>WNGC01001299.1_pt1 | contig 15184 bp, 9 predicted proteins | sample 5400051 | NCBI WGS metagenome assembly WNGC01 (sample SAMN13153368, study PRJNA577476) | soil metagenome | isolation source: 20 cm soil or saprolite under grassland replicate 2 | place: USA:California | collected 2016-06-15 | reverse complement strand
ATTTCCCATCTAACTCAGGGCGCGTTTCAGGCGCTTCGCGGTTTTCTGCAATTGGCGCTTGAGGGCATCGACTTGCTTCGAAATGTCATCGAGCTCTTTTTTAGCCAGCGATCCTGCTTTCGCAACCTTTTGCACTCCGCGATCCGCTTTGCCCATCGCCGTCCCAATTCCCACTGCGACTCGCGTGAGCTTGCTTTTTCTAGCCATCCTAGTCCTCCATTCGGATTAGGGCCATCCTATACCCGAACGATTCCAAGAGTCATTAACATAACCACGCCATACCACGCCATTTCCAGCTCGTCCCGGAATTCTGGAATTGGCCTGGAATTCGTAATGATCTAAAGACGGTTGGCCGGCAACGCGGAGCTCGCCCCTCCTCGAAGGCCCGGTGAAACAGGCCTCGCCAGAACGGCCATTCGAATTTACTGCGATTCAGACAGTGGCTTGACCCGTTCGCTGCCTAGAAAACCCAGATCGGTTGAGCAGAGACTGACCATTCCAAAGTGGGCCATGGACGCGCCTTCGGAAGCGCGCAGCCGTTCTGGTTCTCACCACCTCGCTGAGGGGTCCGATTCTTACCAATCTAATCTTTTTTGGCCTTGCTCATTTCCTGCACCTAAGCTCTTGCTTTCTTTATGTTATTATAATATAAAGCATAAAGATAGGAAAATTGCCTTGCCCGATCTACCTCAGGCCAGCCGTCAACGAGCGCTTCTTGCCAAGCTGGGGGAGCAGTATCACCACCTCCTGCAGGGCCTCCTCTCCCCACGCCGCTTACTCAAAGGCTCCGTCTATGCATTGAAAACCCGCTGCGGTAAACCTTCTTGCCATTGCGCGGCTCCCCAGGGCCCTCTCCACTCCGCCCACGTCCTGTCTTGGAGTCACGCGGGCAAAACCCACCTCCGCTCCCTATCCGCTTCCGACCTCGCCCGGTGGCGCCAGCTGACCGAAACTTACCGACGCTTCCGCCAAGCTCGTTCCCGCCTCGTCAAGCTCCATCAACAGATCCTGCTGGTCCTCGATCGGCTGGAGCGGGCCATGCGGCTGCCGCCGCCTCCGCCCGCTTCCCGGAAACGGAAAACGTGATGGATCTGTTGGCCTTGGAACACGATCGTCCTTTCGTGTTGGAGGCTCTTCGCAGCGGTGAGATCGATTACCTGGAACATGTGGGAGAAGCGGTCGAGGGAGATTTCTTTCGTCAGCTTATCAACCGGCGGGTGCTTCAGCGTCTGGCGGATTCCTACCCTACGCCGCGAAAAAAAGAGGAAGTTCCGGTCTGGCTTTATCTCGCCAGTGAGCTCTCTCTCAAGCTCCATGGTGCCCAAAGTCATCATGCTTTCCCGCGCGTCTTGCGCTCGGGCGGTCTCATCGACGCCTTGGGCCCGGAACTAGGAGGTTGCAAAACCACGCATCCGGAAACCGGTGATGTGACCCTGGCCTGCCCCGGCTTCAACCAGAAGAACGATTACGACCGCCAAACTCCTTGTGATCAGGACTTCTTGCGCAAGTTTGCCCGCGACACCCAGGAGCAGCGTCTGCACGCCTGGTTCAATCGGGAGGTTCCCCGCTGCTTGCGCTCTCTGAAGTTGCTCGATCCGGAAGGGCTGTTCCTGGGGGATGCCTCCTACTTGTTCGTACCGAACAATCCCAGCTACGAGGGATCGGACCTGCTCTGGTTCGACGAACACAACCATCCGGTCGATGCCGAGAAGGTCGATCGCAGCGACCCGCGTTATCAGCTTCGCCGTTGCTATAAATTGGTCAGCCTGGTGCATTTGAATCGACAACTGGATTTCTTCTTCGTGGTAGGAGCTCGGGTGATTTCCGGCCGGCGGCACGAGTGTCCCATTCTCTATGAGTTGGTCGAGGGGCTGGTGAAGGCCGTAGGGCGCGACGTGATGAAGATTCTGATTGTCGATCGCGGCTTGCTTGACGGACCGCTGATGGGACGACTCAAGAAGCAGGACCGCATCGACACCAATGTTCCCGTGCGTACCAACATGGACCTGTATGCCGACGTCATCGGCCTGACGCGCTCGCCTGACTTCAGCTGGGAGCCGTATGTTTCTTCACCGCCACTGGCACGGCCACTGACCACCCCACACCAGCCCCTCGGCATTCAGAAGCGGAAGGCTAAACGGCAACAAACCTTGGCTGAGCGCAAGGCTCAGGCGGCGGTACACCAGACAGCCCCGGCTGGAATTCCGCATACCCTGCTGGGGATCGAACGTGATTTGCGGAGCTGGAGCGACTGCCCGATTCCCTTGACAGCGGTGGTCAGTCGCGAAGTGAACGAGCACGGAGAATTCAAAGATTGGGTGATCGTCAGTACCTCCTCGTCCCTCACTGCCACACAGATCCGTTCCACCTATGAATTGCGCACCGCCATCGAAGAGCGGCATCGGCAGTACAAGTGTTTTTGGGATCTCACGCACATGCATTCGCGGGCCTTCTCTTTGGTGATCAATCAGGCTTTGTTTGTACTGTTGGCCTACACCTTGCTGCAGGCCCATCTCCGGTTGCGCAAGCGCCAGGAACTGAACCGCCGCACTTGCACCAGCGTCTTCGGTTTGCTCACTCCCACTTTACAAGTGGTCGCCGTCTATTATCAGCAGCGCTTCTGTTTGTTTTCCATTGCAGAATTCGCCGCGATCTTGCTCACCATTGCCGATCCAGCTCGCAGCAAACTGCTCGCAAAAATCAACCGCATAGAGAAAAACCTTTACTCGCTGTTGGAAAACGCCCGGTCGCCGTAGGCGCTCAAGCATCTCGGGGCTATCGTGAAGCAGTCCTTTCCGGCGAGCCGGAAACTCCACTCTGTTTTTGGTTTATTCGATTGAACAGCTGGACCTATCTCCACACCCCGCACAACTTTTACGTCCTCACCCCAATCCACTCACCACGGTTATCTTCATCCTCTCTTTCAGCTCGCACGGGGTTTCGGGCCCTCCCCACTGTCTGAACTGCAGATTCGAATTTACAATCGTTGACATTCAAATTTCACCTAGCTATACTCCCCGCCAATAATATAGTTAACCGATTTAGCTGAGGGTGTCGAGCCCTTCGCGAATTCTTTTTGGGGTGAAGGAGCATGTCATGAGCCTTTCCAAGCTTTCTCTTCGCACGATTCCGTTGTTGGCCTGCGCCGTTTTCTTCGCCGCTGCGTCTCACGCACAGTACCGCGCTTCGATTCAAGGAGTGATGACCGATTCGCAAGGAGCGGTCGTCTCGGGAGTGACCGTCACTCTTACGAATCTGGAGACGAACCAGAAACAGACGTCCACTACCAACGAGAATGGCGTTTACAACTTCAACGCGCTTCCTCCCAGTTGGTATTCCGTCACCGCGGAGAAGACGGGTTTCAAGAAAAAAATCCTCGACAATGTTGGGGTCATCGCGGAACAAGCAAACGCCTTGGATATCCAGCTTGACGTCGGACAGATCACAGAAAGCATCACGGTAAGTGGCGATTCGACGCCGCTAATAGATACGGAGACATCGAATCTCAGTGGAACGGTGAAGTCTGACGACATTCAGAAGCTTCCATCCTTTGGCCGCGATGCCTTCCAGCTTTTGCAGCTTGCGCCCGGCGCTTTCGGCGATGGCGCGCAAGGCGCGGGTGGAGGCACGCAAAACTTGCCGGCAACCACGGTCGGCGGCACCGGCGGCACGGACGGAGTCTTTAAGATTGAAAATGGCGGCCAGATCACCGCAGGTGGCGCTCGAACCGGCGAAAACAATTACCAGATCGACGGCGTCGGAACCACCAGTGTTACCTGGGGCGGCACATCCGTCATTACGCCGAACGAGGACTCCATCAAGGAAATCAAAATCCTCACCGATAACTACGACGCGGAAAATGGCCGGTATCGCGGCGCGCAAGTTCAGATCATTTCTCAGAATGGGACGAACCAGTACCATGGCAGCTTTTTTTTCAAAGCCCATCGCCCAGGTCTGGATGCATTCACAAAATACAATGGCTATAACAACGGCAACGTGCGCGATGCCAACCGCTTCAACGACTGGGGCGGCACGGCTGGGGGCCCCATCCTGCGTAATCGGCTCTTTGCCTTTTTCTCGTACGAAAGGCTGGACAACAACGCAGCCAGCGCGACCACCAGCGGCTGGTATGAGACGTCGCAGTTTCGTGCCCTGGCGGGGGGGGCAAACGCTGCGAAAATCTTTGCCTTTCCGGGGGCAGGACCCAACGCCGGCACGATTGTGGATCAGACGTGCGCCAGCATTGGTCTGACGGAAGGAACTAACTGCCACTTCATCGCCGGCCAAGGGCTGAACCTCGGCTCACCATTAACCACCGGGATCGGCAAAAACGATCCCGCTTATACGAGCAACACCAGCCCCGGCACAGGCGGCGATGGAAAAGGCGGCGCCAATAACCTGGGGACTACCCCGGACATCGCGTTTTATACGGGCATTCTCAACCCCAACAACAGCAACCACGTGCAGTACAACGGCCGCCTGGACTTCAATGCCACCAGCAAAGACCTGATGGCCTTCAGCATCTACTACGTCCCAAATTCCAGCACCTCCATTAATGGGGCATGTGACGGTGGTGGATGTGGCGACCGCCTGGCGAACAAATTCAACTCCACCTACGTCAACCGCGCGGCAACGCTGATCTGGGACCACACATTCGGCTCCAGTTTAGTCAATGAGGGGCGTATCAACGCCGCGGGATGGTTGAACAAGGATCTCGCTAGCAATCCCAACGCTCCCTGGGGATTGCCGCAAATCGGCTTCAACGGTACCGGCAGCATTACGCCGATCGGATACGGAATCGGATCTTTCAACGGCTTCGACCAGTGGACCTATGCTGCCAAGGATGTACTCACCAAAGTGCATGGCGCGCATACCATGAAGATGGGCGGCGAGTTTACCCGTCTGCTCTCCGTTGACGCTCCTTTCTGGGCTGATCGTCCCAGCTACACATTCAACAACATTTGGGACTTTCTCAACGATGCACCGATACAAGAGAGCGCGCAGTCTGATCCCAAGACCGGTGTGCCTTCTGCACTTCGTAAGGACCTGCGAGACAACCTGGTGGGCCTTTTCTACCAGGACAACTACAAGTTGAAGTCCAACCTGACCGTGACCGCCGGCCTGCGCTGGGAGTATTTTGGCGCGATTTCCGAAAAGAACGCCCTGCTGGCCACCGTGGTGTTTGGTAATGGGGGCAATCTTTTCAGCAACATGAGTGTCCGCACTGGCGGCAGCCAGTTCACTCCCCAGAAAACAAACTTCGGCCCGCAGCTCGGTTTTGCTTGGAGTCCGAGGGAGCTGGCCAGACACGAATTCGGCAGCCGGCTCGTTTTCCGCGGCGGCTTTGGAGTGGCTTTTAACGGTATTGTCCAGTCCAATACTCTGGACACCCGTTTTAACCCGCCGTTTGTGGACAACAACCCAACTTTTGCGGGCAACCAGATTGTTTACATCAACAGCTTCCCCTCAAACGTCCATTCGCCTACAGGCTATGCATCAAATCCGAACGCCGTCGTGACATTTGGCCCCAACAATCTGCCAACCACCGGCCGTGTGGACCTGACCGCGCTCCCGGGGACAGAGCCCACAACCTACACCTACCACTACACACTCGGTGGAGAATACGATCTGGGCCATCGGTGGGTGGCATCCGTTGGATACCAGGGCAGCACGACACGCCATCTGACCGAACATTACAACCTTTATGACGTCGGCGCCGTCCATAACCTCGCGTTCAACCCTGCTGTTTCCGGGGTCACTTACTATGCGAACGATGGTGACGCGCGCTTTAACGCTCTTCTTCTCCAACTGAAGCACACCTTCAGCCAGTCCTTCTCCTTAGACACGCAGTATCGCTTGAGCCACACCATGGACTCCGGCTCGAACGCCTACGCGGGGGGCTTCTACCAGTGGAACTTAGCTACTGGCTTTGCCACGTCCGACTACGACACCCGGAACGCTTTCAAGGTGTTCGGAATCTGGTCTCCAACTATCTTCAAAGGGAGCCACGACTGGATGGAGAAGGTCGCTGGGGGCTGGACAGTGTCGGGGATACTGAATGCTCACTCCGGCTTCCCCTTTTCTCCACAGTACGGCTTGGGCGAACTATCCAACGGATTTGATCCGGTCTTCAACTTCGGAAAGTTCTCGGGCGGCTCGTCGGGAGACTCCGGCAACGGCCAATACCTCCCCGCGAAATACGCGGGCGGTTTCACGCCCGGTTTCCGAAGTAGCGCCACCGTGAACGCATCTTCCATGTTTACGGCTCCCACTATTACTCCCGGCACTCTTTTCGTGTGCCTGTTCCCGAATCCTCCGGTCGCCCAGTGTCCGACCGGCCAACAAGGCTTTGGGCCTCTGCCGACCGCTCCGGGAATTGCCCGCAACGCCTTCACCGGTCCCGGCTACTTCGGCGTGGATGCGACTCTCAGCAAGTCGTTTGGTATTCCAAAGTTGCCGGTCTTGGGCGAAAACGCAAAGTTGGAGATTCGCGCCAACTTCTTCAACCTGTTCAACAAGCTGAATCTGACGAACCTCCAGACCGACATCATGAACGCGCACTTCGGCGAGGCGCAAAACGCTCTGGGTGCCCGGGTCATCGAAATGCAGGCCCGGTTCAGTTTCTAACTCTTCCGGAGGCGAAGCCACCACACGCGCCTCCGCTTGAAGGAAGCAAAAAAGGCTGCCAACGAGTTTCTCCCATACCCCGGGAAGCTGACTCGTTGGCAGCTTTCCATTTACACTATTCGAGTGCGCATGTTTTCCTTCCAGTTCCCATGCTCGGCCAGGATTTCTTTGCCCACCTGTCCCGCAACCAGGCTCCGGCTTACGGTGATTCTGTCGCTCGCTGCTTTTCTATTTCTTTTTTCGGGTAACGCCTCCCCGCAAACGAAAGCCCCCTCGGCCAACTTTGCCACACTCTCCAAGCAAGCTGCTGAGGCGCGCGATGCAGATCGCCTCGATGAGGCTGCGGCTCTATACACAAAGGCCCTGGATTTGCAACCCAAATGGATCGAGGGCTGGTGGTCACTCGGCACAATCGAATACGACCAGGACCAATACGCAAAGGCTGCGCGAGATTTTGAAAAACTGATCGCCCTGGATGCGGCGAACGGTACCGCTCACGCCATGCTGGGTTTGTGCCAGTTCGAGTTGGGAAAGGATGAATCGGCGCTGAAGAACCTGCTGGAGGCGGAACGCCTGAACATTGTCAAAGACGAGCAGCTCCGCAAGGTGGCGCTGTACCACCTGGGAGTGCTGCAACTCCGGGCGCGAAAATACGGCGATGCAAAAGAATCGCTTGATCAATTGGCGAAGGACGGAGTCAGGACAAAGGAATTGATCACCGCACTGGGCCTCGCGGCACTTTTGGTGAGGCCTCAAGAAGCTCCCCCGGAAGGCACGGCCGGTGCCAGCGTGATAGAGCGGGCGGGAGAGGCTGAGGCGCTGTTGGGGGCGAAGGATTTCGAGCAGGCGAAAAAGAGGTATGCGGAGCTGACGAGCGAGTTTCCGGACTATCCGAATCTACATTTCGCTTTTGGAAGATTGCTGCTGGAAACGAATGAGACCGATGAGGCCGTCGAGGAGTTTCAGCGGGAGTTGAAGCGCGATCCCCAAAATGTAAATTCGCTTTTGGAAGTTGCGTCCGTGCGCTATCTCGTGGACTCGCAGGATGGCCTGCGCTATGCAGAGGAAGCCGCGAAACTCGCGCCACAGCGGCCGTTTGCCCACTACCTGCTTGGAGTGTTGCGCCTGGACACGGGAAATGCCGCAGGCGCTGTTCCTGAGCTTGAAATCGCTCAAAAGGCGTTCCCGAAAGAGCCCCGAGTCTACTTCTCTCTGGGGAACGCGTATGCGCGGGTCAGCCGGAAAGCGGAAGCGGCAAAAGCTCGCGCGGAATTTTCACGGTTGCACGCACAGGAAGTAATACAACGTGGTTCGAACGTGTATAGCGGGCAGCCGGCCGGGGTTTCAGAGGGCCAACTGCGAACTCTCGACACAGGGAAACCTCAACAATGAGGCGACCGTTGACCTTGTTACCTGCCGGGGGTGTAGCGGAAGGCAAGCCTGGCTTCACGCGGCGAGATTTCTTGCGGGCCTTGAATGCTAACTTGTGCGTGGCGGGCGGACGGTTCCTACTGAGTGGCCTGCCTTTTCTGCGAAAATCCGCCGCAAGAATTGACAATGCCGAGCAAGAAAAACAGGCGCTTTTCGAAGAAGTTCCGGCGACGAAAAGCGGGATTTCCTGGCGGCATGTCAACGGGCGGTCGTCAGAATACTACCTGCCGGAAACTACGGGAGCGGGCAGCGCGTTTCTCGACTACGACAACGACGGCTGGATGGACATCTACCTGGTGAACAGCGGACGCTGCGATTTCTATGATCCACAGCCGCCGCTGCGAAACGCATTGTACAGGAACAACCGTGATGGCACGTTCACGGACGTAACGGAAAAAGCGGGAGTCGCCGGCGGGGGATACGGGATGGGCGCGGCTGTTGGCGATTACAACAGCGACGGCTATCCCGATTTGTACGTGACCCAATACGAGCGTTGCATTTTGTACCGAAACAACGGCGATGGCACGTTCTCGGATGTTACCGAAAAAGCTGGTGTGGCAGCGCCCGGCTGGGCTTCGAGCGCGGTGTGGTTCGATTACGATAATGACGGCAGGCTGGACCTCTTTGTTTGCCGCTTTGGCGACGCTGGCAAATCAAAGAACAAGTTCTGCGAGAACGAGCAAACGCACGAGCGGTTCTACTGTATACCGCGCGTCTACCCGCGGGTGCGCAGCTGGCTTTTTCATAACAACGGTGACGGCACATTCACGGATGTCAGCCAGGAGTCGGGCATCGCCAAGGTACTTGGAAAGGCCTGGGGCGTTGTGGCGACCGACATCAACTACGATGGATGGATGGATCTGTTCGTTGCCAATGACACAGTGGAGAATTTTCTGTTCTTGAATAAGAAGAACGGAAAATTCGCGGAGATCGGCTTGCAATCCGGTGTGGCCTTCAGCCAGGAGGGACGGCCGCGCTCCGGGATGGGCGTGGACTCGGCAGATTTCGATCAAGATGGCTGGCAGGATCTGTTGGTTACCAATGTGGACCAGGAGATGTATTCCATATATAGAAACAACCACGACCAGACGTTCGACGACATGGCCGGACCGATGGGCATTGGCCGGATTACCCGGTTGATGAGTGGATGGGGCGTGAAATTCTTCGACTACGATAATGACGGCAACATCGACCTGTTCGTTGTGAACGGTCATCCAGACGACAAGATCGAACAGCATACGAGCCACGTTATGTACAAAGAGCCGTTACTTCTCTTTCACAACGCAGGACACTTATTCGAGAATGTCAGCGCTTCCGCGGGCCCCGCATTTGCGCAAAGTTTTGCGGGGCGCGGTTTGGCCATCGGTGATTTTGATAATGACGGTGCCGTCGACGCCCTCGTCACCATGAACGGTGAGGCTCCCTTACTGCTAAAGAATGTCGCAGCCACGGGGAACCACTGGTTAGGGGTGCGGTTGATCGGCAAGAAAGCAAATCCGGACGCCATCGGCGCTCGCATTGCATGGCAGGCGGGCGACCTGAAGCGAACGCGCTTGAAAGTGGGTGGCGGCAGCTACCTTTCGTCGCATGATCCGCGCGAAGTCTTGGGCATTGGTGCTCGAACAAAAATCGACCGGCTGGAGATTCGCTGGCCACAACCCAGCGGGCGAGTAGAGACGTTCACGAATCTTCCGATCGACCGCTACATTACAATTGTCGAAGGTTCCGGAATCAAGTGAGGGCGTTCTCCGGATCGGAGCTACAAAAGTTCTTCACGAAGTTGCGTGGAACCCCACTTTCTGCATCGCGGCTTGTGCCTCGGGATTCTTCATAAATGTATTCCAGACGAAACTGGTGCGATGATTCTCTGCCATGAGCATAGTGACGCCGAGGTCTATACCCAGGACATCCGCATCATACCAACCGGTGAGCGGATTGAAGGCGTCCACAAAACTGTATTTAACCCAGGCCTTTTCCCGGTAGCGTCCGCGCAGATTCCGCAACACGCGCATGCAATCCTCAAAAAAAAAGGGAAGAGAACCGCCCGTCGCGCAGGGAACGATGCTTCCATCGAGGGGCCCCTGCGGCGGCGGTCCGCCCCACGCAGTGTAGCCTCCCGCGTAGTCCGACGCGCTGATCCCCCAGAGGTTTTCGCTATAGTCGGGAAATTTTTCGCGAAGCGACAAGCAAAAGAGTTTGTGAGCCTTCGTGGCCTTCACGGAATTCTCGAAATAATCCGCGTAGGCGTCGCGTTTCTTCCTGAAATCGTACCAGGCATGTGAATACTGGTGCGTGAAAATCGGATCGTTGCCGGAAATATATTCGATTCCCTGGTATTGAATCTTCGGGCGCGTCCACGCATCCCATGAGCTTGCTGGCAAAGGGTGCGTCGGCGAACCGATGGCCAGCAGATAAATCATCATCAATTCGCAGTAGTGTTCCCAGCGTGCGTTCAAGAATCCAGACTCCGGTGTCCAGCCCATCGAGAGCGTCGAGCCGCCATTCAGCATCCAGGGCCAGTCGACCCGCTCGTAGATTTTCGTCGCCAGATCTTTGATTTCCTGATCGGCAAAGTATTGCCGGGCCGTGAGGACGCCACATAGCAAAATAGAAGTATCAATGGATGAGAGCTCACATTTTTCCCAGCGTTGCCCGGTTTCCATGTGAACGAAGTGAAAGAAGAACCCGTGCTCGTTCGGCAAATCGTTGGCCAGGAATCGCAGCGTCTTGCGCGCGCGTTCGAGAATCTCGGGAGATTTGCCATAGCCGCGCTGGTCGCCGATGCACAGGCCGGACAAGCCAAATCCCGTGGCGGCGATACTCGACATCATTCGCGAATCATTGCCATTCGCCAGCGCGCGATCCTTCACCTGACCGGTTTTTTGGCTTGCTTCATCCCAGAAGAAATGGAAAGTCGCGCGCTGAATTTCCTCCAGGAGTTGCTCATCCGTTCCGTCGTAGGGCGCGCCTGCCGGCTCCACGAAGGACCGCGGGGCTCGCTTCTCACAACCAGCCAGCGTTGCGAGCGGCGAGGCGAGCAAACCGATTGCGCAAGTCCTCAGGACTTCTCTTCGGGAAAAGGAGCGCTCGCCAAGCATTTGCGGATCCTTGACTATTTCGTGATTTGGAGTGTCGCTTCGGAGCCGTGACTCGAGTCCGGACTTACCCACAGCGTGACGCGCGCGGGTTCGGCCGTGAATTTGTTTTGATCGTTCCAGAAAGCGAATGCCTCGGGTCCGAGCGGAAACGTCACTTTCTTGGTTTCACCGGGAGCAAGCGCAATGCGCTGGAAACCACTCAGTGCTTTGACCGGCAGCGCGACGCTGGTTCCTTGTAACCGCAGGTAAAGTTGGACGGTTTCCTCTCCTGCTCGTGCTCCGGTGTTCGTAATCTCGGCGTTGACGCTCACCACTGCGCCCGCGGATGGCTCACTCTTTTGAAGTTGCTCGTTCAGCGTCTTCGCGCTCAGCTGCGTCCTCTCCAGTTTGAGATCCCCGTAGCGATAGCTGGTATAGGACAGCCCGTACCCGAACGGGAACTGCGGGCTGTTCTGCTCGTCGATATAACGCGAGACGAATTTCTCGTCTCCATTCTTCGGGGGACGCGTTAAGTCGATTTGACCTGCAGGGCGTCCCGTACTCAGCGCATCGTAATACAAAGGTTCTTGTCCGACGCTTCGCGGCCAGCTTACCACTAGCTTCCCGACTGGATTCGCCTCGCCAAAAAGAGTGCGCACGAGGGCGGGCCCGGCTTGCAAGCCCGGAAACCACGCGGCCAGCACCGCGGGCACTCGCTCAAACGCCCATGGAAGTGTCAGCGGACGCCCACTGAACACCACTAGGACTACAGGCTTCCCGGTTGCGACGATTTGTTCCAGGAGTTGCTCTTGCCGTGCCGGCAGATCGAGGTGCGCACGCGACGCCGCTTCACCCGTCATCTCCGGAGCGCTTTCTCCTAATGCAAGAATCACTACATCGGATTGCTCCGCAGCTTTAACAGCTTCTGCTATTTGCTCTGCCGATCCCCCGATGATCTCGGTCCCGCTTGCGTAACGAACGCGTTCCGCCCCAAGTTTTTGCGTGAGTGCGGACCGCAGAGTGATGACGTCTGCGGGCCGCCCTTGCCCGGACCAGCAACCCAGCATGTCTTGGGGATCGTCAGCCAGCGGGCCGATCAGCGCAATAGTTTTCGCGTCGGCCGAGAGCGGCAGGACCGGTACTTCCCCAGGGAAGTTCGCATTTTTCAGCAGCACGAAGGATCTCTCGGCAGCTGTGCGCGCCAAGGCGAGACTCTCCGGCTGAACCATCGCGCCCGCTTCGCGCGCCTCGTCTGCATATGGATGTTCGAACAGACCCAGCCCGAATTTTACGCGTAGCACGCGCCGGACGGCCTCGTCCACGGCGGCCTCCGGAACCTCGCCGGAGCGCACCTGTTGCGCCAGATTTTCGTGGTAAAGACTGCTGGCCATATCCATATCGACGCCGCCGAGAAAGGCTTTGCGTGCGGCTGTCGCGCCATCATTGGCGATTCCGTGCGCGATGAGTTCGGCGACAGAGGTCCAATCGCTATCCACCAGCCCCTGGAATCCCCACTCCTTGCGCAAAATCTGTTTCAGCGTGAAAGGATTCGCGGAAGCGGGTACCCCATTCAGCGAATTAAACGCGCTCATGAGCGTTGCCGCGCCCGCATCGACCGCGGCGCGAAATGGCGGCAAATAAAATTGCCGCAAAGTGTGTTCGGAAAGTTCCACCGTATTGTAATCGCGGCCGCCTTCCGCAGCGCCGTAGCCAACATAGTGCTTCGGGCACGCCGCGATACTGTCAGCCGCATCCAGCCGCTCGCCCTGATAACCGCGCACATAGGCACGCGCCAGGGCCGCCCCAAGATAGGGGTCTTCACCAGATCCTTCGGCGATCCTTCCCCAGCGCGCATCTCTTGCGGTATCCACCATCGGGGAAAATGTCCAGCGGATTCCGCTCGCGGATGTTTCACGCGCCGCTATCCGCGCTGTGTGCTGCACCAATTCCGGATCCCAGCTGGAGGCAAGGCCCAAGGGGATCGGAAACTCCGTTCGAAAGCCGTGAATCACGTCAAGGCCAAACAGAAGTGGAATGTGCAATCGGGATTGCTCGACGGCGATGTGTTGGAAAACATTTACTGCGCGCGCCGTGGTAATGTTAAACAGCGCCCCGACCTCCCCCTTCCGGATCATGTCCTCATAATCCGTGCGCCCGGTGCCAGGACCTGTCGGCTGTCCGGCGGAATATTGGACTAACTGCCCAACTTTTTCCTCGAGAGTCATTTTTCGAAGAAGCGCTTCTATTTTTTTTTCGGAACTTGGGCCGGATAAACCGGCGCGGGCATGCGTTTCTTGCGCGACGAAAGGAGAAGTTTTCGTTTGCGCCAACGCCGGTTGGCTGAACATCAAGACGAGCGCCACAATTGAAGAACGATGCAACAGCGAAGTCACGTTTGAAACACTCCCGTGTTTCGGCTGGATCCCGGCACCAACCGCCTATCGGACATCCCGAGCTGGCCAACCGCCAGCCTGATTCAAGCCAAGGTCACATGCGCACGGCCAAATTGCAGGCGCAGACAAGCATCGAAAATCGTGAGACTCCAGAGCCGGCGCCGACACGCAAGGGAATTCGGGACGAACTTGGAGCTCCCCGTCCCGGCTTTGAAAATAGCATACTAAACCGATTTAGCGCATACTTCAAGGCCATAACACAGCGATTCCGTAAAGCGCCATCTGCCCATCGAGTACGCCGCTGATTTGACGCCAGTTGTGGCAGCTAAGGAAGCTAGGGCGAGTTGGAATGCTCCGGTATGGCAGAAACCGCTTGATTTTTCGAGTCGGAAGAAATACGGCGGCATGGCGTCAGGGCGGACACCTGGAAAGATTGTTAGACGCGTCGAAGGCCAGGCGCCGCGGAGATCAACTGGTATTCGGGGAAAGAGCGACGAACCAGTAGGCTAAGCTCTTGGCGAACTCATGAAAGGTCTGGCATTTTCGGCGGGCATGACTGCGGACTTGGCGGTGGTAGAAGACCAGTGACAAGGTATAGGCCAGAAACCGAATCATGGTCAGCACCACTAGGGCCGTAGTTTGGTGGACCGCAGGGTGTTTGAGGTGACAGTCGGTGGTGATGGTCTGAAAGACTTCCGTATCGATTCGCCAACGGCTGCGACTGAACTGATGAATGAACAGCGGGGAGATCGAGCCGAGTTCGAAATTGGTGGCGTAGAAGTTGGTGCTCTGTTGCGTCACCGCCGTCTTGCTCTTGATTCGATGAGCGTCTACTTCGCTGACCGTGACGCGGCGCTGGTGTTCGATGCGCACCGTTTTGACGATCCGCACCTGGCGATCGGCGACCGGCCAATCGACGTCCGGCAAGTGCCAGTAGCGAATCTCCTGGCCTAGCTCGGCGTGAACGCCGGCGGGAGATTGCTGGGTAAGACGCTCCGCCTCGCGCCATAACTCGGGCTGGTTCTCTTTCAAGGTGAAGGCCCACACCAGACCCAGACGTTCCACTTCTTTGACGAAGGGGGCTTGCAGATACAAAGCGTCCCCCACCAACACGTCCAGGAAGCGGCGGCCCAACTGCCCGACCAGATCTTGGAGCAGCGCCAGGGCGCAGGAGACCTCGGTTTCGCCGTTCTTCTGAAAGCGGACACCTAAGGGAATGGGGAAATCGGTGCTGACCAAGACCACTACGACGATGCGGTGATAATACTGAATATCGGTTTGCATCTCGCCGTTCACCTTGTGTTGAACCTCCCGCTCCATACAGGCATCGCAACACCGGGCAAACGAACTGCAGATTTCAATTCCATCGACGGCCCCTACCACCAATCCTCGGGACCAAGCGGAGCGTAGCACTCCGTTACGTTTCAGACGGCGAGCAATTTCACAACCGAGCGCGAATACTGGTTCGGTAGATTGTCTCTCTAGCGAGTAGCCGAGGGTGTCGTCGCTGAGCGGTCCGATGCGTTTAGCCAGCGCCCCATGGTGACATTCTGCCTCGATCTGCAGCAGGCTGGGAATCTGCATCGCCGCACCCAAGAAGACGGCGTCAAACACCTTTTTCCAAGGGTGTTGTGGAAACTGCCGTCCCTCGGGCAG
>WNGC01007097.1_pt1 | contig 15187 bp, 14 predicted proteins | sample 5400051 | NCBI WGS metagenome assembly WNGC01 (sample SAMN13153368, study PRJNA577476) | soil metagenome | isolation source: 20 cm soil or saprolite under grassland replicate 2 | place: USA:California | collected 2016-06-15 | reverse complement strand
TTTCTATCTCCTTTCCATCGGCATCGGGGTGGGCGCTTACATCTCGGAGATGAGGGGAGTCTCTTATCTTTCGTTCATCGCTCCGGGTCTAGTTTGTGTCGCGGCCATGAATGGCGCGAGCTTCGAGGTGACCTACAACATTTACGTCCGGCTCACGTTTGAAAAGACCTATGACGCCATGCTGACGACTCCCATCCAGCCCGACGACATTCTCGGCGGAGAAGTTCTCTGGGCGATGACCCGCGCCTGCATTTACGGTGGCTGCTTCTTTCTCGTGCTTGCGATTTTTGGCTTGACGCCGCTGCCGTCGTCTTTCTGGACTCTTCCGGTGATTCCCTTGACCGGATTGCTCTTTGCCGCAATCGGAATGACTTTCTCACTGCGGATTCCCAACATCGACCTATTCAGCTTCTACTTTACACTCTTTCTCACGCCGCTGTTTTTATTCTCCGATGTCTTTTTCCCCTTGAAAGAGAGACTGTCACCCTCTTGGCTATGGGTTGCCGAAGCGCTCCCCCTGCTCCATCCTGTCCGACTGGCCCGCGCCGCCTTCAACGGTCAGTTCTCTTCTTTAATACTGTGGGACATCGCCTACACGTTGGGCCTCTCCTTTTTGCTGCTCATCTGGGCGCGCCGTAGCGTGCGCCAGCGTCTGACTAATTGATATCTGGCATGGAAAGACCCCTTGATCCCATTCCAGGACGCTGTAAGCTTTAAGCAGATTTCTTGCTTCTGTCCGCGATCACGGTCGCGCGCGGTAAACGGTTTCGGCACCACCCCATCCCCTCCTCGTTTGTCGTTGCGACCGAGAAAGGATCAGCGCTAATGCGACCTATAATTTCCGTTGTCGCGATCCTGGCAATCTGTTCCCCTACTCCTGTTTTCGCCCAAGTCAAGCAGTGGGTGGACGAAAAAGGCACCGTCCATTACGAGGCGACTGGACCAGACCAGCCTAAAACTATCAATCCGAGTCAGCCGAAGCCTAACGCGCGCCGGCCTTTAGAAAGAAATCACGCCGGTCTTACGTTGGGGGATAATGAAGCCTCGTTTACAGCTGCCAAAAAGGGCGACTATGCCGGCAAGATCGGTCCTGATGGAAACTACTATCGATATTCCGGAACGCTGCCCGAGGGAGCGGTCAACATGGGAGATCTTTTCATCGCCGGTAGATTGGCATTGATCATGATCGAGTATCGCGATTTCGGACTAGGCGGCTGGGAACAGCTAATCAAGCAAACTTCAGAAAAGTACGGGGCGCCTCAGGGCGACACCGCAACAGCGGTTTGGAACGACGGAACCACCGGTCTCACTCTTAAGCGTGAGACGAGTGGCAATATTACGATTTGGCTGGAAGATTTTGCCGCGACGTCGAGGTACTCGGAACAAGAAAAAGCCGCGCTACCAAAATTTTAACCTTCGCAGCTAAACGCCCGCCAGGAATATCAGGGTTACCGGCTGCATGGTCTAACCATTCTCCTGGCAAACTCTGTCCTCGCCTGAAACTATTGCGCGAAAAACGCACTAGCCCGATCGGAGGTATTCGTTTAACGCTCTGTATTGTTCAGCCAGGGCAAGATAAAGAGCGACAATAAAACATCCGATGGCAATTACAATACAGGCAATTTTCGCTTTGTCATTCCAGACTGGACCGATCCTGCCAGACAAAAGAAGCCCGATGACTCCCGCGGTCAGCCAACCCCAGTGAGACAACACCGCTTTCAAAAACTCACTGAAATCTCCCATGCATAAATCTTAGCTTTAGAAATCCTTGGTGCAATGGGGTTATTGAATATGCGCGCCGCGGTCGGCTGGTTTAGGTCAAAGTCTCCGAAGTCCGATTAGCCCGGCTGATCGTTCCCTCCGAGCCGTCCATTCTTTCCGCCGCTACGAATTAGCGAAGGCTGATTCACCGGAGCCTCACGCCGGATGGCGCCATTCCGCTCTGGAATGCCCGCACTCGATGCCGGGCATTTTTTACGCGTCAAGAGTAATTTCTGCCTTGCTGACTGACCGCAAAATCTAGAGCAGCGAACGATTTTCGGCTTGGCATGTCACTTGCGTTTCGAACTAGCGCTTGTTCCGCTAATCAGGTTGGGTGCCAACTTGCAAGTCGTACTCAAGAAAATTGAATGCAAGCGTTCCGATCTGCAGCCGGTGGTGCTGCCTCTGCTGCGCGGGCGGGTGTTTCATGTGACCGAGGAGGCGACTTTTGAGGATATCAGCCGGAGCGGCTGGATAGATAGCAAGCAGCGACCGCGGTTTATTTCGCCATTTGGAAAATCCGAAAACAGCTACGGTCTCAAGCGCGGCTGGGTTAGTCTGTTTGATCTGAGTAATACCGCAAACGCTTACACCAAAGATGCATTGATACATTATTACCTTCGCAAAGCCTTTCATAATAAGAGTACGGCTATCTGCTTCCTATTCATTGCTGAGAACGCCTGGCCATCCTTGATTTCTTGGCAGCATGCCCGTCAGGAGGTGGAGCGAAAAGAGATGTATATTCCTTTTGTGGAAGCTTGGTATCCCGGAGATATACCCCTTCATCTGGTCAACGATAGTCTGGTTCTTACGGTCAAATCCCGACGGTGATTCTTCTCGTGACTTCTACAAACCATGATGCTTTAAAAAAGCGACGGCATCTCTGCGACCCGGACATTTTATCCATCGGCCATCCTTCTATAACCACAAGTTCATACTGCCTTAACTCTGCGTTAACAAATGTACGGTAATCTTTCTGTCCAGCAAAATCCGGCAGCCGAGGCTCATGTGCAGTCCGATCAACGAGCGAAGCAAGCAAGGCAACTGATCGTTACCGGTCTCTACCTGGGCTTAGTGACTCTCTTAGTGACTCTTTTGTTGCCGCAACCAATCGCGGCGCAAAACAAAATCATCGGCGTCTATACCTTCCCCGCTACGCCGCTTCAGACATTTCAGAACGTGCTTTTTCCTGAAAGCATTGCCAACGATCACAAGATTCTCCTTGGCGCCGCCGGTAGCGATCTCTGGCATGGCCCCAACGACGCGCCCGGTGAGTTTTGGATGATCACCGATCGGGGACCGAACGGACAAATCAAAGTGGACGGGAAAAACCGCCGCACTTTTTGGGTGCCGGAGTTCAACCCGGTGATTCTCAGGGTCAAAACAGAAGGCAACGGCATCCGAATTCTCGAGGTGATACCCATTGTAGGCCAGTCCGGGAAACCCGTAACCGGAATGCCCAACATCCAAGGCTACGACGAGACGCCCTACGATTACACGGGCCAGAAACAATTATCTTTCAATGCGAACGGTCTCGATACCGAGGGATTGGTTCGCACTCTCACCGGCGACTTCTGGGTGGCCGAGGAATACAGCCCTTCCATCTTGCACCTCGATCGGACCGGGAAAGTGCTGAAGCGCTACATACCGGAGGGTGTTAAGCTAAGCGGCACAGACTATCCCGTCGCGGCGGTCCTGCCCGTCATTTACGGCAAAAGAAAGATTAACCGTGGCTTTGAAGGCTTGGCTTTGAGCGGCGACCAAAAAACTCTTTATGCCGTGCTGCAAAGCCCGCTCTGGAATCCGGATAAGACGGTAGGCGACGCCTCGCGCAATACGCGAGTAATTGTTTTCGACATTCAAAGCGAAAAAATGACGGCGGAATACGTTTATCGGTTCGAGCCGGCAAAAGAATTCGAAGCCAACCCGAAAACCTCGCCTGATGAGATGAAGCTTTCAGGAGTGGCTTTTCTTAATCCAACGACCCTTCTGGTTCTCGAGCGAACCGATCTCGTCGCTAGGTTGTACAGCGTGGACCTTAGCAAGGCCACCGACATTCTCAATACTAAATGGGACGACGCAAAGATTACGCCCGGCCTCGAAGCCCTAGAAGACCCCGCAACGGCTGAAGTGCGTGTGCTGCCGAAGTCACTCGTGCTCGATCTAAAGCAGTTTGACGAGATGCCCGATAAGATCGAGGGCGTCGCAGTGGTCGACCGCAACACCGTCGCCGTCTCGAACGACAATGACTTCGACAGCGAAGAAAGCCAATACGATGCTGAAGGCAACAACCTGGGCAAGGGAAAGAAGACTTTTATCCTCGTCATTTCCCTGGGTAAACCGCTACCCTTGCCATAATTGCGGGAAATCTGAGCCTAAGACTCGAGAAAGATCTCTAAACCCTTCCACATATTTACTGTAGTTATCGCCCCAACGCGGGTCCGCCGGATACAGTTTGCCCTCTTCCGTGAGTTCGGAAGTGACGACGGTTTCGCTGTCGCGAAATGCCGCTTTCTGAGCGGAGAGCTTCTTCATATAATCGCGCCCTTTTTCCTCTCCGTAGAATTTCACAAAGCCCGTGTACCGGAGCACCGCACTATCGGACAAACGTCTCTTTCTCGAGGATGATAACCCCGCCGTCTCTTGTCATACCTTTGCTCATTTTCCCTGTGGGGGCTTGTCGAAGAAACCAATCTTCTCCAGCCCGTCAAGGTAGCGCCGATCGACGAGGTCTTGTGGTTTGATCTTTTTTGCCCGCGCGTCGACTTTTGCGGTCTCGTCGAGAATCGCCTGAAAGGCTTCCGTCTTGAATTCCAGCCTCGGTTCCATGACTTTGATTTCCTCATCATAGGCGGCGTCGAGGATTTTTCGGTCGCTTATACGCAACTGTTTGGCGAGAACCTTGTAAGTCAATTCCTTATCCAGGAACAGGATCTTTATCGCTTCCGCCATGACGCGCACAAACTTCTCAATCACCGGCCCGCGCGCACGCATGACGGACCGGCGCGTCACCAAGGTCGCCGCCGCGAACGGAATATGGAGGTCGGGCCCATACACAACGTAGCGGAAACCCTGCGCGAGGGCCTTGGTGCCGCCAGACGGTCCAGTCATCGTCGCGGCATCGACGGCGCCGCTAAACAATGCCGCGAGATTCTCGACCTGGCCGCCGGTCTGGATGAAGTTCACGTCGCTCGGCTCCATGCCGTTCTTCCTCAAAGCCTGAATCACAAAATAATGCGAATTGCTGCCCAGCCGGGACACCCCGAGCTTCTTGCCCTTGAGATCTTCCGGTCTTTTGATTTCGGGCTTGGCGAGAATACTGTGGGTCAGGGTGTTTTTGGCGCTGGCGATGAAAACCAGATCGGTCGCCCCCTGTGCGAAAGCGCGTATGATCGCCTCTCCACCGCTGATGGCGACTTGGCCATCGCCGCCCAGGATCGCAGCCGTCACCAATGGTGCGGAAGAAATGTAAACCAGCTGAAAGTCCAGATCATATTTGCGAAATAGCCCGGCTTCCTCGGCAATCCACGGCATCGATTGCGACATCGTGCGAGCCGAGTGAAAGCCGATAAGCTTGTCCGCGGCCAATCCCGAGTGAGAAAAGAACAGCAGAATAGGAAAAACAACGAAGCCCAAATCCGAGGTCATGACCAGGCGCATCTTCATAAAGAAACCCTCCTGACAAACTACCTGGGCGTAGCCTTTGATCGGAGACCGGAGAGAACCGAGCGGACACTATCAAAAAGAGTCCTTGCCTTCTAGTCCTTCTAGGATACCGCTATTGGGCTCTTGGAATTGGTGTGGGACCTGTGGCAGAGTTACGTCATTCGAGAGCCTGGTGGCTCGGCTCCCTATGACGGGCGACTTGGCAAAGTGACACAAGAGGTTAATGTTTTGATCAATCAAGAAAGACTCAAGAATCTTCTCATCGAGCTGATTAAGATCGACAGTCTGTCGCGGCAGGAATTCGACGTCGCCATGCGCCTCAAACGAGAAATGGAAGAGTTGGGGGCAACCGTGTGGATCGACGACGCAGGAGAAAAGGTGGGTGGCAACGTGGGTAACTTGATTGCCTATTTTCCAGGAAACACTCCTTTGGCGCGCCCTCTTCTGCTCTCCGCCCATATGGACACCGTGGCTCCTGGCGAAGGCGTCGTGCCGATGCTCGACGGCGATATCTTACACACGGACGGGAGAACCGTGCTTGGCGGCGACGATAAGAGCGGCGTCGCGATTATCTGCGAGGTTCTGAGAATCATCAAGGAGAAGCGCTTGCCCTGCGCCAGCATCGACGTGGTTTTTACGATTTGCGAGGAGGCCGGTCTGATCGGCGCAAAGTGCCTCGACGTAAGCCGGCTGCGAGCACGCGCCGGATTGGTCCTGGATAGCGACTCCGTCGGATTTCTCTTTACCAAAGCGCCTGCCGCCAATCGTATGGAGTTTCACATCCATGGTCTCGAAGCTCACGCGGGAGTTTGCCCGGAAAAAGGAATCAGCGCCGTCAAAGTAGCGGCCGAGGGCATCGCGCAAATGAAGCTCGGTAGAATCGACCACGAGACCACCGCGAACATCGGCGTTATCCAAGGCGGCATAGCGGTCAACATCGTGCCGAACTCCGTCATCCTAAAAGGCGAAGCGCGAAGTCACAACCAGGAAAAATTGGACCGGCAAACCCAACATATGACTCAATGCCGCGCATCCTCCGACTCCTTAAGCGAGGGATTTGAAGGCTTCAATTTTCCAGGCGGTATTAAACGGCAACGAGCCCTCATTATGCATGGCGAGGAAATCGGACGCCTCCTCAAACAGGAACGTGGGCAATTTCTCGAGTTCCTCAGCGCCTATGAATATCGGCGCGGCCCTCACAAAAAGAGAGAAGAAGATCTAGCCCGAGAGATCGTTCGCATCGTTTCCGGCATGGCCAATGCCGACGGGGGTACCCTTCTGGTGGGCGTCGAGCCGGATAAAACCGTCACCGGCATTCCGCACGACCCCAGTGAAGTTCAAAATTTGCTCCAGGCCTCGCAAAACCTGCTAACGCCGGGCCTCCATCCGGCGTCGGAAAAGATTCGCTTGGGAAATCTCCTCCTGCTTAAATTTGAGGTCGCTCCCGGCCTCGAGGTCTATCGCGTCACCGGCGGACGTTCCTTTTATCGCATCGCCACCGAGACGCCGTCGCTTCCATCTGAACAAATCCAAAGTCTCAAGGAAGCCAAACGAACCGTGGTTTACGAAAGGCAACAACCGTTGAACGCCACATGGGATGCTTTGGATCCCGACGCGGTTGAAGCGCTCACGAGCAAGACGCACGATGATCGAGAGGCGCCACAGATTTTGGCTCAGCCCTATCATCTGTTGGACAACTCCCGAGGATGTCCCATGCCTACGATGGCTGGACTCCTTCTCTTCGGTAGGGATCCCAGCCTGTGGCATCCTCGGTGCGGCATCGATTTTGTGAAGTACGAGGGCAGCGAGCGTCAGCATGGCGCCGCTCTCAATGTCGTCAAGCGTATTCGTTTCGAGGCGCCGCTGGTCCGCCTGATCGATGAAGCCGTGGGCCGGATCAAGGAACATATCCGCGAGCGGACGATCTTACACGACCTGTTTTTTCGCGAGCGGCTGGAATATCCGACGTTTGCCTGGCAAGAAGCGCTGATCAACGCCGTCGCTCATCGAGACTACGCCATTACTGGAGCCTCCATTGAGGTCTGGATGTTCGACGACCGGGTCGAGGTTCGTAGCCCCGGTCTTCTACCGCCTCCGGTGACCCTCGAGCAGCTGCAGCAGCATAAGAGCCTTCACTTTTCCCGCAATCCATTGATCGTGAGGGTGCTCGCCGATCTCGGTTATCTGAGGGAGATGGGCGAAGGCATTCCCCGCATGTTTCAAGAGATGGAACATTACGGACTGCGACCTCCAGAGTTCGCCGCCGAAGGATTTTTCTTTGTCGTAACTCTGCGCAACACTCCGGTGTACGACGACGACACTCTCAGATGGCTGAATCAGTTTCGCGCCTCGGAGATCGGCTTTCGTCAAAGACGCCTTTTGGCCTACGCCTACTGCCATGGCAAAATCTTTTCGACCGCAGAATACCAGCAGATCGCCGAGGTCGACCGGGATACCGCCTATCGCGAAATTCGCAGTATGGTGAAAAACGGCATCGTTGCGCCGCTCAAGCCCAAAAGCCGAAGCTATCGGATCATCGAGCGGCTCTAACCATTTTGGATTTTGGATTTTCGATTTTAGATTGAACCAAAAAATCATCTATAGCGATTTTGAATACTTCGACTTGGCTCAATATAGGTTTTAGATTTTCGACCCTAGTTTGAAACAAATCAGCGATCCAAAAATAAAATGGAATTCTCCGATCTGGCTCGCCTGGCGAGCGGCCACGTTGAAGCAAGGATCATCCAGACGGCGGTTGAGCTCGGCGTTTTCGATTGCATCGGCGATCAAAAATTGGACGCCCCCGCCATCGCTGCCTCACTGGCTACGGACCACCGAGCGACCGATTTATTATTGCATGCGCTAACGGCTCTTGGCGTCTTGACAAAGAGCGGCCAGCGCTTTTCTCTCGCTTCCGTTTCGGCGAAATATCTCGTCAAAAGTTCCGCTCACTACCTCGGCGGCATGATTCTTTTCGATGGCTCGCTGTGGGACTGCTGGGAGCGTTTGAGCGATGCGGTGCGCTCGGGACAGCCGGCCCGGCCGGCGAACATGTATCAAGACGACCCGAGGGAAACGGAACGCTTCACTAACGCTATGGATTCGCTGGTTAAAGCGCGCGGCGACGCCGATATTGTCGCGTCGGCCCTCGACTGGAACGGCGTGACGGAATTGCTGGACGTCGGCTCCGGGCCGGCCACCTACCCGATCTCCCTGTGCCGGAAATATTCGAAACTTCGCGCCACGATCTTTGATCTCCCCGCAACCCTCAAGATCACCCGGCGATATGTCACCGATGCGGGATTAGAAAATCGCATCAAATTGGTTTCTGGGGATTATCGCAGCGATCCCATACCTGGAAGCTTCCAGTTCATCTTCCTGTCCAACATCATTCATGGTGAACGCTACGAAGAGAATCAGCGGCTCATCGCAAAACTATACTCTAACCTCGAGCGTGGCGGCAGGATCGTCATCAAAGATCACATATTGGACTCAACTCAAGCGCATCCGCCCGTCGGCGCTATTTTCTCGCTACTGATGTTACTCACCACTCAATCAGGAAGATGTTATACTTTCGAGGAAGTGCGAAGTTGGCTGGTGAAAGCGGGCCTGAAGCACGTAAAGCAGATTGATCTCCCGCCACCCTTCACATCATCACTCGTCGTCGGCGAGAAGTGATTCGCTTCACGATAAGTGCTACACTATCTCTAAATCTGATTTGTCTCCGAGGAGCTTCCCATCGACGAAGTAGAGCAAAAGGCCAGAGAGCAAGCGGTCATCGAAAACCTCAAACCGGCCTGCCTGTGCAACAAGATCCGCAAAGGCACCGTGCTTAAAGCCATTCGAGCCGGCGCTAATACCTTCGAGCAAGTAAGCAAACGCACCGGAGTCGGCACCGGCCCCTGCGGCGGCAGACGCTGCGGTACGATGGTTCGAGGGATGTTGGGAGAGCCGGTGGTGAGTTGCAACGAATGTGGCTGGCCGGTCTTAGCAGGAACCTCTCCTCAAGTCTGCCCGCGCTGTGAGTATGCCAAGCAGGAAAGCTGACTCGATGCCTGTTGCTTAACTTATTGTCAGTGAAATTGGGGTTAGCTCACCTCTCGGAAAACGGCAAGGTGTGATTACAAGATTGGTCTTGTAGCTGGCCTTTCGCGCTTCGCGTAAAAGCTCTTTACCAAAACCTGATCGCAACGGAGAAATTTTGCCGCTATGGTGATTCGTATTGCATCCGCTGTTTTGAGTCTGGCTGGATTACTTGCATTAATCCTGGGCTTACTCTACTGGACCGGCACCGCTTTGTATCTACTCCAAATGCATATGCTGCTCGGTTTTCTGGCGGTCGGAGCGCTCTGGGTTATCGGAATCGGGCAGGCCTTTTCCAAAGCCGGCAACTGGGTAATCGCGGCCTGCGCTCTGGTCGTCGGCGCAGTCACGATCGTCATCGGCGTGATCCAGTCATCGCTGATGGTCGGCGAATTTCACTGGGTCATCCAGATAATCCATCTAGTCCTCGGACTTCTCACGATTGGAATGGGTCACATGGGCGCGGCGCGCTATCGGAAAGGCTTTGCGGCATAACAGTTAACAATTTGAAAGGTCGTTTGTAGCATCGCGTCATGCAAAACGACAATGTGTGATTGCAAGGCGTGGCCAACGCGATTGCGCGCGGTTTCCGCGCCGGCCGGCTACGCCCTGCTCGGTCACCGAGCCTTCGCCAAGGTCGGAAACTTCACGCCGAGCTGATCGAGATAGGTATCGTACTTGCTCGCGTCATAATAGAATTTTCGCATCGCTAGGCGAAATCGCTCCATGGTCTCGCGATTGAGGTGGATCTGCGGCTGGTCGGTCTCCGACAGCAATGGCAGGACCTTGTGGTTTTTGAGCTGGACGTCGGTAAAATAGGCCTTCGCCCCCTGGATCAGCTCTGGACGCAGCAAGAGATCGATCATCGTCATGGCCATCACCTTGGAGCCGACAACGATGCCCTTGTGCGCGATCGGCGTCGCCATGGCGATGGCGTTGGACCAATTGTGGCCGGGCAGGTTCGGAATGTTGGCCGGATAGCGGAAGGTCACGGTCGGAACGGCCCAGGACACGTCGCCGATGTCGTCCGAGGCGCCGCTTTCCGGTCGCGCGGGTGGCGGCTCGAGCTTTCGCACCACCGTGTTGAGCCCATCTTCCTTGCCCGCGACCAGACGCTGCACCGCCTTGGCGAAGGTCTGCTCGTCGTCAGTCCATTGCGGCATTCCGACCCGCTCGATATTGGTCTGCAACGTCTCGGCGAGCGTCTTGTTGAAGTGGCGCGGAGCGGCGGTGCCGATCACCTTCCGCGTCACTTTGGTGTCGGTCATCATCGCCGCGGCTTCGGCGATCTTGTTGCCGATCTCGTAGTTCTTCTTGATGTTCTCGAAATCGAGCTCGCGGAAAAAATACCAGACCGAGGCCAGCGAGGGCACGACATTGGGCTGATCGCCGCCGTCTGTGATCACGTAGTGCGACCGCTGCTCCGGGCGAAGATGCTCGCGCCGAAAATCCCAGCCGATGTTCATCAGCTCGACGGCGTCAAGCCGCTGCCCCGAGGCGCACCCCACGCGGTCGAGAGATCATCGCCGACATGGGTGAAGAGAACGGCGTCCACGTCTTTGAAGATGCCGGCGCGCACGAAGAAGGCCTTACCGGCCAAAAGCTCCTCGGCCACGCCCGGCCAGATGACCAGCGTGCCCGAAAGCTTTTCCCGCTCCATGAGGTCCTTCACCGCGAGCGCCGCGACGATGTTGACGGCCTGTCCCGAATTGTGGCCCTCGCCATGCCCCGGAGCCCCTTCCACCAGCGGCTCGCGATAGGCGACGCCGGGCTTCTGCGAGGCTTTCGGAAGGCAATCGATATCGCTCCCAAGCGCAATGACCGGACGGCCAGAGCCCCAGCGCGCGACCCAGGCGGTGGGCATGCCCACCACGCCCCGCTCGACGGAGAAACCGTTCTTTTCGAGCAGGCTGGTCAGATATTTCGAGGTCTCGAATTCTTGGTAGGCGAGCTCGCCGAAGCTGAAGACGGTGTCGTTCATGACTTGCGCGAGCTTGCGCCGCTGCTCGACGCCGTCGACCACGACCGCCTTGAATTTTTCGATCCGCCCGATGTCGTGTTTCGATCTGGCGGTGTCCTGCGCGCCGGCGGCACTCCCCGCAAGCAGAAGCAAAACGAGCGCCAGTCCCGCCATGGCCTCAATTTTCATCGCGTCCCTACCGAACATCGTGACCTCCACGAAAAGAATTGGCGTGTGGCTCCGTTAGCGGGCTTCCAGCTTGCCTGCCTGCGCGAGCGCGTAAGCGGCAGCTATCAGAGAAAGCGCATTCGCCTGCCGGTGCGTCGCCTGACTGCGAGCGTACTCGCTCAGGCAGGCACGCAGACGGGCCACTTCCCATTATTTGGGCAGAGCGTATTCGATAACGAGCTATTATGTCAAAACGTTCTGCTCGGACTCTACGACTTTCCGCACCGTCGGGCGCTGCATCATGCGCTCCCGCCATGCCGTGTAGGCGCTGAGCTCCTTCATGGGAAATCCGCCGGCCACGCCCCAGCCGTAAAAAACCAGCGCGTAGGGATCGACAACCGTGTACTGACTCCCCATGATCCAGTCTTTTCCCTGGAGCATGGAGTCGATCTCCTGGCAATTGGCCCAGAACGATTTCCGTCCGGTTTCTTTGACCGCGGCCTGCGCCGCTTCGCCGTCGGCAAAGCGCTCGGGCCGCCTAGAGTGCTGGTACGAAGGATGCACGATACTGGAGAACCAGCACATGGTCGCGATCGAGCGCGCTTCCTCGGCCAGATCGGCCGGCATCAGCTTTTTTTCCGGAAACCGCCTGGCGAGGTAAGTGAGTATCGCCGTGTTCTCGACAAGGACCTTGCCGTCAACGCTGAGCGACGGTACTTTTCCCCGCGGGTTGATCTTCAGATAGGCCTCGGTCTTCTGCTGCTGCTTGGCGAGCAGGATCGGCTTTGCCTCGTAAGGCGCGCCGGTTTCTTCGAGACCGATATGCGAGGCCAAGGAACAAGCGCCGGGACTGAAATAGAGCGTCAGCATCGGAATACCTCCTTGCTTGTCAAATTAAATTGCAGCAGCACGAGCGCGCACCAGCGGGCGCAGGACCCGCGCGGCCCATTCCCATTTTTTATGCGCTAACGAGCTATTATGTCAACCTCACATCGTTTGGAGGCAAGCCTGACACCGTTTCTCCGCGCAACCAACAAATCGGCGACATACAACTTGCTTCTTTCGGAGAACCGCATTAGCGACCTCTCGACTTGATGGCGTTATGCTCCAAAGTAGCCTGCAGCCCCTAGCGTCCGCGTCCCGTATAAGAGAAACGGGTCGTGGTTCGGGAAAACCTCTAAATCTTGGTTGACATCGGTCATCGCGCGCTCCTACTATTCGTGGAAAGTTTCCACGAAAGCGAGCCGCGCTCATGAAGATCCGCTCATTATTCTGTTTCACCGCCTCGTTGCTTCTTTACGCTTTTCCCGACACGGCCCTCACCGCCTCCGCCACGCCGCAGAGAGCGGTGATCACGCCAGCGAGTTTCAGCGAGCGTGAGGGCGTGCTGGTCGTCGCGCATCGTCAGGGCTTTTTTCGCAAATACAACCTGGACGCGCAGCTTGTGTTGATGCCCAACGCGCCCCTCGCCCTGTCGGCCTTGACGGCCGGGGACTCGCAGTTTTACTACGGCACCACCTCAGGCGCGAGCCTCGGCGCGGTTTTGAACGGTCTCGATGGTGTTTTCGTCGCTGCGTTCATCAACAGACTTGTCGGCGCCTTCGCCGTCGGCCGCGACATCAAAACGCCCGCCGATTTGAAAGGGAAGAAGATCGGCGTGGCGAGCCTCGGCGGCGGCAACTGGATGTTCACCATGCTCGCCTTCGAACATTGGGGCATTGACCCAAAACGCGACGCCATCACTTTTAGAATCATCGGCGATACCGGCGTGCGCGCGCAATCAATCGCCACCGGCGTCATCGACGGCTCGTTGTTGGGCTACACCCACGCCTCAATTCTCCGGCGCCAGGGCTATCCGATCCTCGCCGACGTGTCGGAGCTTAATATTCCGTTTCAAGACAGCGGGCTATTCACGCGCAAAAGTTTCCTCGCGCAGCACCCGGAGACCGTCGAAAACGTGCTGCGCGCGCTGGTGGACGCGATCACGTTTATCCAGGAGCCCGATAACAAAACCGCGGTGCTGAAGAGCCTGGCGCAATGGCTGCGTTTGCCAAAGCCGGATGACGCTTCGGAGGGCTACGATTTCATGCGCAAAATGTACACGCGGCGGATTTATCCTAACCTAGAAGGCATCCGCAACGCCGTCCGGGTACTGACTCTTACCAATGAAAAATTCGGCCGCCTAAAAGCCGAAGAGTTAGTTGACGAGCGCATCGTTAGAAAGCTGGAAAGAGAAGGACTGTTTTGATTACCGGCAATGCGCAAGTTTCTCAGCTCAGCCATCTCGCGCCTCGTGGACAATAACGGAAGACCACATTGACGAAGATTTTTATGTAGACCCCATATAGTATTGCTATAAGGGATGTCGCTCGGCTTATAATCGCACGCCGAAGTAACGGCAAGCAATCACGATAATACCAGGGAGGTCGCTATGATGTGCCATGCAAATCGAATGATCCTTTTTCTCGTCGCAGCCATTGTTACGATTACGATGTTCGCAGCGCAGGTACACGCGCAGGACAATCCTTATCGTATCGCAGAGGGCTGGGCCCAACTCCCCGAAGGCAGGAAGTGGGGCGCGACCATCGGGGTCGATATTGACCGCGACGGCAATATCTGGGCGTTCGAGCGGTGCGGCGGAACCACTTGTGAGGGATCGAACCTCGCGCCCATCATCAAGCTCGATCCGTCGGGCAAGGTCTTGAGGATGTTCGGCGAGGGGATGTTCAATCAGCCGCACGGTTTCCATATCGACCGGGACGGCAACATCTGGGCGACTGACGCGACCGGCAAAGACGGCAAGGGCCACCAGGTATTCAAGTTCAACCCGGAAGGAAAGGTGCTGATGACGCTCGGCAAGGCCGGGGTTGCCGGCGACGGGCCTGACACGTTCAATCGGCCGTGCGACGTCGTGACGGCTCCGAACGGCGATACTTTCGTCGCCGATGGGCATGGCGGGAACTCCAACGCGCGTATCGTGAAGTTCTCGAAGGATGGGACGTTCATCAAAACGTGGGGCAGGAAAGGCTCGGGCCCCGGCGAGTTCGACACGCCGCATGCCATCACTATCGATTCTCAAGGACAGATCTTCGTCGGCGACCGCGGCAACAATCGCGTCCAGATCTTCGACCAGGATGGCAAATTCCTCGCCGAGTGGAAGCAGTTCGGCCGGCCGAGCGGGGTCTACATCGACCGCAACGATATCCTTTACGTAGCCGATCATCAGTCGGACGCGAAGAATAACCCGGGCGTCAGGCCGGGCATTCGCATCGGCAGCGTCAAGGACGGCAAGGTCACCGTCTTTATCCCGGCCCTTGGCCCCGTGGAGAAGCCTACCAGCACAACCGAAGGCATAGTGGTAGACGCCGCAGGCAACCTCTACGCGGGCGAAACCGGCACGAGGAATTTGCGGAAGTACGTGAGAAAATAAAGCAGATGAAACCGCAAGAATAAATGGGGCTGGCTGAAATCCCTGCTTCTCGACCCCATGAGGAAAACTGTGCGACACGGACTTAGCCCATAAGAATCTCCGACAGCGTCCTGAGATCA
>WNGC01001295.1_pt1 | contig 15195 bp, 13 predicted proteins | sample 5400051 | NCBI WGS metagenome assembly WNGC01 (sample SAMN13153368, study PRJNA577476) | soil metagenome | isolation source: 20 cm soil or saprolite under grassland replicate 2 | place: USA:California | collected 2016-06-15 | reverse complement strand
CAAGAACACGTTGACCACGCCAGCCACAGCCTCGGTGCCGTAAATCGGCGAGGCGCCATCCTTCAGGATGTCGATGTGGTCGATCAAACCAAGCGGGAACCGGTTGAAATCAATCGACGCCGTTCCGGCGGCAGTAAGTCGTCGACCGTCCTGCAAAACGAGGGTCTCTTTTGGATCGATACCGCGCAAGCTGATACGGGTACTGCCGTCACCACCGTTGGTATTGTTTTCAGTCGTGTTCGATCCAGTGGCCGCAGGAATTCGTAACACCAAATCAGTCGGAGTGCGCACACCCAACCGAGTGATGTCATCGCGGCGATAAGTATCGACCGGGTTTGGGCCGACTTCTTCCGCCGTCGGAATGTTCGAACCGGTCACGATAACGCGTTCGGCCGTCGCTTCAGTTGCGGCTGGCGCGCCGGCCGCCGGTGCGACGTTTGTTCCTGTCGGCGGTGGCGGCGCCGGCTCTTGAGCGCGCGCGCTCATCGCGATGATTAATGGAAATGCGACGGCGGCTACAAGAGCGACGCGAATTCCCAACGTTTTTTGCACGTTTCTAGTCATTGGTTTCTCCATGGGTTTGGTTAGGTTTGGCTAGGGATTATTGAAGAATCGTCAAGCTGACAAGGTTTTTTTTCAGTTTTTTGAAAATTTTTTGAACGGGCGAACCCAACCAATTGTCGGCTGGAGTCCCGTTTTGAGGCGTTCTATCGGATTTCCAGGCCGCTGCCTAGAAAAAAATTCAAGAATTTTTGCCCCCTGAACGGACCCCGTTTTGGGAGCGAACCTCGTCGTCAAAAGCCGAACTCTGGGCTAGGCCGATTCGTCCTCAATCGTCATCTCAATGCGAAACCTGGGTCCCATGCAACGCTTCGCCGCGCCGAAACGATTCGCCGCAATTATGTAGACTTTCGACCAGCGCGCGATCGCCATTTTTCTGCGCTAATTCCTCGCCTCGCCGGCAGGTCGCAATCGCCTCGGCGAACTGACCGTTCTCGGCTTGCGCGGCGGCCAGCGTTCGCAATGCGACCGGGTTTTCACCACCGCTTCGCAATGCACGCTGCGCCAGCTCGAGCGCTTCCCTGCCGTCGCGCAAATCCGGATCGGCAGCGGTCGCGCGCACCCACGCGATATTGTTGGCAGCATCCGCATTGTCGGGATCGAATGACAAGCTTTGCTGCCAAGCGGAAATGGCCTCTCTGATTTCACCTTTACTCGCAAACATCAGACCGAGATCGTTGCTCGCTCCGATATTATCCGGCTGAATGCTGAGGGCTTTTTGAAGATGGAAAATCGCCGGGTCGGTTTTTTGTTTCGCGGCCAGCGCCCGGCCCAAACCGAAATGCGCCGCTACGTTGCCGTCGCGCAAACGCAACGCGCGTTCGTAATGGTCGATCGACTCGTCGATTTGTCCGCGCACAAACAAAATTCCGCCGAGTCCCGCGTGCGCGACATCGCTGTCCGGCGTGACCGCAAGCGTGTGTCGCCATAACGCTTCGGTGTCACGCCAATGCGTCGTTTGTTTCCAGGATAAGCTCGACAAAGTGACGAGAATGATCGCGGCGGCAGCGCTCAATATAATTTTCTGTAGGCGCCCCGCCTTCGCCCGAGCGCTCCGGCGCGGCAAGCAGGATTTGGTCAGATCCCAAACCAACCAGACGAGCGCGATGTCCAATCCGATTTGGGGAAGATAGGTGTAGCGGTCGGCGTGGCCCTGCAAGCCAACCTGCACGATTCCAATGACAGGAATCAGCATAACGATGTACCAAAGCCATCCGACGAGCAGATACGGATTTTGTTTTCGGCGGACGATCACAATCGCTGTCAGCGCAATCAGACTGATCGCAGCAATCAGCAGCCGCCAAATTTCCAGCCGGTTTTCCGGATGGACATAAAATGGAATGATATCGACTGGCCAAAACATTTGCCGGACATATTCAAAATAACTGAAGACGGCGTTGGTAATCCGCCATTGCAGCGGCAGAAACTCAGTCGAACCGAGCGCAAAGTTCTGGGCCCACAAAGTGGCGACGCATGAACCTCCGGATAATGCAAAAAATGGAATCTTTTCGATTACGAGTTTGCTCAATGTCGCTTCTGAAAATCGGTTGAGCGGCCAATAATCGAGCAAGAGCAAGATGATTGGCGTCGTAATCAACATCGGTTTCGACATCAGACCGCACGCGAACAAGATCGACATCGCCAGGTAGCGGCCAACCGTTCGTTTTCGGGTCCAGCGGAAATAAGCCAGGAGCGTGAGCATGAAAAACACGCCGCTGAGCACGTCCTTTCGTTCCGCAATCCACGCGACCGATTCGACTCGCAATGGATGAATGGCGAAAACCGCCGCAACAAACGCGCTTGCCCAAATGCTGTTGGTGATCTGCGCGAGCAAGATAAAAAGCAGCACCGCCGCGATGCTGTGGAAAAAGACGTTCACCAAGTGATGCGCGCCCGGGTTCACGCCGAACAACTGACAATCGAGCATGTGCGACATCGTTGTGAGCGGGTGCCAGTTCTGGGAATGAACATGAGTGAAAGCCCAGGCGATCCCGCGCCAGGTTAACCCTGCTCGCACGTGCGCGTTGTCGAGCACGTAAAGCGGATCGTCGTAATTAACGAATTGGTATTTGCCCGTTTGAGCAAACACCGCCCAGGTCAGGGCGATCAAAAACATACTGATGCCGATCAGGGTCCAACGCGACTGTTTGATACTCACCGTCCGCAATTCAACGACGACTCAACGTTTTTCCAAATGAATCTTCGCTTCATCCTCTTGGCCATTCTCCAAAAGTGCCCGGCCGAGGAAATAATCGGCGTCCGGGTAATTCGGGTCGATTTGCAGCGCCGCTTTATAATGAAGGATCGCTTCCGACAGCTGTTTATCGCGATGGAGACCGACCGCCAGATTGTAATGCGCCAGTGCACTGGATGGCTGTAACCGCACGACGTCGCGGTAATAGCGGATCGCTTCCTCGATGCGTGCCTGTTCCAGAAGCAGGTTGGCGAGCGTGGTTTCCACTTCCGGATTAGGGTCACCAATCTTGACCGCCGCTTCATACTGGGCGATCGCGTCGTTCATTCGGCCTTTTTTTTCGGACAAGACATTGGCGAGTTTTAACCTTACATCGAGATCCTCCGGATATTTTGAGACAAGCGGCTGCAGTTCAGCAATTGCTTCATCCAGTCGTTTCTGGTCTGAAAATAATTGCCCCAGGCCTAAATGAGCGACGTCATTCTTAGTAGTCACGGCCAGTGTATGTCGCCAAAGCCTTTCGCTATCGTGCCAATACCAAGTCTGACCCGCTGCCCGCAACGCGAGCGCGCTTATTATAATGGCGGCCGCTGTGCCAAGAACTGGACCACAGTAACGCCAAGATCTGGCCAGATCGACAATCCCCCATGTCGCTGCGATGTAGAGCCCGATTTGCGGCAAATAAGTGTAGCGATCGGCATGCGCTTGACCTCCCACCTGGACCAATCCGATTACCGGCAGAAGCATGATCAAGTACCAACCCCACCCAACGACGAGATAAGGATTTCGTTTTCTCAGCGCGAAGACTCCGAGTGTAATCGCGATCAACAATGCCGCCGCACCGGCAACCTGCCAGACCGGAAGTTTGCCCGGATGATGGTAGGCCACCGCGAGATTGGCAGGCCAAATCATTTGCCAGATGTAAACAAGACAAGCCACCAGAGCGTTGGTGATTCGCCATGAGAGGGGTAGCACCTCGAGCCGGACCAATCCGATTCCTTCATTTTGCGCAACCAGGGTCCCGACGGCAGAGGCGATCGACAAAATGACGAGTGGAATTTTTTCAACTAGAACCCTCCGCGCGCTCGGGCCGGAAAGGCGTTTGAGCGGCCAATAGTCGAGCAACAACAGAATGATCGGAACCGTGACCAACATCGGCTTCGCCATCAGGCCACACGCGAACAAGATCGACACCGTCAGATAGCGACCGATGTTCGGTTTTCGCGTGTAGTACAAATAGGCGAGCAGCGTCAGGACAAAGAACAAACCGCTCAAGACGTCTTTCCGCTCCGAAATCCAGGCGACGGATTCAACGTGGAGCGGATGAATAGCAAAAACTGCAGCGACGAACGCGCTGCTCCAGATAGTGCCAGTCCGGCTGGGACTGCGCGTGAGTTGCTCGAGCAAGAAAAAAAGAAGGACTGCTGTCGCGCTGTGCAACAGCACATTCACAAAATGATGCGCACCCGGCTTCAAACCGAAAAGCTGGCAATCCAACATGTGCGACATCGTCGTTAGCGGATGCCAATTGTGGGAATGGATGTGGGTAAATGCCCAAGCGACGCCCTGGCAGCTTAGTCCGGCAAGAACGTGGTCATTTTCGCTGACGTAAATCGGATCGTCGAAGTTGACGAATTCGTGGCCGACCGTCTGGCCGAAAACCGCCCACGTAATCGCGATCAACACAGCGCAAATCGCGAATTTCAAAACGAGCTGGGCGCGCACAATTTCGGAGGAATTAAGTTCACCCCGACCGGAGTGCAAACAAGTTGTCGATCTTGCCCAGTTCCGACGCTAAAAGTAACCGTGTGTTCACCGGATTGATCGAAGAGGTAGGTCGCATGCTTTGGATTCGGATGAGCGACCGGGGCACTCAATTGCAGCTGACGGCGCCAAAGCTCGCGCCCGCGGTTGCGGTCGGCGATAGCGTAGCGGTGAACGGTTGTTGTCTAACGGTGAGCGCGCATCGCGGCGACCAACTCACATTCGACCTTCTCGAAGAAACGCTCGATCGCACCAACTTAAAGGGACTGCGACGGGACAGTCCGGTAAATCTCGAACGCGCACTCGCCGCCGGCGCGCCGATGGGTGGCCATTTCGTCCAGGGCCACATCGATTGCAGCGCCAAAGTTATTTCCTTTGAGAGGACGGGAGAAGATTATCGGCTTGAGGTGGATCTACCCGCCGACTTCGCCCATTACGCGGCTTACAAGGGCTCGGTCGCGATCAACGGGATCAGTCTCACAATCGCGGAGCTTTTAGGGAAGAGCTTCGCCGTCTGGATCATTCCCCACACCAAGCGGCACACCAACATCGAGAACGTCGAGGTCGGCGATCTGGTCAACATCGAGTTCGACATTCTGGCCAAATACGTCGAGCGAATGCTTGCGCGCTACGCACCTCAGGATTGAACCGCGGTAGAGCCTGAAATCCGTTGCTCTATATATAGTACAGCCCCGAGACCCACGATCACCGCCGGAATGGTCCGCAGCAGAATCTTGAAATCAAGAGCCAATGACCAGCGGTCGATGTAATCGAGATCGAGCCGGACCCAGTCTTGAAAATCGCGCACCTGGTTGCGGCCGCTGATTTGCCACCGTGTTTAGTTCCTGTCGTCGCGCGAGCATGCTACAAAAGGAGCAACCATCGCTCTTCCCTGATTTCCAGAATCCTAAGTATATGACAACGCGCAGACCGGTCAAAGAAGCGAACCAGCTGATTGTTGGCGTCATCGCTTCGCCTGCCGATCTCCGATTTGCCGTCGCCCTGCGCCAGCCGCCGGACCTGTTCGAGCTTCGACTCGACCACCTCTGCGGCGCGCTCGATCAACTCGAACGCAAGATGGCGATCTTATCCGGTCGCCGCGGCGACATTCGCCGTGGTAAGTCCGCGCCAGTCATCATTACCGCGCGCGATCCGCGAGAAGGTGGCGCAAATAATCTTTCGTTCCAGCAACGGCTCGACTTGGTTTTGCGTTTTTTGCCGTACGCCAAATATCTCGACGTCGAACTGCGTTCGACGCGGGGATTTAAATCTCTGCTTGAGCGCGCCCGAAAACAAAATGTCCGCCGGATTCTTTCGTTCCATGATTTCAAATCCACTCCATCGCCGCGCAGCTTGCGTGCCAGGGCAGCTTCAGCCAAAACGCACGGCGCCGACATCTTCAAAGTCGCAACGCGCACCGATACCCCGGCAGAGCTCGCTCGCCTTATCGATTTTGTGATGAATAAAGGGGTCGATCTTTCGGTGAGCGCGATGGGCATCGGCAAGCTTGGTGCAATCTCGCGTTTGCTGCTTGCCAGCTACGGATCCGTTCTTAATTACGGTTCACTTCGCCGAGCACAGGTCGAAGGACAATTGCCGATCGAAGTGTTGCGTTCCGCGCTGCCTTGATAAAAGCAACTCGCGACGGGCTCAATTCGAGCGCGCCTTGTAGATTACCACGTCATCTTCAGCGAATACCTTCGACAAGAAGCGGGACTGGTCGAATTGCTCCAAAGGCAACGTGATAATGTAGTCCACTTGATTGGAGATGAGCGTTGCGGGGGCGTCAGGTGCCGCCGAAGCAAGCTTATCCACAATGTGTGACGCGATATCGGCCCGGGACTTCCAATCGACGTAGGGGTTGGAAAACTCAGGCTGGCAGGTAACCACAACTTTTCGGTCTGCTGGCCCTACAATGCTCAGGTCAAAATCTGCCGCGAGGGAGAGGAAAACATCGACTGGTTTGGTGTTCGTCAAAATCCAGTGATAGGCGTCAAGGTAAGCCTTTCTTTCCTGAAAGCTTATTGCTTGACTGCGTGCATTCGTAAAATCAAATCGCGTGCGGTAAGCAGGCAGCGCAAACACGAGAAATGAAATCATCGCCACGATTATGAGAGTAGCCGCGATGGTAGGCATACGATTTTCCTCAATTGCCAAGGTCGGAAAAAATCTCGGCACGACCTTCGCTGCCAGAAGGCGACATCCAAACACCACGCCGAGCCCAAAAAGGAGATGCTCGATAGCCCGCAGGTAGAAGAGAAAGTGATGCGCTGGAACAATCGCGAGTTGCAGTTTCGGCGGCAGGAGTTGTTGCAGGAAATTTATCGCGAGGGCCGCGCAGCAAACGGCCAGCCAACTCAGCAATAACATCTTCCTGCGCCGCCCGGGTTCCTCAGTCGGCAAAAGAAAAAGACCTAATAAAGCAAAAGCAGTGAACCACGAAATGTTGTCCCAAACGAACGCAGAAAAATTACTTGCCAGCAGCAACGGGTATTTCCAGTTATTCGGCGCGTGATTGACAATCGCGAGATGATATCGACCCAGAATCGAAAAGGTAAAAGGCACGCTAACTACAAAAGCCACCGAAAGAATCACCACGAGATTACTTACCTCGCGTAAGCCTGCGGCCGAAAACCGGGCATTTTTCGCTTGCTGAATGCAGCATTTGAAAGTGCCGATTACCATCAAAATCCCAAGAATGATCGCCGGGGCGGTATGTCCCAAAAATGTAATGCCGAGTAACAATCCAACCAGAACGAACCAAGGTCGGCGGTTCGATCCGAGGGCCTTTAAGTAAGCCGCTAGCGTCAGGTAGAAGAACGTTTGGACACAGTTTTGGGTGAGGAGCCAGGGCGAATAGGTCGCCGCTACCCATGAGGGCGCGTCACCGATCGGAGCAAACAGGAATGCAACTGCAGCGACAAGCGCAACCCAGCGATCGAACAGATAAGCGACCAAAAAGTAAAAGGCGAGCGGGGCGAACACATTCAAGCAGGGGCCTGCGTGCGTGATAACGACAACGGGGGATACGTCGGCCGCACGTGATAAGCCGGCAATTACGACAGAGACAAGAGGGTTAAACCAAACGGTCTCGCCCAGGTAAAGATGGTCGGTTCCGTAGCGGTGATCCAGGACCGCTTGCGCCATGCCGATATCTCGGAATTGGTCGAGATCGTAAGGCCACTGCACATCGGCGGTAGTTTGGATTGCCTTAATGAAGGCGAACCCGCAGAAGGCGACGAATACCAGATCAAGACTGAGGCGTTGCCGATTTCTCCATGCGGTTTGCCAAAGCCAAATCACGTTTGAATCCCACTTTGCGGTAATCTCCTCGACTGAAGTACTTTTCAAGCCACACGTATGCAATGATGAAAAAATAGCGGCTACCCATTTCCTTAATCTTGAGCTTTGGCGCGCCGGCTCGCCGATTGCACCATGTTATCGGAACAACCGTCCAGGAATAGCCCCGCACAATCGCCTTCAATGGCAACTCCACGGTGAGATTGAAATGCGGCGAAAGAAAAGGGCGACAGCCGTCCAGCGCCGTTCTGCGATAGGCCTTAAATGCGTTGGTCGTGTCGTTCAAAGATATTCGGAACAAAAGGCGAATAAAAAGATTGGCCAGCCGGTTGATGATCAGTTTGAGCCATGGGTAGTCAAGAGCGCCACCGCTCTTCACAAAACGACTGCCAAAAACGCAATCCCAGCCGTCGTTCAATGTTTGCCAATATTTCACCACGTCCCGACAATCGTCGCATTCATCCGCCATCGTTATCACCATGGCGTCACCGCGCGCGGCATCGATTCCTTTGATTACGGCGCGACCAAAGCCGTGCAGACCTTCATTGTTGATCGGACGAACGGTGGGATTATTGGCCGCGATTTCCTGCAAGATCGGCCAGGTCCTGTCTGTGCTGCCGTCGTTTACCACAACAATCTCATGGGGGATTTTGTTCAACTCCAACTCCAAATGCACGTGTTCCACCGTTGCCCGCACGCAATCGGCCTCATCGCGAGCGGGAATGACGACGCTGAGCAGTTTCAATATCTCTCCCTCCGCTTCGGGATTTCGCGATAGCATCTTCACTGCACGTAAGCTGACCTGTAAAATGCAGCGATCAAGATGCTATGATTATAATCGATCATTGCGAACATAGATGCGCGAACCTTCGATATCGCCAACGAGATGGTAATTGTCGGCAATATAAGCGCGCAGTTCAGGAAATGTTTCATGGGCGTCCTGCACGCGATCTTCATAACCGAAGTTCCCGGGACCGACAGCATCGACGAAAACTGGCGGCCGCGAACGGACCAGATCCTGCAAAAAACGCGCGCGATAATAATCGCGACGTGGATGTGGCTCAATCTGCCGGGAGGTTTGTCCGTCCCTGGTGGCTTGAAGCAGTCCGGTTTCAACCCAAAACACCGGCATCCATCCCCACATCCCGAGGCATTCGCCCAAGCTGGCATGATGCAGAATTTCCCGCGATACCTCCGACTGCACCAAAGCTCCATGATTAGCGGTAAAAAATCCGACGAACGGCTGCGGCTCACCGATCCGCCACCAGACTTGCGGCCCTAAGCCACACAATAAGAAAACGCACGCGATCACCGCTCGCATCGGATCGAGACAGCGCCTGCCAGCGGAGCCGGTTTGATCTGCACCAGCTAGTAGCGCGCCCGCCACGAGTCCACTCATTAGTCCCACCGGCAAAATCAACAGCTGCAGGTAATGGAGATATGGCCGGCCCCGCGCCATCGCAGCGAAAACGGTACTCAACAGGATTGCAAGGGACGCAATCGCAAAGCGACGGTTCGATCGGGAAAATCGCCGGACAAACAGCAATCCAAATGCGCCAAAACCAGCCATCCAGAGCGCGAACTCGTTAAATCCGGCAATCGCTCTGCCAAGCTCAAGCAACATCCGCGGTGCCTCGGTCCAACCGAATGATCGATCGGGCGGAAACAGGTTTGCTCCTGCGTAGCGAAGGTTATCGAGAATGTAACAGCCGAAAAAGACCTGCCAAACTCCGAACACCAGCGAGAAAACAACAATCAACGCCGGAATTGTTGTGACCCCGCCAATGAACATCAACATCGGTCGATGCCGCTGACGCCAGTTCAGATTGCTGTCGGTGAGCAAAAGCCATAAACCGGCAATCACGCCGGCCGCGGCGATTGGAGCGCCCTGCAATTTTGCAAACGGGATTGCACCAAACAAGAGCCCCGCGACAAACAGCCGTCGGAGATTTGGTCTCCCATCGCCCGACGCCCGCCATGCTGTAATCAATGCCCAACAGCCGACCGCCAGCAACGCGCTTGGTACGTGTTCGCTGCAATAAGCGACAAAACTCCAGATGTGTGGAAAAGAGTGTACCGCCAGTAATGGCAAAACGAGCACGCCGGCGAGGCTCGCTTTGAAGAGATGCCGAAAGATCAGCCAGACACAGGTCAGCTCGATCCAAAGAAGGAAGACCGTGACGAATCGCGCGCCGGTAAAATCCAGCGAGCCGCGCAGAAAAAGGGCCGCCAGTAACGGCCATTGAACGAGAGGGCCGTACGTCGTCCCATCGACACTTCGCCAAAAGACCGGATCGTGCCTCAATCTTAGTGCCCCGGCGATGAACTGGCTTTCGTCCGGATCTGGGTATTGGCGGTTGTCGAACAACATCGGCCAGCGAAACGCCAGCAGAACGCCGAGCATCGCCACACTAAACAAAACTGGATTTTGCCACCACGCTCGTTCGCGGTCGAAGGAGAAAGCAATCAGGCTAAGCGCGGCAACTAACGCGAACGCGCTCCATGCCACCGACCAATAGTGCACGGACGATGCGTCGAGCCATCTCAACACGTTAAACAACATTCGACGTGGACGCTCGCTGGCAGGGCAAAAACTGTCAAAGCCGTCTCAAACGTTGGCCAAAACCATTACCGATCCAACCTTGCCTTCCGCGTTGTCGCATTGAAATTGCTGAGGGACGGTAAATCAAAGTGAAAAACGGGGCGGCAAATTTACCCGATGAAGTGCCGGTGATGCCATTGCCGAGTGCGGTGCTTTTTCCGCACGCATTGCTGCCGCTTTACATCTTCGAAGATCGCTATCGCGACATGCTCGAATACGCGCTTCAGCGCGATCGCATGTTTAGCGTGACGCTGATCAAACCGAGCTGTCCGGAATGGCACGCCCCGGAAGATTTCTTTCATTTCGCTACCGTCGGTCTCATCCGCGCCTGCGTCGGTCGCGACGATGGCACTTCGAATCTCGTTCTCCAGGGTTTGCATCGCGTCCGTTTCTCAAGTTTCCGACAAGAAACGCCGTTCCCGATTGCCAGAATCGACATCATCGAATCGCGCAACGACACCGCGACGGTTGAGACGGAAGCGCTCGGCGAAAAAGTTCTCGAGCTTTATCGCAAACTAAAACGGGCCGAGCGCCGGCTCCCGCCAAAAGTTGACCGCTATCTTGCCCAGCTCGGCGATCTCGAAATGCTTGCCGATTTGGTTGCTTCAACTTTCGTCGACGATCCCCTCCGGCGACAATGCATGCTGGAAGAATCCTCCCTCAACCAACGGCTGCGGCTGTTGATCACTTATTTGCAGGACGAAATCGGTAGCGCCGCGGTTTAAGGTAGGGGCGATTGACCTCAATCGCCCGGGCGGTTCGGGTGAACCGCGCCCACCTGCTGCAAAGAATCCCGCTCACCCGTGATCCGCGCGTACTCTTCCATCAAATAACGATCGGTCATTCCCGCCACGTAATCGCAGACCGTGCGATGCAAACCTTCTTGATCGATCCGCTTGGTTGCGACTTCGCCGAGCTGGCGCGGGTCGGCCACATAGCTCTCGAAAACTTTTCGCAGCATCTCACACGCGCGCTGGTTCACTTTCGCCACTCGCGGATGGTAATAAACGTTGGCGTAAAGAAATTTTCGCAGCGCGGCATTCGCTTCCTGCAGCTCTTCACTGTAACGAATGAGGGGAGCTTCCTGCCTGCGAACGTCATCCGGGCTTTTTGGATTCGCCTTGGAAATTGAGGTCGCACTCGTCCCGACAACGTCTTGCACTTGCACGTCGATGATGTCGCGAATGATCAATTTATGCAGCTCCGGCTCACGCGCGTCCGGATAACGCGAGAGCACATTGTGTTCGCTCCGTTGCCAAACCAGATTTTGCTCAAGCTGTTCGCCGTTCAGAATTTCAAAATCAACCGCGTCGTCGAGATCGTGGCTGTAGTAGGTGATTTCGTCCGCCAGATTCGCGATCTGTGCTTCGAGCGACGGGCATTTATATTTTTGTCCGCCCGGTGACGTCGCTCCGTAAAAATCCCGATGCTTTTGCAAACCTTCGCGGACCTCGAAAGTTAAATTCAATCCCGGGCATTCCGGATACGCGTTCTCGAGCAATTCGACTACCCGCAAACTTTGCCGGTTGTGTTCGAATCCGCCGTGGTCGCGCATGCATTCGGCCAAAATTTCTTCGCCGGAATGTCCAAACGGCGTGTGCCCGAGATCATGCGCCAGCGCGATCGCTTCGGCCAAATCTTCATTCAGCGCGAGCGCGCGGGCAATCGTCCGACTGATCGACGCGACTTCGATTGAATGAGTCAGCCGCGTGCGCAGATGATCGCCGGTGCCGTTCAAGAAAACCTGCGTCTTATATTCGAGCCGGCGAAATGCGCGCGAATGAATGATGCGGGCGCGGTCGCGTTGAAACTCGGTCCGGTAGGCGTGGCTTTGCTCCCGATACTTTCGTCCGCGCGAGTCGCCGGACTTTTGCGCGAACGGCGCGAGGGTGGTGCGCTCGGTCGTTTCCATTTCTTCGCGCGTTTTCCAACCGTCCTTCACCTGGCGGTCAATCCTTTGATGTCGATCTTGTCGGTTGCTCTGCCACGCCAGAGCCTTGGCGAAGGCGGGCCTCGTCCAATTTTTCGCGCAACGCGCGCTCCGCTTGCCGCGCTTGCAATCGCAGGACCAGCAGATCGAAGAGCGCAAGCAACAGCGCGGTAAAAGTGAGCCAGATGCAGAGGATCCAAAAGAAAATGACCCGCCACGGGTGTTCCCGCGGATTCAAGGCCGGCGCCAAAATTGTAAAACCTAAAATCAGCAACAAGAGCGCGAGCGCGAGCAAAACCAGCATCGCTTTCCGGCGGGTGTTCTGGTCGCGAATCACTCCGCGGGTCGCGTGCACGACAAACGACGTCGCCTCCAACTGTTTTTCGTCGGACGAATTTTCCATCAGGCAATTTGCCAGCGAACGCGCGCTAGCTACTTGTCGATCTTACAATTCAAATAATTCAAGACAATCGACTTCTCAGGAACAATTCGCAGTGCTTTGATAGCCCGGAATGAGAAAAGCGAAGAAGAAAACAGGATCACGCAAAAAGAAACCCGCGGCAACGAAGGAAAACCAGAGCCCAGTCTTAAAAGAGCGCCTCGAAGCGCAATTCGCCCAGGCGGTGAAAAACGCGAAGACCTACGTCGTAAATCCTCAACGGTTGCAGTCGCTCTTTCAGGAAGCGGCAAAGCAGGCCGCGTCGATGCCGAAGGACCCGTTTGCAGAAACGTGGCCATACTTTCAGGCCATGCTCCGTTTGATCCGCGCCTATTCTCAAGGTGACTATCGTGACGTCCACGAGAGCACGCTGGTCGTAATCATCGCGGCCATCATTTACGTCGTAAATCCGCTCGATCTAATTCCGGACGCACTTCCGGCACTCGGCTTTCTTGATGACGCAACCGTTCTGGCGCTCGCCGTTCGCCGAAGCCGCCAAACTTTGGACGACTTCATGGCGTGGGAAACCGCCACCTGATAGGCAGGCAGCGGTTTTCCAGTTTCGCCAAGAACACAGCCATTGCGAGTGTGCCAAAACTGGCTCTCACTATAAAACGATATGAGGCGAGCGAGACAACTGAAGTCACGAGCGGAAAGATTATCAGCCCCAAAGAAGGACGACATCTCTCCGAAAAGGGCGCCTCGTAGTCCGGCTTTCTCGCAAGCTCTAACCAACGCTCGGTCGTATGCCAAAGATCCGGAACGATTACGTCAACTCTTTAAGGAAGCGGTAAAAAAAGCTCCAACGATACCAAGAGACCCGTTCAAGGATCTTTGGGCCTACTTTCAGGCGATGTTACGTTTGATTCGCGCGTATTACCGCCGCGAATACCGCAATGTCCCTCTACAAAATCTCGTGATGATAGTCGGAGCGATCATTTACATCCTGAATCCGTTCGATCTTATCCCCGATTGGATTGCCGGCCTCGGTTTTGCCGATGATGCAGTTGTGCTGGCGTTTGCGGTCCGACAAACACGGCAGACCCTGGACGATTTTATGACATGGGAAATCGCTTCACGCGAGCGGCCTGCGCTCTGATTTCCGCATCATACCAATAACAGCGCCGGGTTTTCGAGAAGGTGGCGGAGTTCTTTCAAATACTCCGCGCCCAAAGCGCCGTCGATCACACGATGATCGCAGCTCATCGTGATCGACATTCGATGGCCGACGACGATCTTGTCGCTCTCGTCGATCGCCGGAACCTTGGTGACCTTGCCGATGGCGAGGATGAATCCTTGCGGAGGATTGATTACGGCTGAGAAACTGTCGATCCCCATGCCGCCAAGATTTGAAACCGTGAACGTGCCGCCCTGAAATTCCTCAGGCTTCATTCGCTTGTTCCGCGCCCGACTGGCAAGGTCTTTTACTTGCTCGCTGATTTCGCGAAGCGATTTGTTTTGTGCCGCGCGAATCACCGGCGTGAGTAATCCGTCTTCGATCGCGACCGCGATCCCAAGATCGACATCGGCATACTGGACAACCGCGTCGCCGTCGAACGAAGCATTCGCTCGCGGAACTTTGGCCGCCGCCTGCACCGCCGCTTTCAAAACAAAATCGTTCACTGTGATTTTCGAGGTGTCCGCGCCTTCGCCGGCCGATTTCAATTCTTCGCGCGCAGCCATCAGTGGCGCGGCGTTGATCTCGATCGTGAGATAGAAATGCGGAATCGGGCCAAGACTTTCCACCAGACGTTGCGCGATGATTTTGCGCATCCCGGAAAGTTGAATGCGCGCACCTTCGCCGGCCTTGATTGAAGGAACGGGTTTTGGTTGCGGTTTTGCACCACCGCGGTCAGCGACCGCGGCCACAGATTTTGCTGCCGCGCGGACATCGGTTTCAGTGACCCGACCTTCGGGACCTGTCCCCTTCACGCTCGCAAGGTCGACACCGAGCTCGGCCGCAACCCGCCGGGCGACCGGTGACGCTTTAACTCGAGCCTCTTCGGTCCGAGCCGGCGGTTTCTTCTTTTCCTGTGGCGGCGCAGTTTCTTTTTCTTTTTTCTCAGCCGGCGCGGGTTTTTCCGTTTTTTCTTCGGACTTCTCTTCCCTTTTTTCCGGTTCCTTTTTTTCTTCTTTTTTTAAAGCTTCCTCGCCTTCGCCGCCGATAAACGCGATTTTATCGCCAACGTTCACCTTCCCGCCTTCTTCCACGTAAATTTCGGTGAGCGTTCCGTCCTCGGGCGATTCCCATTCCATCGTCGCCTTGTCGGTTTCGATTTCAGCAATGACTTCGCCGGCCGAAACTTTGTCGCCCTTTTTCTTTTTCCACGAGACGAGCGTCCCCTCGGTCATGGTGTCGCTCAATTTCGGCATTTGAACTTCGGGCATGGCTCGTTAGGCGTAGC
>WNGC01001289.1_pt1 | contig 15202 bp, 9 predicted proteins | sample 5400051 | NCBI WGS metagenome assembly WNGC01 (sample SAMN13153368, study PRJNA577476) | soil metagenome | isolation source: 20 cm soil or saprolite under grassland replicate 2 | place: USA:California | collected 2016-06-15 | reverse complement strand
TCACACGGATCCCGCGCCCTACCAATTCCGCCGCCGCAGTTCTGGCCAAAGAGCGCAACGCCGCTTTCGTCGCCGAATATGCACTCGCGCCCGCCATCCCTTTGCTGCCCGCCACGCTGCTATTCAATATGATTGACGCCCCGTCATTCAGCAGCGGCAGCGCTTTCTGGATCGTGAAGTACGCTCCCTTGATGTTGATGTCAAACTGCTCGTCGTACAAGCTCTCGGATGTCTCTGCAAACGGGGCAAACTTCGCGACTCCCGCGTTCACGAACAATATATCAATTTTCCCCAGCTTCTTCGTAACCTCGGCGTACAGCTTATCGATGTCCGCCAATTTCGAGACGTCTGCCTGCACCGCCAGCACGCCATTACCGATCGTCTTCACCGTCTCGTCCAGCGTTTTCTTGCTGCGGCCCGCAATGGCGACGAGCGCTCCTTCTTCCTGCAAGCGCTTCGCCGCGGCCAGCCCGATGCCGCTGTTCCCCCCGGTTACAACCGCTACTTTTCCTTCGAGTCTCTTCATGTTGATCTCCGTTCTCTATCCGAATTTGCCGGAAAGCTGCTCTCTGGCGGCGGGGCCGCCCCGCCGCTCCTGGCGCTTTCTAGATTTCGATATTTAGATGACTATCGAAGTAATCGGTTGCATCGCTCTTAGTTTTCTTTTCCGGAGGGTGGATCTTTGTGGCGGGAAGGGCGCCAGGTCCGCTACACTTCGGGCAGACCCATGGACCGCGCTCAGGTTGAAAAAATATCGAAAGCCCTGGCCGACAAGACGCGCCTCCGGATTTTTGAGGCCATCTCCGCCAGCAAGCACATGAACTGCGGCGAGATCGTTTCGATGCGCGGCGTAACCCCTGCAACCGTTTCACACCATCTCAAGATATTGAGCGAAGCGGCCCTCATCGAATGCCGCCGCGAGGGACAGTTTGTTTACAACCAGGCCGTTCCTGAAACCATCGAAGCGTACACACGCGCGCTCACAAAAATCGCCAGCGGAAAGAAATCGGCGCGTCGCCGCTGATTTGTAGGACTTAGTTGCTGGGATTTCTCGGAAATTTGAAGTACGGCAGCCGCACGCCCTGATCCATGATTTGATCCGCTCGGATATTTGCGGGCGCTTCGAATCCTTTGGTGCCGCCGCTGGTCACATAGTCGTCTTGATCCACGCCGTCGCCGCTCACACCCAATCCTCCGGCCAGAGCTCCGTTTCGAAATAAACCCGCACTTCCTGGAAAGAAAATTATTCCGCTCTTGTTTGAATTGGACGCGCCGCTCTGAAATCCCTGGGTGCAGGGATTCGCCAGGTCCGTCGTGTAGAGGTTGAAGAACGGTCCGACGTTCGAAGCATCGATTCCCGGCGGATAGAGTGGCTGCGCCCCAAAGCCGATCGTCCGGTTTGTCACCGCCGTGCCCATCGGCACGCCGTTCAAGTCCGCAGCCGTCCGCGACGCACTGTTGAAGTACACCATGTTGCGCGCTTTGGACGCTGCCACATCGATACTGAACACAGTGGCATCCTGCATCCGCCGCAATCCAATAATCGTTCCATCCAAGTCTGCTACCGCGATCACCATCCGCGCCTTCGAACCCAGCGGCAAGCGAATCGCGGCGCGCGTGGTATTCGCCGTCGCTTCGGCGTTATCCAAAATTTGCATCACATCCGCCGCACTCAAGCCACCCAGCAGTCCCGCCGCGGGTGCAAGCAAATCGCCTTCTGGCGGCTGCCCCTGACTGTTTGCCGGCGCCACCACATATCCTCCCGTTCCCGCAGCGGGCCCCGCAGATAAACCCACAGGCCGCGCGGTCTGACTCACGAAGGGCAGCGCAATGCCTCCGATAAAAACAACTCCCGGAGCGGCCGGCGTCGGCCCAAACGTATCCTTCGGCCCACTGCGCGCCGAGGTCGATCCCGCGAACGCCGCATACTCCGCAACATTCAAGTTGCTCGACGTTGTCACTACACCGATTCCGCCAACCACCACATTCTTGTAAAAAATCGGCACGCCGCCCGGATTCACGGCCGCCGCATTCGAATCCGTGATGTCCGCCTTGCCGGTAATCACTCCGAGCCCGAATCCGCCGCCCAGCGCGAGTGAAGGAGGAATCTTGCTCTGGAAGATCGGATCGTTCACCAGCGTGCAGCCACGATTGGTACTTTCAATGCCATAAAGATCCGCTGGAGGCTGGTTCATCACACCGGGCGGAAAATGAATCCCGCTGATAAACCGCACGGTTCGCGACGAAAGAGGCGCCTGATCATTACTGAAAAACGCGCCCGTCCGAGCCAACGCCACGGCCACATCGTTTGCGTTCTGTACCTGTCCCAAATTGCCTGTCGTCGCCGCCGGCGCATTCTGCGTTCGAAACACGCCCAGCACAAACCCCGCGCGGTCCACCACCGCCACGGCCATATCGACATTCACAGAATTCACCGCTGCCTGCACGATATTCTGCACGTCGACTACCTGCAGAGCTTGCACCGTGGGAATTGGCGGCGGCGCAACCGGGGCGCTACTTCCGCCTGCACATCCGATCAGCAGCATCGCGAGTACTCCGGCGATTCCTAACTCCAGGAAAATGCCCAGAATTAAAGTTTTCTTTCGCTGCTGTAACGCGCGCCGCGCTTCCACCAGCTTCCGCAGTGTATGAGTTGTTTCCATCACGAGGGTACTTGCCTTCGTATCACACTCGTTTGTCGCCGCTCAACGCTTTTGCCGGTCCCTTGCGGCGAACTGGTGAACGCATCGTGCCTTTCGTTGCGTTATCGAATGACTCCACTCCTCCGGGAAAAGTGTTGCTCGCTGCTCGTCGATATTGTTAGCTAGTACGCGAATCCTGTTTCTTTCAGCGAATCCGTTCAGGCCGAACGCATGATCCTTTTCTCTCCGCGGCAGGTTCGACGCGCGTTCTGCGCGGTTTGCTGCTTTGCCTGCCTCGTTTTTGCGCCGCGCGCCGCCGCAACTCTCCCACGTCAATCTCCTCCCGGGCCTCAAGACTCCGCAAAACAATCTCGCGAATCCGGTCCGCCGCAGCGCATCCCCCGCCAGCAGGCGCAGACTACCGCCGCGCTCGATGGCGTCGTCCGCGACTCGGGCTTCTCCAACATCATTCTTCCGGTACCTGCAGCGACTCTGACACTCCGCAACGTCCAATCAGACGAAATCTTCAGCGCCACCACTTCAGGAGAAGGCGTCTTCCGAGTTTTTCCGTTGCCGCCGGGCCAGTACCAACTCCGCGTCGAGGCCAAGGATTACGCGCCGTTCATTTTTCCTGACCTTGCCCTGCAGCCGAACGAAGTCTTGACCCTTGAAATCTCTCTCGTCACCGTCGCAGCCATGGAGGCGCGCTCGCGCCTCCCGCGTCTCCCCGAGCTTGGTCCTGCACTCTCTGCTGAAGCACAACCTTCGTTCGGAACCCATCGCGTGTTTCGACATCGCCTCGATTCCGATCCCGCTTACATCGAAAACATTTCGCTGGACACGCTTCCTCCGGTCGCGGACGTCTATAACACCGTTCCAAACCGCTGGGCCCTTGAGCAGCCCGATTACCGCCGCTACTCGCAGAAAGGCGAGTACATTTACACCAAACCCAGTTGGTTTGACCCGTTCAATCAAAATCGCTTCAAGGGCGACGAGCCCATTTGGCCCGAGCTTCTCGGCCAGCAAACTTTTCTGAACGTCACCGCCTCATCCGAATCCCTTTTCGATGGCCGTCGCGTCCCTTCGCCCAGCAACGTGAGCAGCGCTCGCCCGGGCAGCTCCGGTTTCTTTGGCAAAGGCGAACAATCTTTTTTCGATCAGACGCTTCGTTTCACACTTGATTTATTTCATGGCGATGCTGCCTTCAAGCCCGCGGACTGGCGCATTCGAATCACTCCGGAGCTCAGCCTCAACAATTTGAAGGTCCGCGAGCTCGGCCTTGTCGGCCCTGATCCCGGAAGCGGCACCAACCGCTTCGACCATCACGGCGGCCTCCAGGAAGCCTTCGTCGAAGTGAAGCTCCACGACCTCGGCCCCAATTACGATTTTATTTCCGCCCGCGTCGGCGTCCAGCAGTTCAACACGGACTTCCGCGGCTTTCTTTTTGTCGACGAACAACCTGCCCTGCGCATCTTCGGCAACCTTCACAGCGATCGCCTCGAATACAACCTCGCCTATTTTCATTTCCTCGGAAAAAACACCAACAGCGGACTCAACACTTTCGACCGCCGCCACCAGCAGGTCCTTCTCGGCAACGTTTACTTGCAGGATTTCTTTTTTCCCGGCTACACCGCGGAATTCGTCGCCGCCTGGAACAAAGACGATCCCAGCCTTCACTATGATGACAACGGCTTCCTCGTTCGCCCCGCGCCCATCGGCAATGTCATCAACCAAAATCCTGGCGCCGGCCCCATCCTCCACGGCATTCGCGTGGGCTATTTCGGCTGGCTCGGCAGCGGCCACGTTCACCGGCTCAATCTCACGCACGCTTTCTATCAAGCCATCGGAGAGGACACCTTTAATCCCATCGCCGGAAAGCGCGTCACCGTCAACGCGCAAATGGCCGCCGCTGAGATCTCTTACGATAAGGACTGGATGCGCTATCGCGTCTCCGCCTTCTACACTTCCGGCGACGCCAATCCTCGCGATTCTCGCGCCCGCGGCTTTGACTCCATCGTCGACCTGCCCAATTTCGCCGGCGGCCTCTTCAGCTTCTGGAATCGTGAAGCCATTCGCCTTCTCGGTTCCGGCATTCTTCTCACCACGCCCGGCAGCCTCATTCCTTCCCTCCGCGCCAGCAAAGAAGAAGGGCAGGCGAATTTCGTCAACCCCGGCATCTTCCTCGCCAACGCTGGCGCCGACTTCGATATCACTCCCAAGCTGAGGGGCTTTGCGAATTTCAATTTTCTCCGTTTCGAACGCTCCGAGCCGCTCGAGTTTCTCCTCTTCCAATCGCCCATTCACCACACCATCGGGGAAGACTTTGGCATCGGCGTCGAATACCGCCCTCCTCTCTCCGAGAACATCGTGCTCACCGGCGGCGCTTCCGCCTTGCAGCCCGGCCAGGGCTTCAATGACATTTATACCAGCCGCACGCTCTTCTCGCTTTTCGGCTCCGTGAAGTTTACTTTCTGAGCTGCGCCGATCATGAACAGCAAACACCAACCCGCTCCTTCTTGTCTGCGAACCCTCAGCGTTCTCTGCGTCGCTGCGGTATCTTTGTTCTTGGCCCTTCAAGCAAGTTCGAACCCTCCCGCACGCGCCCCGCAAGCGGCCGGCCTGTTCCGCGGCCAATCACAGGAAGAAGCCGATCGCAAATCCTCCGGCTGCATCTCCTGCCACACCTCGACCGACGAACCCACCATGCACCCCACGAAGACCGTGCATCTCGGATGCACGGATTGCCATGGCGGCAACTCCTCCGTCTCGGCCGCATCCAGCACAGCGCCGAATTCTCCCGAATACAATTCCGCCAAGGAAAAAGCCCACGTCCAGCCCCGCGACCCTGCGTTCAAAAATCGCTCCGCGCTTCCCGGGCGCACCTACACGAAGTGGCTTGCGGAATCCGCCGAGTATGTCAAATTCGTCAATCCGGGCGATCTCCGCGTGGCTTCTGAAACCTGCGGCACGTCAGGCTGTCACGCCCCCGAAACCCGCGCCGTTTCCACCAGCATGATGACTCACGCCGGAATGCTCTGGGGCGCAGCGCTGTACAACAACGGCGGCTATCCCGGAAAAAACACGCGCTTCGGCGAGAGCTACGATCGTGGCGGCAAGCCGCAATCGATTAAGACTTCTCCCAGGCCCACGCCCGAAGAAATTCGCTCCAAGGGCGTAATTCCCGAGCTCGATCCTCTCTTCCGCTGGGAAACTTCCCAGCCCGGAAACGTGCTGCGCGTTTTCGAACGGGGCGGCCGCAAGAAGGCCGAAATCGGCAATCCCGATCGCGAAGAAGATCCCGGGAAACCTGACAACAAACTCAGCGAACGCGGTTTCGGCACCGAGCTTCGGACCGATCCCGTTTTTCTCGGTCTCCAGAAAACGCGCTTGCTCGACCCGGTCATGTCGCTTCCCGGCACGAACGATCACCCCGGCGACTATCGCGCCAGTGGCTGCTCCGCGTGTCATGTCATCTATGCCAATGACCGCGACCCGTTACACTCGGGCGCGTACGCGCAATTCGGCCACTCCGGCTTCAGCTCTTCTTCCGATTCGACGATTCCCAAGAACGAATCCGGCCATCCCATCAAACACGTCTTCACGCGCTCCATCCCGTCGAGCCAATGCATGATCTGCCACATCCATCCCGGCACGAACATGGTTACCACTTATTTCGGCCTCACCTGGTGGGACAACGAAATGGACGGCGACAAGATGTATCCGAAAGAGCAGCGCAATCCGACCGAGGAGCAACGCTTTCGGTCGTTCGAACACAACCCAGAGGGCGCCGCCGTTCGCGGCCTCTGGAACGACGAAAAAGTTCTGGAAAAAGTCGGTGGCCCAGAATTTAACAAGCATTTGAAGACCACGCAGTTCGCCGATTTTCACGGCCACGGCTGGATTTTCCGCGCTGTGTTCCATCACGACCGCAAAGGGAATTGGCTGGACAAGGACGGCAAGCAGATCGCGTTCGACGATCCCGACCGTTTCGGCAAAGCCGTCCATCTCGCCGACATCCATCTAGAAAAAGGCATGCAGTGCAACGATTGCCACTTCGCGCAGGACAATCACGGCAACGGAAAAATTTACGGCGAGCCGCGCGCCGCCGTCGAAATCGACTGCATCGATTGCCACGGGACCATCCGCAAGAAAGCGACGCTCATTACGTCGGGTCCCGCTGCACCCGAGGGCGGCCGCCGCCTCGATGCGCTCCGGACGCCATGGGGCCTGCGTCGATTCGAATGGCGCGATGGAAAATTACTTCAGCGATCCATGTCCGAAGAAAACAAGGAGTGGGAGATCGTTCAGACCATCGACACCATCAGCCCGGGCAACGTGCACTTCAGCGAGAATTCTTTTCGCGCGAAGCTCATGAACAAAGATGGCGTGGTGTCTTCGCAAGTGCCGAGCGACGACGCCTCTCTCGCCCACGCCAACAGCAGCATGACCTGCTACTCCTGCCACACGTCCTGGACGCCCACCTGCTTCGGCTGCCATCTGCAGATGACCGCCAATGCCCGCAAGCCCATGCTCCACAACGAAGGCCTGCTTACGAAAAACTACACCAGCTACAACTTCCAGGTTCTTCGCGACGACATCTATATGCTTGGCGTCGACGGCACCGTCACCGGCCATCGCATCGCCCCGGCGCGGTCGTCTTGCGCCGTGCTCGTCAGCTCGCAGAACCCCAACCGCGATTGGCTGTATTACACGCAGCAAACGATTTCATCCCCTGGTTTCTCCGGCCAGGCCTTCTCCACCTTCGTCCCGCACACGGTGCGCGCCAAAGAAACCAGGCAGTGCAGCGATTGCCACGTTTCCGCAAACAACGACAACAACGCCTGGATGGCGCAATTGCTGTTGCAGGGAACGAACTTCATGAACTTCATGGGCCGCTACGTCTACGTCGCTACCGGCAAGAAAGGGTTCGAAGCTATCGCCGTTGCCGAGCACGACGAACCCGAAGCCATCTATGGAAGCGATCTCCAGCGGATTGCCTATCCCGGCAATTACAAAAACTTTTTAGACCACCATCGCGAACTCAGCGCCGCCGCCGAACATCCCGGTAATGTCCTCGACATCCAGGCTCGCGGCGAATACGCCTATGCCACTCTCGGGCCTGGCGGCTTCCGCGTCTACGACATCGCCAACATCGACAACAAGAGTTTTTCCGAGAAAGTCGTTACCGCACCCGTGTCGCCCATCGGCCAGCGCTTCTATGTCCCCACGAAAAACGCCCTCGCCGTGGCCTCACCGACCACGCTTGCCGTCGATCCGCTGCGCCAGCAATTGCCCGAAAACGAAGAGCAGGCCATTCACCTGCTCTACGGCTACCTCTACGTCGCTGACAAGGAAGAAGGCCTCGTCATCATCGGCGATCCTCGTCTGAAGTCGAAAAGCCCCGGCGTTGGCACGCTCCTCGACGGCAATCCCGCCAATAATTTCCTGAAGCGCGCCGTCACCTTTAATCCCAACGGCGTCCTAGCGGGCGCACGCCGCATGGCCATCGCTGGCACCTTCGCTTACGTCCTCACGGACAAAGCTCTCGTCGTGGTCGACCTCGACAATCCGCTCGCCCCGCGCGTCACCGCCAACGTCGGCGCGCCCGCTCTCAACGATCCTCGCGGGATCGCCGTGCAATTCCGCTACGCCTTCGTCGTCGATCGTGACGGCCTGAAGGTTCTTGACGTTACCGATCTCGCGCAACCAAAACCAATCAGCAGCGCCCTCATCCCCATCGAAGATGCCCGCAACGTTTACGTTGCGCGCACTTACGCTTACGTCTCGGCAGGAAAGCAAGGTCTCGCGATCGTCGATGTTGAAAAACCGGATGCGCCCAAACTCGATCAAATCTTCACTGCGGAAGGCCAGCTCAACGACGTCAACGATGTAAAAATTGGCATGGTCGCCGCCAGCGCTTTCGCCTTCGTCGCCGACGGCAAGAACGGCCTCCGAGTTCTTCAGATCCTGTCTCCTTGGGACGACCCTGCTCATTTTTCCGGCTTCAGCCCGCGCCCCACTCCTAAACTCATCGCCACCGCCCACACCCACGGTCCCGCGCTAGCCATTTCGAAGGGCATCGATCGCGATCGCGCCGTCGATGAATCCGGCAACCAACTCGCAGTCTTCGGTCGCCGTGGCGCTCGCCCACTCAACCGTGCTGAGTCCCAATCCCTCTATCTGCGTAGCGGCCGACTCTACTCGGTTGCGGATTCCTCTCCGACACAACCCATAGGCGTGCATTAGGCCGCTTTCTCTCTTTCTTCGCCTCCGCTATCTCTTTCAGCGCACTGAATTTGCTGGATTTTGTTCCTAACTGGAACACTCATCTCCTTTCCTTTTAACCTCTTATCGCCACTCTGCATCTAACCAAGGTATAATGAATCGTTCACATTTTTAACGCATAGCACCCATTAAAATAATTCGTGGGGCAGTATTCGGTGAACGCCGTTAAGGTGTATCAAGCGAGGGTGCGGAAGGCCTCCCAGGGCGGGCCCACCAAGAAAGGCAGCAAAGGAGTACTAGTACATGACTAAGCAATTTCTACTGGCCAGCGATTTCGACCAGACGCTCAGCTTTAACGACTCGGGCGTCGTTCTTAGTGAGCTGATCGGCTTTCACGGCTTCCACGACAAGGTCCAAGGCCTGTCGGAGATGAACCTCGTGCAGCAAGGCGCGGAGCTCAGCTATCTCATTCTCCACGATCCGGATTTCCGCAAGGTCCGCCGCGAGCACCTCGTCGAAACCGGCAAGCGCATCCGCCTGAAGCACGACGTCGCGCTCTTTGCGCGCGCGCTCGATAATCTCGCCGAAGGCTACAAATTTCATTTCAACGTGATCTCCGCCGCGCCGCAGGAGATCATCCAGTCGGCGCTCGAAGGCATCGTTCCGCCGGATCACATCTTCGGCACGCGCTTCCGTTACAACGAAGCGACGGGCGAGGTGGATTCCATCATTCGCGCCGCCGCCGGCTGGGGCAAGATCACGGTGCTTGAGGAGCTTCGCGCGAGCCTCGGCATCAGCCACGACCACATCATCTACATGGGCGACGGCAGCTCCGATCTGCCGGTTATGATGCACGTCAATCAGTACGACGGCCTAACCATCGCCGTGTCCGAAGCCAAGTTCATCACGCGCGTTGCCAAGCGCACCGTTCTCAGCGACAACGCCATGAGCGTTCTCGTCCCCGTGCTCGAAAAAGTTCTGCGCTGGGACTCTGCGCGCATCCGCCGCCTGTTCGCTTCTTACGGACTGACGCTGCTCGAGTGGGACAAAATGCGAACCGACCGGCTCACCATTCAGGATTCCACCGAGCACATGTCGATAGCCGCGCCGCCCCAGCTCAACGCTCAATAAGCGCTTCTACCTGTCTTCTTCGCGGAAGAGGCCAGAGAGGGCGGACTTTACCCCCAAGGGGCGGTCCGCCCTTTCTTTCTTTGCGCTTTCGGAGGAAAATCCCATTCGTTCGTTTAACCTGACAAGAAGGGGATGGCCGATGCTGCGCTCCTGTTTGAAATTCCTTTTTCCTCTGTTTGGTTGCGTCATCAGCCAGCCTCTGTTGGCACAAACACAACTGTCTTCAAAGATGGACCTCACTCAGCAGCAGGACTATGTTCTCAAGCGTGTTTCAAGCTCAGACCCCTCCGGCGCAAACGCGGATTTTCGCCAGGTCGATCCCGGCGGCGTTCTCACGCTCGTGGATGCGAATGGCCCCGGCATGCTCACGCATATCTGGATCACCGTTGCGAGTCCCGAGGCCTACCACCTCAAGAAGCTCGTGCTGCGAATCTATTGGGACCACGAAACAACGCCGAGCGTCGAAGCTCCATTGGGTGATTTTTTCGGCCTCGGCCTCGGCGAATATCATCGTTGGGAATCCGAGCTTGTCTCCGTCGGCAGCGACAAAGCCTTAAACTCCTTTTTCTTCATGCCGTTTCAAGAGCATGCGCGCATCACCGTTTCCAACGAAGGCCAGCAAAAAGTGGATGCGTTCTATTTCAATCTCGACTACCGCGCGCTTTCGCAACCTCTCCCATTGGGAACTCTCTACTTTCATGCGCAGTACCGCCAGGCTCAGCCCAACCATGGGTGGACCTCTGACTGGCAGAGCAATGGCGATCCCCAGGTTAATCGGAAAACGAACCTCGACGGCAAGGAAAATTACCTCTGGCTGGACGCCACTGGTCGCGGGCATTTCGTCGGGGTCAGCATGTCCGTCTTGCAGAATCAGGACGGCTGGTGGGGCGAAGGCGACGACATGTTTTTCATCGACGGTGAAGCGCGTCCGTCCATTGCCGGGACTGGTTCAGAAGATTATTTCCTCGGCGCATGGGATTTTGGCGGCCATCCCTTTTTCTATCGGCTGTACGGCGCTCCGGTTGTCGGTGAAGAACGCGCCGGAGGCAAATCGTCCGTCTATCGCTTTCACCTGGATTCGCCGATACCTTTTACAAAGTCGCTGCGCGCCACCATCGAACATGGCCACGCCAATCACCGCTCGGACAATTACTATTCCGTGGCCTACTGGTATCAGACGGAACCGCACGTCCCCTTCCCTGTGCTTCCTTCCGTCGAGCAACGGATTCCGCGTCTACAGCAAGTTGGAGGCCCTGGCAATCCGGCCGTGGTTCATCCTTAAGCAGCCGCGCGTTGGGGACAGCACCAAATTGGTGTAGCCCCAGGCTTTCACTTAGCATCCTATTTTGTTGTTACACTACTGCGCTTCCGGAGGCGGCACATGCCCAAGAAATCAATTCTCATGATCGTCGGCGACTACGTTGAAGACTACGAAGTTATGGTCCCCTTCCAGGCGCTTCTGATGGTCGGCCATATCGTCGATGCCGTCTGTCCCGGTAAGAAATCCGGCGACTTCGTCCCCACCTCCATTCACGATTTCGAAGGCGATCAGACCTACACCGAGAAGCGCGGCCACAATTTCGCTCTCAACGCTACCTTCGACCAGATCAAGCCCGAAGACTACGACGCCCTTATCATCCCCGGCGGCCGCGCGCCGGAATACATTCGCCTGAATCCTCGCGTCCTCGAAATCGTTCGCTACTTCTCAAAGGCCAATAAGCCCCTCGCCGCCATCTGCCACGCCGCGCAAGTTCTCGCCGCCGCTGGAGTCCTGAAAGGAAAGAAGTGCAGCGCCTATCCGGCCACCGGCCCTGACGTTACTCTCGCTGGTGGCACGTACGTCGATCTCCCCATGACCGATGCCATCACTGACGGCAACCTCGTCAGCGGCCCGGCCTGGCCCGCGCTCAACTCCTGGCTCGCCAAATTCCTCGTGGTCCTCGGCACAAAGATAGTAGCCTAGTGGCAGCCGTCAAATTTTTGCATCTCATCCTGCAAAAAACAAATCTCCGGCTCTCCGGCTTCACTCTTCCTAAAAACCTCTCCACAGGTGATAATTTCGTCTTGTGCATTTCACGAAAGGGCGATTCTACAGTTATGGCTAACGCCATCACCAAGAAAGGCGTCATCGGCATCCTCACCGGAGGTGGCGACGTTCCAGGTCTAAACCCCGCCATTCGTGGCGTCACTCTTCGCGCCTTGCGCGAAGGCTATCAGGTCATCGGCATTCGCCACGGCTGGGCCGGACTCGTCGATATGGTCCGCGAGAAGAATTATGACAACTCCGACAATTTCTTCCTCCTCGACGAAGAGACCGTCGATCGCGCCGGCCGCACCGGCGGCACTTTTCTCCATTCTTCCCGCACCAATCCTGTCCGCGTCGCCAAGTCCAGCGTTCCTGCGCATCTTAAGGACAAATTCACTGCCGAGAAAAACGATCTCACCCCTGAAGTCCTCAAGAACCTCGCCTGGCTCGGCGTCGACACGCTCATCCCCATCGGCGGTGACGACACGCTGAGCTACGGCGTCCGCCTTCACAAAGAAGGCTTCAAGGTCATCGGCATTCCCAAGACCATGGACAACGACGTCCCTGGCACAGACTACTGCATCGGCTTCAGCACCTGCGTCACGCGCACCATTCAGATGGTCAACAGCCTCCGCACCTCCGCCGGCTCCCACGAGCGTTTCATGGTCATCGAAGTCTTCGGCCGCTACGCCGGCTTCACCGCCATGCTTCCCACCATGGCCGGCGCTGCCAATCGCTGCGTCATTCCCGAACATAAATTCAATATCGAACATCTCACCGAATTGCTCGTCGCCGACCGCCGCAAAAATCCCAGCCGCTATTCCATCGTTCTCGTCTCCGAAGGCGCCATGTTCGAAGGCGGCGAAATGGTCTTTGAAGGGGAAGCCACCGACGCCTACGGTCACAAAAAGCTTGGCGGCATCGGCGAAATCGTCGGCGAAAAAATTAAGGACGTCTCCGCTAAATTCAACAACGGCAAGAAAATCGACGTCATCAACCAAAAGCTCGGCTATCTTGTCCGCTGCGGCGATCCCGATGCCATTGACTCCATTGCCCCCATGGCCTATGGCAATCTCGCTCTCGATCTCCTTCTGAAAAACATCAGCGGCCGTCTCGTCGTCCTTAAGAACGGCCACTATGACAATATTCCCCTCGAAACCGTCACCGCCACCAAAAAGGTCGTCAACGTCAAGGAGCAGTACAACACCGACCGCCTTCGGCCGCAATACGCCAGTTTCGAAATGCGCCCCCTCTTCCTTATGACCAACGAAGTGAGATAGTCTCTCTCCCGGTCTTTGCCGCAGGCCCGGGCCGCAATCGAGGGAGGCCACATCTTCGTACTTGGGATTGACGTTGGTACCGGAGGGACTCGCGCCATCTTGATCGATGGCGATGGCCGCGTCGTCTCCTCCGCCACGGAAGAGCACCGGCCATTCGCTTCGCCGCAGATCGGCTGGGCCGAGCAGCACCCCGAAGACTGGTGGCGTGCCTCCTGCATGGCGGTTCGCAAGGCCATCGCGAATTCGAATCTTATCGCCGAAGATATCGCCTGCGTCGGCTTCTCCGGCCAAATGCACGGCGCGGTCATGCTGGACGAGCAGGGAAGCGTCGTTCGTCCCGCGTTGATCTGGTGCGACGTCCGCACCGAAAGGCAGTGCCGTGATCTAACCGCCAAAATCGGGCGGGAACGGCTCATCCAGCTAACCTGCAATCCGGCTTTGGCGAATTTCACGCTCACAAAACTGCTTTGGGTCCGCGAGAACGAACCCGAAAACTGGAAGCGCGTCTGCGCCGTAATGCTTCCCAAGGACTACGTCCGCTTTCGCCTCACGGGCGAACGCGCCACCGATATGGCCGACGCTTCCGGCACGTTGCTTCTCGACGTGGCCCATCGCCGCTGGTCGCTGGAGATCTTGCAGGCCGCCGAAATCGACGAACGCTTGCTGCCCTCCCTCCACGAATCTCCGAGTGTCTGCGGGAAAATATCTGCAAAGGGGGCCGCGGAAACGGGTTTGCGTGTTGGAACTCCGGTTGTGGCGGGCGCGGGTGACCAAGCCGCCGGCGCCACCGGCATGGGCATCGTCGCCGCTGGAACGGTCAGCGCCACCATTGGCACGTCGGGTGTCGTTTTTGCCGCCACCGATCGCCCAGCGCTCGATCCCCGCGGTCGCGTTCACACCTTCTGCCACGCCATCCCCGGACGCTGGCACGTCATGGGCGTCACCCAGGCCGCCGGTCTCTCCCTACGCTGGTTTCGCGACACCTTCGCGGCAAACTCCAGCGGGGCCCGCGAATCCTACGACCAACTCACCACCGAAGCCGCCAAAATCCCGCCCGGCTCCGATGGCCTCTTGTGGACGCCCTATCTGATGGGCGAGCGCACGCCGCACCTCGACTCCAGCGCCCGTGGCGCGCTCGTCGGCCTAACCGCCTCACACACTCGCGCCCACGTCGTTCGCGCCATTCTCGAAGGCGTTGCCTTCAGCCTCCGCGACACCTTCACCCTTTTCCGCGAAATGAATGTGCCCGTCGCGAACATTCGCCTCGGCGGTGGCGGCGCGCGCTCACCCCTGTGGCGCCAAATCCAGGCCGACGTCTATGGCCACACGGTTGAGATCGTCGAAGCCGAAGAAGGCGCCGCCTACGGCGCGGCAATCCTCGCCGGCGTTGGCGCCGGCCTGTGGCCTTCCGTCGACGCCGCCTGCCGCGCCGCCGTTCGCGTCGCCTCGCGAGTCAATCCCCAACCCTCAGCCGTCGCCATCCTCCAGGCCAGCTACGCCGCCTTCCGCCGCGTCTATGCCGCCACTCGCGAGATTTTTCTTACTCCCAGCTAACTAAGTGCTCCATTTAATAAATACGATAACGTATTAGTTGCCGTTTTTGTCCCCTCCCTGCGATGCTCGCTTTGGGAGGGCACTGATTTGCCACGAAAAAGCCCGTACAAGATCGTCCTTACCAAACAAGAGCGAGGGGAGCTGGAACGGCGCGCCAATAAATATACGTTACCATATTTTATTGTGGCGCGGGCCAAGATGATCCTCCTCGCTGCGCAGGGCCTGGCGAATGACGAGATCGCCAACAGCCTCAGTACGCGCCGCGAGATCGTCAGCCGCTGGCGAAAACGGTTCTTCGAAAAACGACTGGGAGGCCTGGAAGACTTTCCCCGCCCCGGCCGACC
>WNGC01001386.1_pt1 | contig 15206 bp, 14 predicted proteins | sample 5400051 | NCBI WGS metagenome assembly WNGC01 (sample SAMN13153368, study PRJNA577476) | soil metagenome | isolation source: 20 cm soil or saprolite under grassland replicate 2 | place: USA:California | collected 2016-06-15 | reverse complement strand
TTGTGCTTCGTGGCTACGGCAACCGCGCAATCGGGCAAAATCTCCGATGGTGTGGTCAAGATCGGAGTGTTGACCGACATGTCAGGGCCTCTCTCCGATATTACCGGCGAAGGCTCGGTCGTCGCGATCAAAATGGCGGTTGAAGACTTTGGCGGAAACGTATTAGGCAAACCCATCGAAGTCCTAGTGGCGGATCATCAGAACAAGCCCGACATCGCTGCCGCGATTGCACGCAAATGGATCGATACAGAGAAGGTAGACGCGATCGTAGAGCTTGCCAATTCGGGCACGGCACTTACGGTATCTTCGATTGGAAAGGAGAAGAACCGTATTGTCATCGTGAACGGCGCGGCAAGCGACAGGCTCACCAACGAGGATTGCACGTCGACCACAATTCACTACACGTACGATACCTATTCGCTGGCCAACAGTACCGGTGCAGCCGTCGTAAAGCAAGGAGGGGATAGCTGGTTTTTTTTGACTGCGGATTATACGTTCGGCACCACACTCGAAAGCGAAACAAGCAATGTTGTGAAGGGATCGGGTGGCACGGTACTAGGTTCTGTGCGCCATCCCATTAATACGTCTGATTTCTCGTCATACCTGCTACAGGCTCAGGCGTCCGGCGCCAAGGTCATAGGTCTTGCCAATGCCGGCGGCGATACGATCAACGCGATTAAGGGGGCGAAAGAGTTCGGGCTGAGGCAGCGTCTTGCTGCTTTGCTCCTCTACATTACCGATATTGCTAGTCTAGGGCTGGAAACAGCGCAAGGGCTGCTGTTTACTGACGCGTTTTACTGGGACTTCAACGATGAAACTCGTAAATGGGCACGCCGTTTCTTTGAGCGGAGAAAGAAAATGCCGACATCAATTCAGGCCGGGGACTATTCGTCTACGGTACATTATCTGAAGGCAATCCAGGCGGCCGGAACTGACGAAGCAGGCGCCGTAATGGCCAAGATGAAGACGACCCCGATCACTGATTTCTTTGCGAAGAATGGCAAGATTCGCGACGATGGCCGCATGGTGCATGACATGTACGTGCTGGAGGTAAAAAAGCCAACCGAGTCAAAGTACCCGTGGGACTACTTTGCCGTCAAAGCGATCATAGCGGGAGAGCAGGCGTTCCGGCCGTTGTCGAAGAGCGCCTGTCCGCTCGTCAAGCGATAATGCACGCGGCAGGAGCGTAGCGTTCTAACCGAAGTAGGCAGGAAAATCCCGGCTACATGGCAGAATGTCATAGGAAGATGATGACCCAGCCAATTACGGTTTCGGCGGTTCAGATTACCGCTGTTGACGGAGAGAAAGAGGCAACGGTCGAGAAAATGTTGCGATTCCTCGACGTAGCCGGGGAGCGAAGGTCGAAACTGGTCGTGCTACCGGAAGTGTGGACTGGACTCGGATACAGCAGCAAAGTCGCCCACCGCGCGATCGCAGAAGAGATTCCCGGACCGACCACAAAGCTGTTGGCCGAAAAAGCCAAACGCTACGGTATGACTATCATCGGCTCCATGTATGAAAAGGCAGGCGAACGCTATTACAATTCCTCGCCCGTCATTGGTCCAGATGGTCGAATTCTCGGTAAGTACTGGAAAACGCATCTATTCGATGCGCCCAACCGCACCGACATCGCACCTGGCATCCGCGAGTCTGACCGGGTGGACGCGGGCAACGAATTGCCTGTGTTCGAAACCGTGATTGGACCGGTTGGGGTCTCAGTCTGTTCTGATCTACGTTTCCCGGAGGTGCACCGCGAGCTCGCGCTGAAGGGTGCCCGAGTGATTGTCTGCGCGTCAGCTTTCCTCTCTCCACGTCTCGATCATTGGGAGTTCTTCCTGCGCGCCCGCGCCACCGAGAACCAGTGCTGGATAATCGCCTCAGGCCAAGTCGGTGTTGAGCCGAAATCGGGAACAGCGTTTGTCGGCCGCAGCATGGTGGTCGACCCGTGGGGCGTAATCGTCTCTTCTGCCCCCGACATCGAATGCTGCATTAGCACGGAGATTGACCTCGATTATATCGACGAGGTGAAGCGCCGTTATCCTCTTATGGATCAGCGCCGACCGGAACTCTACGGCAGCATCGCGCGGGTCAGAACACAGCTTACCAAGGAGCGTGATTCTCGGTCCGGCAAGGCTCGGGTAGACACTGCGTCTGGCATTCCTGTAGAACTTTCGGACGATGCGACAACGCGGTAGCTCGAGACCGTATGAACATTTCCACATGAAGCGGACGAAAGGAAGCGCCCATTTGGATGCGCTGGATGAAAAATGGACCAGCATTCTTCCTACGCCGCGCTGAAACCTAGTTCTTAGTACCACTCGGTTCACGACGACGAGGTGGTCGCCGCGGCGCAGGCCGAGTGCCATGAGCGCACCGCAGACGCTCCGGATGCGGGCGTGCCATTGAGCGTAGGTGAGCCGCAACTCGCCGTCGACCAGCGCCAGGTGCTGCGGCCGCCGCTCGACCCCCTGCAGGAAAGTGCGGCCAAGGTCCAGCATCAGACGGCAATCGCCTCGAAGAGGCGCAGGCGATCGGTTTCCGAGCGCGCATTCCCCCGCAGAACGACGGAGCCGCGCTCGATCGCGCAGAAGCGGTCGCAGACCTCGAGCGCGCGTATGACGTTCTGCTCCACCAGCAGGATCGGGATGCCGTCGCGGCGCAGCTCGGCGACCAGGGCGAAGATTTCGTCCACGATCATGGGTGCGAGGCCCTCGGTAGGCTCGTCGACAAGCAGCAGGCGCGGCGTCCCGACCAGCACACGGGCAATGGCGAGCATCTGCTGCTCGCCGCCCGACAGCGTGGTGCCCATCTGCCGGCGCCGCTGCGCCAGCGTGGGGAAGCGCTCGAAGGCGCGGTCGAGCGCGCGAGCGTTGTCGGCGCGCGGCCGGCCGGCGGCCTGCATGAGTCCGAGGCGCAGGTTCTCCTCCACCGTCAGGCCGGGAAAGATTCTGCGATCCTCGGGTACGAGGCCGATCCCGAGGCGGCACACGCTCTCGGGGGGCAGCGCGGCGATGTCGGTCGAGCCGAAGCGCATCGAGCCCGACGTGAGATCGACCCAGCGTGCGATGGTTTTGACGAGGGTGCTCTTGCCGACGCCGTTGCGCCCGAACACGCCGAGCACTTCGCCCCGCGCGATGGAGAGCGAGACCCCTTGCAGGATATGTGACAGGCCGTAGTGGGTGTGGACGTTGATGAGCTCGAGCATCAGCGCGCATTTCCCAGGTAGGCGGTGCGCACCGCCAGGTTGTCCCGCACCTCGGCAGGCGTGCCCTCCGCCAGCTTCGCGCCCTGGTGCATCACGATCACGCGGTGGGAGAGATCCATGACGACATCAATGTCGTGCTCGATGAGCAAAATGCTGACCTCGCCCGCCAGAGCGCCGATCATGTCGGCGGTCGCGCGCGTATCGCCGTGCGACATTCCCTGCGTGGGCTCGTCGAGCAAGAGTAGCCGCGGGCGGGAGGCGAGGGCCACCGCGATCTCCAGCCTGCGCTGCTCGCCGTGCGACAGATGCCCGGCCAGCTCGCCGGCCTTCGCCGCGAGTCCGAAGCGCTCGAGCACGTCCTCGGCGCGCTCGCGTGCCTTCTCGCTGCGCGACACCGGCAGCCAGGCGTGGCGTGCCGGCTCCAGCACCTGCGAAGCGAGCCGCAGGTTTTCGTAGACGCTGAGCTCGAAGAAGAGGTTGGTGATCTGGAAGGAGCGCGCGAGCCCCGCCCTGAGCAGGCGATGCGTTGCCCACCCCGTGACGTCGCTGCCGTCGAAGCGCACCCGTCCCGCGCCGGGCCGCAGCGCGCCCGAGACAAGGTTGAAGACGGTGCTCTTTCCGGCGCCGTTCGGGCCGATGACCGAGGTGATGCGGCCCTTTTCCGCGGAGAAGGAAAGCTCGTTGACTGCGGTCAGCGCGCCGAAGCTGATCGACAGGTTCTCGACCTCGAGGATCATGCCCGGCGTCCCAGAAAACGGCCGATCCGCGGGAGGACGTAGCCGGCAAACCCCTTCGGCAGGAAGATCACCGAGACCACGAAGAGCGCCCCGATGAGGATGAGGTGGTGCTCGGTCCACGTGCCTAGCACCGATTTGAGGGCGGTGAGGATCACCGCGCCGTAGAGGCTGCCGACCAGCGTGCCGACGCCGCCGAGGATCACCATGATCAGCGCGTTGCCCGAGGCCTGGAAGGCGAGCAGATCGGGCGACACGAAGCCGCGCAGCATCGGATACAACGCGCCCGCCAGCGCCGCGGCGTCGGCGGCGATGATGAAGGCGATCAGCTTGGCGCGCGAGCTGTCGTAGCCGAGAAACGGCACGCGCGGCTCGTTGGTCCGGATCGCGAGGAGGGCACGCCCGAAGGGCGTGCGCATCAGATAGGCGAGGGCAAGGTACATCAGCATCACGAAGGCGAGCACCACCAGGAAGAAGCCCGCAGGCGAAGCGGCGGGCGCCGTGAAGAGGCCAAAGTTGATCTGGATCTCCGGGATGCCGAGGATGCCGTCGGAGCCGCCGAGCTCGCGGGTGTTGTACACCGCCTTGTAGACGACCTGCGCGAGGCCGAAGGTAATGAGCGCGAAGTACACGCCGCGTGCCCGGATCGAAATGAAGCCCGCCACGCTGCCGAGCAGCGTGGCCACGGCCAGAGTGGCGCCCAATGCCCCCCAGAACGAGGGCGCCCAATGCTTTAGGGCGAGCGCCGATACATACGCGCCGAGACCGAAGAAGAGCGCGTGGCCGAGCGACAGCAGCCCGGTATAGCCGAGCAGCACGTCGACCGCCATGGCGAGCCCGGCGAGGATCAGCGCCTCGGTCGCGAGGCGCAGGAAGAACGTATCCCCGGCCATCGCGCCGAACGCGGCGAACGCGAGGGCAAAAACGAGGAAGGCCGCGGCGAGGATCCGCTGCGGGCGCGTTTCGAGGTCATCCATGGCCAAGGCGTCCGGCGAGCCCCTCGGGGCGCACCATCAGGAACAGCACCATGATCCCGAAGACCAGCGGATCGCTCCACACCGGCGAGACGTACAGGCTCGAGATCGACTGGATCTGCGTGAGCACCAGCCCGGCGAGCACCGCGCCCTTGATGGATCCCATGCCCCCTACGATCACCACGGAGAACGCGAGCAGGATGAAATCCTTGCCCATGGTGGGGAACACCGAATACACCGGCGCGAGCAGCACGCCGGAGAGTGCGGCAAGGGCGACTCCAAACGCAAAGGTCGTCGCGCACACGCGCTGGACTGGGACGCCCAGCGAGGCCGCCATGTGCTTGTCGAAAGCCGCCGCGCGCACCATCGCGCCGAAGCTCGTGCGGTACACCACGAGCCACACCGCGACGATGATGGCGGTCCCGGCGCCGATGAGGAACAGCCGGTAATTGGGCAGCATGATGCCCAGCAATTCGCTCGCGCCCTGGATGGGCGACTCGACCTTGTGCGGATTCGGGCCGTAGATCAACTTGAAGACATCTTCGGCGATGATCGCGATGCCGAAGGTGAGGAGCAGCGTGAGCACGTGCCGGTCGCGCGAATGGAATACGCGCTGGATGAGCAAGCGCTCGGCAAAATAGCCCACCGCCGCAGCGATCACCGGGACGAGCAAAAGGCACAGCCAGAAATTAACCCCCGCCGCGACCAGCGAGACGGCAAGGTATGCCCCGAGCGCGTAGCACTCGCCGTGCGCCATGTTAATGACGTCCAGCAGCCCGAAGATGATGGTCAGGCCCAGCGCCATGAGGATGACCGCCACGCCGATGGCGAGCCCGTTCAGTACCTGCGGGCCATAGACGAATTGCAGCGCTTCGGCGAGATCGGTCATCAATAGGAGGAGCGGCGCGGCCGCGTGGGCGGCTGCGCCGTGCGCTCCAGGGAAAACGGGCTATTTAAAACTTGTCGCAGGTATCCGGACCGACCGCAGCCGTGCCGGGCACCTTGGCGACGATCTTGAACTTGCCGCTGGTCACCTTCACCGCGTACATGTCCTGCACCGCCTGGTGGTCGCCGGCCCGCATGTGCTTCTTGCCCTGCGGCGTGTCCCAGTCGAGGCCGCGCGCGGCGGCGCGCACCTTGTCGGTGTCGGTCGTCTTCGCCTTTTCCGCCGCGGCCTTGTAGAAGTACACCACGCCGTAGGAGTCCACGCCGTAGAGGTCGGGCTCGGTCTTCCAGGCCGCCTTGAAAGCGCTCACGAATGCCTTGTTGGCCGGCGAGTCGAGCTCCGGAGTGTAGGCCGCGCCTGTCACATAGCCCTCCGCGGCGTTGCCCATGGCGCCGAGGTTCTGCGCCGTCACCGTGCCGGCCGCGCCGACGATCTGCAGGTTCTTGGTGAGCCCGTACTCGACAAGCTGGCTCATGAAGCGCACCGTGTCGTTCCCGGCGACCGAGGTGTAGAGCACCTGCGGCTTCGCCGAGCGGATCTGGCCGAAGAACGGCGAGTAATCCTTGTTGTCGAGCGGCGCGAACACCTCGCCCACGCTCTTGGCGCCGCGCTTCTCCGCCGCGCTCTTGAACGCGCTCACCGTGCTGCGCCCCATCTCGTAATCCGGTCCGAGATAGAACACCGTGGGATTGGGCTTCTCCTTCACCATCCACTCGACGAGCGCCGCCGACTGCATCCCGGCCCTGGCGTTCACGCGGAACATGTTGGGCGAGCACTGCGCCCCGGTGATCGCGTCGGAGAACGACACGGTCGTCGCCGCGAGCCGCTGGTTGCGCTCTGCGACCTGGCTGACGGCGAGCGTCGAGCCAGAATTCACCGTACCGGTAAGGAAGTCGACCTTGGAGACCTGGAACAGCTTCTCCGCCTTCTGCACTGCGACGGTGGGGTTGGCTTCCTCGTCCTCGTACAGCGCCTCGACCTTGCGGCCGAGGATCCCGCCCTTGTCGTTTATTTCCTTGATGGCGAGATCGATCCCCCATTTGACCTGCTGCCCGATGCCGGCGTAGGTGCCGGTGAGCGGCGTCACGACGCCGATCTTGATGGGGCCAGGCTGCGGCTGCGCAGCGCCCGTGAATGCAAAGGCGACCGCCGCGGCAATGAGTGTCTGCTTCATGTCTCCTCCAGGTTCAACGATTTGCTATTTACCGGTGTACTTGGCCTTGCGCTTCTCGAAGAACGCCTGCGCGCCCTCCTTGTAATCGTGCGAGTCGCGCAGCTTCTCGTAGGCGTGTCCCTCGAGGTCGAAGCTCGCCTCGAGACTAGCATCTTCGCCCTGGTTGAGCACCCGCTTGACCGTGGCGAGCGCGAGGGGCGACAGCTCATTCAGCCGCTGCGCGAGACTGAGCACCGCCTGGTCGAGCGCTCTTGCGTCCTCGACGACGTCGGTGAGCAGGCCCCACTGGTGCGCCTCGGGCGCGGGGACGCGGCGGCCGGTCATCACCATGTCCTTGGCGCGGGTCATCCCCACCATGCGCAGCACCCGCTGGCTGCCGCCGGAGCCCGGCATCTGGCCGATCGAGACTTCGGGCAGCGCGACGAGCGTGTCCTTCGTCGCCAGTCTGAAATCGCACGCGAGCGCAAGCTCCCAGCCCACGCCGAAGGCATACTTCTCCATCGCGGCGATCACCGGCTTCGGGCAGCGCTCGGGCGCGCCGATGTTCCAGGCGAGGTGCGACATGCCGTCGCGCGGCACGTCGAAGAAGCCCTTCACGTCGCCCCCTGAGGTGAAAACACCGTTCGCGCCTCGCACCACGATCACGCCGACGTCCTGGTCGCGGCCCATCTCGTCGAAGAGCGCCGCGATCTGCGAGCGGGCCTTGTACGAAACGATGTTGAGAGGGGGGCGGTCGAGCCACAGGGTCGCGACGCGCTGCTGGGCGTCAATCTCCAGGCGCAGGCCATCGAGCTGGCTCAGGAGTTCGCCTCTTTGCTTGATGTATTTATCTATCGTGCGTTTCCTTTCTCTTGAAATTTCCCGCGCGCAGCTCCCTTCTCAGCAGCTTGCCGACCGGAGACTGCGGGATGCGTTCGACGAAGACGTATTCCTTGGGGCATTTGAACGAAACCAGGCCCGCGTCACGGCAGTACCGATCCAGGCGCTCGCTGCTTGCCCCTGCCTGCGCCGGCTCGACGAACGCCACGAGGCGCTGGCCCCAGCGATCGTCGGGCAGGCCGATGACCGCCGCGCGGCCCACCAGCGGGCAGCCCGCCAGCACGTTCTCGACTTCCTCCGGATAGATGTTCTCGCCGCCGGTGATCACCATGTCGTCGACGCGACCGACGACGTAGAGCTCGCCGTCCTCGTCCAGGCGACCGAGGTCACCCGTGAAATACCAGCCGTTGCGCAACGCCTTGGCGTCGGCGTCGGGGCGTTTCCAGTAGCCGGCAAAAGCCTCGGGGCTGGAGAGGCTGGCGATCACCTCGCCGGTCTGGCCCTGGGGCACGACATCCTCGGCGCAGGCCGAGCCCTCCGAGTCGGCGCGCACCACCCGGATTGCCTGGTTGATTCCCGGGCGGCCGGCGCAGCCGGGCTTGGCGTCGACGTGATCGCAAAACGCGAGCGTGTAGACCTCGCTCGAGCCGTAGTAATTCACGAACAGCTCGGGCCGCAGCTTCTCCAGGCACGACTGCGAGAGCGCGTCCGTCATGCTCATCCCGGCATAGCCGATGCGCCGGAGCGATCCGGCATCACAGCTGCCGAAGCGCGGATGGTTCAGCAGATCGTAGTACAGCGTCGGCACCAGAAACATGGTCGTCACGCGCTCTTCCTGGATCAGCCCGAGCGCGCGCTCCGGGTCGTAGGCGGACATGCAGACGAGCTTGCCATTGAGCAGCGCGCTCGAGAGCAGCACCCGGATGCCCATGGTGTGATAAAGCGGCATCACGCCGAGCGAGCACTCGCCGAAAAGATACCGGTTGTGCGCGATCTGCGACACCGCCGCGGAAAGCTCGTTGCGATGCGTGCGCGGCACGCCTTTCGGTTTGCCAGTCGTGCCCGAGGTGTACAGCATCAGGCAAACCTGATTTTCCTCCACCTTCGGCTTGGTCGAAAGCTTGGAGGATTGCAAAAGCGTCTCGAATGATGTTTCGCCAGTTTGCGCCTTGCCGAGCACGATCTTCGGCAGATCGGCTGTACGGGCGGCATCGGCGGACGCATTTTCGAAAACGATCGCCCTGGCTTCGGCATCCTCGACGCAATAAGCGACTTCGGCGGCGCGCGCGCGCCAGTTGAGCGGCGTGAACACGAGGCCGAGCATGTGGCTCGCCCAGTAGAGCAGGGTCGTCTCGTAGCGGTTCTTCAGCAGCAGGAGGAGGTGGTCGCCCTGGCGCAGGCCCATGGCCGCCAGGCCGCCGGCTACCCGGGCGGCTTCGGCGTGCCATTGCGAATAGGTGCGGCGCACGCCTTCGTCCACGACGGCACATTCGTCGGGCCGACGCGCCACGGTCAGCGCAAACGCGGTAGCGAGATCCATAGGCTAACCCCTGCCCTCGCGCATCAGCCGGGCGGCGTCGAGGATCGCATCGACGATCGGGTAGTAGCCAGTGCAACGGCAGATGTGGCCCGAGAGCATGTCGCGCACCTGTTCGGCCGTTGGCGAGGGATTGCGCTTCAGGAAATCGGTCGCCGAGATGAGGATGCCTGCGGTGCAGAAGCCGCATTGCAGGGCGTGATGGCGGCGGAAAGACTGCTGCAGCGCGTTCAGGGTGCCCGGCTCGGCCAGCCCCTCCACAGTGTCGACGCTCGCGCCTTCGCATTCGACCGCGAACTGCACGCAGCTGCGCACCGCGCGCCCGTCGACCATCACCGTGCACGCGCCGCACACACCATGCTCGCAGCCCACGTGTGTTCCATACAGGCCGAGCTCATGGCGCAGGAAGTCGGCGAGCTGAGTGCGAGGCTCGGCGCTGCCGCGGCGCTGCCTGCCGTTCACCTTCAGCGTGACCGTGTGGCGCGCGTCGGGCTTCAGGCGGCGCACTCGAAGGCCTCCGTCAGAACCCGCGCGCCGATCGCGCGCACCAGCGCGCGACGGTAGTCGGCGCTCGCCTTGTAGTCATGCAGGGGCGTGACGCGCTTCGCGCTTTCCTCTGCAATCGTCCTGGCAAGCGCGGCATCGGCTCGATGGCCGAGGAAACCGGCGCTGTGGACGACGACCGGACGTGTCTCGACGCCGCCGAGGCCGAAGGACAGGGCCGTGAGCTTTCCCCGTGAATCGACCAGCGCCTCGGCGGCACAAGCGACGATGGCGAAGTCGCCATGGCGCTGCGCCACCTCGCAGAACCCGCAGCCAGCGCGTTCTTTGCGTTTGGGCCAGATGAGCGCGATGACGAGCTCGTCGGGCTCGCGCGCTGTCGTCAGCGCGTCGAGGAAAAACTTGTCCGCGGGCACGCGGCGCTTGCCGCGGACCGATTGCAGCTCTACTTCGCCGCCGAGGGTCGCGAGCACCAGCGGTGTCTCGGCGCTGGGATCCGCATGCGCCACCGAGCCGCATAGCGTGCCGCGGTTGCGCGTCTGGAAGTGGCCTACGAAAGGCAGCGCGAGCGCAAGCAGCGGCACGGCCTCCATCAACGCCGCGTTCTCCATCGCCTGGGCCTGCGTCACAGCGGCTCCGGTCCGAATTTCCGGGCTCAAGAAAATTTCGTTCAAAACAGCAATTCGCTTGATGTCGACGACGGCCGACGGACGCGCCAGCCGCATGTTAAGCATGGCCCCGAGCGAAAGGCCGCCTGCCAGGACGCTCGCGTCCTGGCCGAGCTCGTGCAGCAGCGCGAGCGCTTCCTCCACGGTATCGGGCTGGCAGTACTCGAAGGCCGCAGGCTTCATCGGTTCGCCAGATCCCAGACGCGGTTCAACGACAGAGGCAGCTCGATGTCCTCGCGACCCAGTGCATCGGCGGCCGCATTGGCGAGCGCCGCGGGCGCCAGCATCGAGCTGCCGTCGCCCATGCCCTTCGCGCCGGTGAGGTTGACGGGCGTAGGGGTGGAAACATGGCCGATGTCGAGCGGCGGCATCTCGGTCGCGGTGGGGCAGAGATATTCGGCGAACGAGCCGGACATGAAATTGCCATCGCGGTCGTGGACCAGCTCTTCGAACAGCGCGGCGCCCAGGCCGTGCGCGAAGCCGCCGCGGATCTGGCCCTCGACGATCTTGGGGTTCAGCATCGTGCCGACGTCGTGGACCGAGACGTACTTCACCACCTCGACGCGGCCGGTGGCCTTGTCGATCTCGATCGCGGCGAGGTCGGCGACGAAGCCGTACGTCATGGCGGAGGCTACCCGGTCGGCGCTGTCCGGCATAGTGAGCGAGGGCGCATCGAGCACCACGGTTTCGTGCACGCCGGGCTCGACGCTTCCTGGCATGCCGCCGGGATTCCAGTGCGCGCGCGCCGCGAGGCGGCCGACGCCGATGGCAAACTGAGGATTGCCGGCTACGCGAACGGCGCCGTCGACGAGTTCGAGCGACTCGGCTGCGACATGGAATTCGTCTGCCGCCATCTTCTTCAGCTTCGCGCCGATCCTGCGCGCGCCGAGGAGCACGGCGCTCGTGACGGCAGAAGCGAAACGGTTGGAGTAATTGCCCGAGGCGATGCTCCAGGCCATGGTGCGAGTGTCCGCCTCGGTGATGACGTCGACATCGGCGGGCGTTAGGCCGAGTTCCTGGGCGACGATTTGCGCCGCCACCGTGGCGTGGCCCTGTCCGTTCGGGGTGCTGTCGAGCTGCACGGTGACGCCGCCCGTCGGGTCGATGGCGATGCTGATCGACGAATTCGCCCCCGACTTGGCCTCGGCCTTGCCGCGCTGCTCGGCGGTTTGCGCGAGGCCGACGTAGGCCATGTTCGAGCCCGAGGGTTCGACGCCCATTGCCGTGCCGATGCCGAAGAGCTTGCCCTCACGGCGCGCCCGGCTTTGCCTTTCGAGAAGCTTTTCATACTGAGAAAGGCGCAGCATCTCGGCAACGCAAGCCGCGTAGTCGCCGGAATCGAGTGTCGAGCCCGCCGGGCAGGAATACGGAAACTCGTCCTTGCGCACGAGGTTGCGCCGGCGCAGCTCCACCGGGTCCATCTTCAGGCCGCGCGCCGCGATGTCCATGATGCGCTCGAGCGCGAAGTAGAACTGCGGGCCGCCGTAGCCTCGGTTGAGACCCGCGGGTACTCGATTCGTAACGACCAATGAATTGTGGACCGCAAGATTCTTCACCCGGTACGGCCCGTTTGAGGTGGAGTGCATGCGGTAGATGGAGGCCGGCTCCGGGGCGCGGATGTAGGCGCCCAGGTTCACGACGTTGCGATAGCGCAGGCCGAGGAGCTCGCCATCGCGGCTGAACGCGGCTTCGACTTCTCCGAGCCGGTCGGTGGCGCTGGAGGAGGCGAGCAGGTGCTCGAGACGATCCTCCGTCCACTTCACCGGCACTTCCAGAAGGCGCGACACCGCGCCCATCAGCACCATGTAGGCGTACACCGCCTGCTTGAGGCCGAAGCTGCCGCCTGAATCCGGCGGCGTGATGATGCGCAGGCGGTTCCCCGGCACGTTGAGCGCCCCGGCCATCAGCGGCTGCAGCACGAAAGGCCCCTGGAAGTTGGACCAGAGGGTGTAGCGGTCGGGACGCGGCTCGAAGCTTGCGATGACCCCGTAGGTTTCCATCGGCGTCGCCATCGAGCGCGGATAGCGGTAGCTGTAGCGGAAGGTGTGCGCCGCGCGGGCGAACGCGCCGTCCGGATCGCCGTACGAGAAGCTGCGCTCCTGTGCGATATTCGTGCCGGCTTCCTCGAATAGAAGCGGCGCGCCGGGCTTCATTGCATCCTCGAGCCACGCGACGCCTGGCAGCGGCTCGTAATCGACCTCGATGAGCTCGAGCGCGTCTTCGGCGACGTAGCGGTTGTCGGCGACGACCACGGCGACCGGCTCGCCGGCATAGCGCGCCTTGACGGTGGCGCACACCTGGTAGCGCACTTTTGAGCGCACCACGCTCGGGATTACCCCGGCCACGGTGGCGATCTGCGCACCAGTCACGACGCCGATTACGCCGGGCAGCTTCTCGGCCTCGCTCGTGTCGATCCCGCGGATGCGCGCGTGCGGATGCGGCGAGCGCAGGATCGCTGCATGGCGCAGGCCCGCCACCGGCGTGAGATCGTCGATGTAGCGTCCGCGGCCGGTGAGGAGGCGCTCGTCCTCCTTGCGCTCGACCGACGAGCCGATCCAGCTTTTCTGCGCGCTCATGCGGGTTCTAGTCGGACAAGAGCCGGTTCCAGTCTGGTGCAGCGCCGGACTGAAGCTCGTCGTCGAGCTTCACCTCGTCTTCACCGGCACGCTGGGATGCGTGGCCAGCACGAGCGGCGCTTCGGCGCCCTTGATCACGCCAACAAGATCGGCCGGGTTGCCGACGACCAGGACGATGGCCCGCCAAGGGAACGACTGGGCGAACAGACCGCCGCTCGCGGCAAGCGTGCCGAGCAGCAATGCTGCCTGCGCGAAATGACGTTCGTGCATCGAACTCCTCCTCATGGCTACGCTAGCACGAGGCTGGACCGGCAAGCCCGGACGCTGTGGGTAGAAGTCGGGTCTCCGAGCGATGCCCTGAGATTTCAATAGGTTAAGCGAGGGCCGGAATCAGCCCGGGTGGATCTCATCGTTCGGGCCGGCCCGAAACGTCGTCGTCGACATCAAGCTCGAATGCGATCTACGGATCCGCCCGATTTGCGGATCAGGGAACCACCTCACCCGCGAGGCCGGTTCCCGATCACTAGTCGTTAGAAACGTTGCGTCTTAGATATACAATGTGGCATGTATATCAATCAGTTTGAGAGGCAATGATGCAGGTCGCAAAGTGGGGAAACAGCTTGGCGGTGCGTCTGCCCGCGGCCGTGGTCCAAGCGCTGCGGCTCAAGGAAGGCGACGAAATCGAGATTCAGGTCGCCGGCGCACGGGCCTTTGAGATCAAGAAACGCCCTTCCGCGCGCGAGCTGCTCGCGCAACTGAGAAAGTTCCGCGGACGCCTCCCTGAGGACTTCAAATTTGATCGCCTGGAAGCGAATGAGCGAGGCTAGGCGATTCGTCGATACGAACGTTCTCTTCTACCTGCTCTCCGCGGATGAGTCCAGGGCAAATCGTGCCGAGCAGGTATTGGCGGAAGGTGCAGTGCTCAGCGTCCAAGTACTTAATGAGTTTGCATCCGTCGCCACCAGGAAGCTGAAGATGTCCATCGCAGAAACTCGCGAGGCGCTTGGGACCGTTCGGGCCATCTGCCAGATTGTCCCGCTCAGCGAACAAACCCATGATGAGGGATTGCGGATTGCAGAGCGCTACGGGCTCTCAATCTATGACGCAATGATCGTGGCTGCAGCGCTACTTGCCGGATGCAAAATCATATTCTCCGAAGACATGCAGAATGGCATGGGCTTCGATGGAAGTCTGGACATCGCAAATCCTTTTGCTGATTGTTGATCGCTAAAGCTCAAGGTGGCATCGCCGCTGTGTCGCTTCCATGTCGCCTCAGAGATGCTCCTCGGTGCGCAGGGAAAGTTCCACCATCCGCTCCAGCAATTGGTCGGCGGGCAAGCCGACGAAATTGCGCAACACCAGCTCCTTGGCGTAGAGACGTACTAAGTAGCGCAGTTTCAGCGACTTGTTGCGCGACGCGTATACGAAGTCGCGATGCCCGCTATTGACTACGATGATGTTTCGCGCGGCGTCGAATTTTGAACGCCATAATTCGCCCAGTGCACGCTCGAAGGTGTAGCCAGGCAGACCCTGCGAGGACACGGCGGTCGCGCCGATCTGAGCGAGCAGTTCGTGAGTCACGGTGATCAGGGCCTCGGCTTCGCAGACGACATCGCGCTGACTGACGGTGACCTTCAGTCGCGTGAGTCCAGGCTCCTGCCACGCAAGGAACATGACCGCTTGATTATGTGGTCCCTCCAACGTGCCGACGCCTTCCATGATTTGCCAGCGAAATTCGATGTCCTGCTCCACTTGGCGCCTGGATTGGTCGCGCGGTAGTGCACGCAACTCCTTTTTATCGCCGATACGCACGACGCTCGAGGCAGGAGATATGGTCACACTGAACAACGGGCCAGGGAACTCGAAAAACTGTCGCTGCCGTTCCTCAGCCGATTTCACCGCCCCCTCAAACGCGTCCTCAGTCAGGGCGGATGCCGTCGCAGCGGCCCGGTCCACCGAATCGCCCGGCATCGAGCGCAATGCTCGCGCCCGAATGTCGAACCAGTCGTACTCCTCGGCGGGCAACGCGAGCAGCGCTTCCCGGAACGCTCGCTGGATCGCGCGCAGCAGCA
>WNGC01001288.1_pt1 | contig 15206 bp, 12 predicted proteins | sample 5400051 | NCBI WGS metagenome assembly WNGC01 (sample SAMN13153368, study PRJNA577476) | soil metagenome | isolation source: 20 cm soil or saprolite under grassland replicate 2 | place: USA:California | collected 2016-06-15 | reverse complement strand
CGCGGTTGTACCACTCTTCCGGCCAGCTGAACCGCTTGGCGCTGGCCCGGCCGGCATTGCGGATGCTCTCGCCGTAGTAGACGCCGATCGAAGGCATGTGCAGGTCCTGGAAAAGCTCGTGCTGATCGTCGCCGACGATGATCAGGACGTCGAGCTTCGCCGAGGCGATCTCGGACCTGAGGCGCTTCATCGCGTCCTGCACTTCGTTGAAACGTTCCGTGATCGCCTGGTCGGTGATGAGCTGCGCGATGTGAGGGGGCGCGCCTGCGAGCACATCGGCATAGGTGCGCGGCCTGCCTTCGCGGTCGTAGTACTTCATGCGAAGGTCGCTTTGACGAAATCCCCTGAGCCAGTCCTGCAGCTCGGCCGCAAGCATGACGCTGTGGGAGGAACCGAACGCGGCGGCGACGCGCGCCATCTTCAGTCTGCCTTGGCGCCGGACTGCTTCACGACGCGCGCCCATCGCTGCCGTTCCCGGGCCGCCCACGCGCCGAACTCCTCCGGCGGGCCGCTCCGGGGCACGAGACCGAAGGCCTTCATCTTGCCTTGAGTCTCCGCGCGCTCGATCAGCTCGTTCAGCCTCGAATTGAGGCGCGCGACGATTTCCCTGGGTATTCCCGCGGGAGCGACTATTCCCGTGCCCGAGGTCGATGTCACGGCGGGATAACCGCTCTCGGCGAGCGTCGGAATATCGGGCAGATCCGCGTCGCGGATCGCGCCGGTGATGGCGAGGGCGCGCACTTCGCCGCTCTTCACTCGCGTGCGCACAAGGTCGAAAAGGACGTCGGCCTGTCCCGCGATCACTGCGGTGAGCGCCGGCGCTCCGCCCGCATAGGGGACGTTGAGCGCCTGGATCCCGGCCTCCATCCTGAACAGCTCGTAGGTCAGGTGCGGCAGCGTCCCGACGCCGGCGGTGGCGAAGTTGAGCTTGCCCGGATTGCTCTTCGCCCAGGCGACGAGCTCCTGCACAGACCGATACGGGAGCCCCGGGTTCGCGACGAGCAGCTGCGGCGAATCGGAGACGAAGCCGATCGGCGCGAACGCGGTGGCGGGGTCGTAGGGCATGTTCGTCCCCTGAAGCGCGGGATTGACCGCGAGCACGCTCGTATTCGCGTAGAGCAGTGTATAGCCGTTGGGCTCGGAACGCGCGACGAACTCGCCCGCCACCATCCCGCCCGCGCCGACGCGGTTCTCGACCACGAAGCGCTGGCTGAAGAGCCCCGACAATCCGTCGGCGATGAGCCGGCCCGGGACGTCGGTGGGCCCGCCCGCGGGCGCAGGGACGATGAGGCGGACGGGGCGTTGCGGATAAGACTGCGCGGCGGCGTCGCGCGCGGGCCAGAAGAGCATGGAGATCGCCGCGAGCGCAGCGACCAGGGAGCGCCGATTGATCATGCCGCATATGATAGCCTGTAGCCCCGCCATTCCCGCGAGCAAGATCCATGAAAATCGGCTTCGCAACGCTTGCGCTCGCGGCCATGCTGTCAGGCGCGGCGCAGGCGCAGGAGTATCCCGCCAAGCCGGTGCGCCTCGTGGTTCCCTACGCCGCCGGCGGCAATGCCGACATCTTCGGCCGGACTCTGGCCCAGAAACTCGGCGACGCGCTGAAGCAGCCGTTCGTCGTCGAGAACCGGGCCGGCGCGAACGGCGGCATCGGCGCGGACTTCGTCGCCAAGTCGGCGCCCGACGGCACCACGCTGCTGGTGACCGCCAACGGTCCGATCGTCGTCAACCCCGTACTCTATGCCAAGGTACCCTACGATCCGGTAAAGGATTTCGCGCCCGTCGCCCAATGCACCGTGTACCAGTATGTGCTGGTGACGCTCGCCGGTTCGCCCATCAAGAGCATCGCCGACCTGCTCGACGCGGCGCGCGCAAGACCGGGCGCCGTTTCCTACGGTTCCACCGGAGTCGGCGGCGGCAACCATCTTGCCGGAGAGCTGTTCGCGCTCGCGACGGGTACCCAGCTCACGCACGTGCCCTACAAAGGCAGCGCGCCGGCGCTCGCCGACCTGCTCGGCGGCCAGCTCACTTTCATGTTCGATACCGTGATCACGTCGGTTCCGCAGATTCGCGCCGGAAAGTTGCGCGCGTTCGCGGTGTCGAGCGGCAAGCGCGCCTCGAGCCTGCCCGAGGTGCCGACCATGCAGGAGGCGGGTATAGCGAATTTCGACATCTCGCAGTGGCAGGGCGTGCTCGCGCCCGCCGGCACGTCCAAGGCGATCGTCGGTCGCCTCAACTCAGAGATCGTCAGAGCGATGCACGCCAGCGACGTGCGCGAGCGCATCGTCACGCAGGGCGGCAACGAAATCGTGACCGGCACGCCGGAAGATTTCGCCGCGCTGATCAAGAGCGATCTGCAGATGTATGCAAAGCTTATTAAAGACGCCAGGATTCCGGCGCAATGAGAATCCTCGTCCTCCCCGGCGACGGCATCGGGCCCGAGATCACCGCGGCGACGCTCGCCGTTCTCGAGCGCGCCAATGTCCTTTTCAAGCTGGGACTCCAGTGGCAGCACGAGGAAATCGGCCTCCCCGCCCTGAAGAAGGAAGGCACGACGCTCCCCGCCCGCGTGCTGGAAGAGGCGCGCCTCTCCGAGGGCGTGATTCTGGGACCGCTCTCGACCTACGAGTACCCGGCGCGCGAAAAAGGCGGGATCAACCCCTCGGCCGAGCTTCGCACCAAGCTCGATCTCTACGCCAACATCCGTCCCGCGAGATCGCGCCTCGGCGTCGGGCTCACCGGCAAGCCCGTCGATCTGGTGATCTACCGCGAGAATACCGAGGGCTTCTACGCCGACCGCAACATGCACGCGGGCCTCGCGGAGTTCATGCCGACCGAGGACATGGCGCTCGCGGTGCGCCGCGTCACCGCGAAATGCTGCGAGCGCATCGCGCGCCGCGCCTTCGAGGCGGCGATGACCCGCCGCAGGAAAGTCACGTCAGTACACAAGGCCAATGTCTTCAGGATCTCCGACGGTCTCTGGCTGCGCGAGGTGCGCAAGGTCGCGAAGGAGTTTCCCGGGGTTCAACTCGAAGAGGTCATCGTCGACGCCATGGCGGCGCTCCTCTTGCGCGACCCGATGCGTTTCGACGTGATCGTCGCCGAGAACATGTACGGCGATATTCTTTCCGACGAAGCGTCCGAGCTTTCCGGCGGCCTCGGCCTCGGCGGCTCGATCAACGCCGGGGACGAGCACTGCGTCGCGCAGGCGCAGCACGGCTCGGCGCCCGACATCGCGGGCAAAGACAAGGCGAATCCCGTCTCGCTCATCCTTTCGGCCGCAATGCTGCTCGAATGGCTGGCCGCGCGCCACGGCAAGAGTGCGCTCGCCGCCGCCGCGAGGAGCATCGACGCGGCCGTCGACGCGGCCCTGAAGAACCCCGCAACGCGCACCGCCGATCTCGGCGGAAAGATCGGCACCCGGGAATTCGCAGAGGCGGTGGCGGCGAAGCTCGGGTAGCCCGGGTTGAACCGGTGCTATCCTATGCGGGCTACTCCACATCGGAAGGAATTGCCATGACACGATTCATTTCCATCATCGCGGTTGCCGCGCTCGCCGGCTGCGGAGTCGAGACTGCAAGCACCGCAGCCACAGCCGCCGCGCTCAAAAAGCAGGAGCTCGAGCAAAGCAAGAAGACCCTGGAGCAAGCCCAGCAGAAAATCGGGCAGGCCATGGAGCAGCTGCAGCAGTCGCAGCAATCGCGCGAGGCTTCGGAGAAATAGCGTCTATTCTCACGTACGCGTCACCACCGGCGCATCGTCGACGGAAGGCTCGGGCTTCGCCTCGGTCCGCATCTCGTCGATCGGCGGCTCTTCGGGCAGCTCGGTCTCCGTTTCCGTCGCGACGGCTTCATGCGCGAGGAACCCGCCCGACTGGTGGCGCCACAGCCTCTCGTAGTGGCCGCCCAGACGCAGCAACTCCTCGTGCGTTCCCTCCTCGGCGATGCGGCCGGCCTCGAGCACGATCAGGCGATCCATGCGCGCGATGGTGGACAGGCGGTGAGCGATCGCGATCACCGTTTTGCCTTCCATCAGACCGAGCAGCTGCTCCTGTATCGCGAGCTCGACCTCGCTGTCGAGCGCCGAGGTCGCTTCGTCGAGCACGAGGATGGGCGCGTCTTTCAGGACGACGCGCGCCAGCGCCACGCGCTGGCGCTGTCCCCCGGAGAGCTTGACCCCGCGCTCGCCTACGTGGGCCTCGTAGCCGTTGCGGCCCTTCCAGTCCTGCAGGCCGACGATGAATTCGTGCGCCTGCGCCTTGCGCGCCGCCGCCTCGACTTGCGCATCGCCCGCGCCGGGTCTGCTATAGCGGATGTTGGCGGCGATCGAGCGATGCAGCAACGAAGTGTCCTGCGTCACCATGCCGATCGCCGCTCGCAGGCTCTCTTGCGTCACTCCGCCGATATCCTGCCCGTCGATGCGGATGCCGCCCCGCGCCGGCTGGTAGAAACGCAGCAGCAGGTTGACCAAGGTCGACTTGCCGGCGCCCGAGCGGCCGACGAGGCCCACGCGCTCGCCGGGGCGGATCGTGAGGTTCAGCTTGTCGAGCACGGGCTTGCCGTCGTTTCTGCCGTAGTTGAAGCTCACGTCCTCGAAGCGGATCTCGCCGCGCGGCACCTCGAGCTCGCGCGCGCCCGGCAGGTCGCCGCCGACGTGCGGTACGGCGATCGTCTGCATGCCTTCCTGCACCACGCCGATGCTCTCGAAGATTCCCGTTACCTCCCAGCTCACCCAGCCGGCGACGTTGGCGATCTGCCAGGCGAGGGGCAAGGCAGTCGCCACGACGCCCGAGCCCACCGCGCCTTGCGCCCAGAGCCAGATGCCGATCGCGGCGGTGCCGGTGAGGAGCGCCGCGTTCATCACCGAAAGGCAGAACATGAATTGCGAGATGAGGCGCATATGCGCGCCGATCGCGCCCTGGTGCTCGTCGATCACCTCGCGCACATACGCGTCCTCGTCGGCGAGCCGCGCGAAGAGCTTGACCGTGAGGATGTTGGTGTAGCTGTCGACGACGCGCGCCATCACGTGTGAGCGCAGCTCCGAGCTGGTCTTCGCCAGATCGCGCATGCGTGGCACGAAGTAGCGCAGGAACACGATGTAACCGAGGAACCACAACAGTGTCGGCAGGCCCAGGCGCCAGTCCGACGCGGCCATCAGCGCAAACGCGCTCACCCCGTAGACCGCGATGTACCAGACCGCGCGTATGCTCGCCATCACGCTCTCGCGCAATGCGTTGGCGGTCTGCATGACGCGGTTGGCGATGCGCCCTGCGAAATCGTTCTGGAAAAACGGCCAGTTCTGCCGCACCACGTGCCAGTGGCTCTGCCAGCGGATCATGCTGGTCACGCCCGGTATCAGCGCGTTCTGGCGGATCAACATGTCGGCCAGATTGGCGAGCGGGCGGACGAAGAGCACGAGCGCCACCATGCCGGCGAGCAAGGGCCACTGCGCGTCGAGAGCCGCCTGGCGGTCGACGGCCTCCATCAGCGAAACCAGCTTCCCTATGAACACCGGGATCACCGTGTCGATCAGCGCCACCGCGAGACTGGTGATGAACATGAGCGCGTACCAGCCCTTGGTCTGGCGCACGAAGTGCCAGTAAAAGGAGACGAGTCCCGCCGGCGGCTCGCCCGGACCCGTGCTCGCCGTTCCGCGGATGCGTGATTGGAGATACTTGAACATGAGGATGGCCGCCTCGCGCGCGCCTCGCCGCCGGAGCGCCCGGACTTTTCCTAGTCCGGGGGCAGGCGCGCTTGCGCCCAGCCCACCGCGCGGCGCGCTTCGCGCGCTTTGACCGCGGCTTTCAAGCGGATCCAGTCGGCCGCCTTCTCGGCCTGATACAGCGCGGCGGCATCGAGGTGGGTCCGGGTCAGCGCGATCAGCTCGTCAGCGCGCGCCGCGTCGCTAAAGGCCGAGGCGGCATCGGGCAGAACGTGAGGGCGTCCGCGCGGCGAGGCCTTGGCGAGGACGGCCGGAAGATGTTCCAGCACGAACCGCCAGCCCAGCTCGACCCGCCCGCCGTCATCACCGATGTGAGTGAGGTTGAAGACCGCATCGCTCGGCGGCAGCTCATCGGTCAGCATCAGTTCCATCAGCCGCCGCAGCAAGCTCGGGTCCCGCACCTGTCGCAGCGCGGATTGCGCCTCCCACTTGTCCGTCATGTCGGTGGCGCTGCGCATCCGCTCGAGCAGCGCCTCGAACGCCGCCGGGTCGGCGTAGCGGCCGACGATGTTCAGCACCGCGGGCCGGATCGCCGCATCGATTGGCTTCTCCGTGCGAGCTGCGAACCGGGACTGCGCTTCTCGCACGACCGCTTCGTGCCCCGCCCTGCCGAGCGCCTCGATCAGCGACCTGCGCAGCAACCCGGTGTCGGCGGGCTCGCCCGGCCGCGGGTCCCAGCCGACGCTCGCAAACGGCGCCTCCAGCAGCCGCGCGACGTAGCGATCGAAGATGGCCTGGTCGCCCGGCGAATCGAGCAGCTCGCGCAGGAAGCGCAGCGCGCCGGTGACATGGTCCCAGATCGTGCGGTCGGTCTCGGCGCCGAGGTTCTCCACGAGCGCGAGGTAGCGCGTCGCGTCGGCGCGCCCCGCCTGCGCGAGCGCCAGGGTGTCCGAGAGCAGCCGCAGACGGTCCGGGGCCGGAAGCCGTTTCAAGGCGAGCGCGAGCCGGCGAAAGTTCCGGTCGTCGTACTGGCTCCGGTAGTAGCCGGTGTCACCGGCGTTTGCGAGCATCGCGCCGCAGCGTTCGAGGCGCAGTCTCTGCGAGCTCTGCTCGAGAAGCACGGTGCGCCTCCTCCCTGCCCCATCGGCGAGGATCACGGGCACATTCCACGCAAGCGGTGCCGCCTTGGGATCGTTGAGCGTGAAGCGCTCCTGGGCGAGCGTTACGACGGCGGTGCGGTTTTCGCACTGCTGCAGGACTTTCACGACCGGGTATCCCGGCTGCTCGGTCCAGCCCGCGATCAGTTTGCCGATGTCCTGCCCCGACGCTCCCGACAGATGGTGCCAGAAGTCGGCCGTGGTCGTATTGGAAAAGCGATGCGCCCGCATGTAGCCCCGCACACCCGCGCGGAAAGCGTCGTCGCCGAGATAGGCCTCGAGCATGCGCAGGACCGCGGCTCCCTTGGCGTAGGTGATGGAATCGAAGACGTCCATCGCGCGCATGTCGTTCTCGACCGGCGTCTGGATCGCATGGGTCGTCCTGCGCGCGTCCTCGGACAGAGCCTCCTCTTTCCAGAGCGCTTCGCGCAGCCGCATTCCCCAGCGTGGGTTGAAGCGCTCGGCGGCCTTGCCCGCCATCCACGAGGCGAAGCCCTCGTTCAGCCACAAGTTGTCCCACCAGGCCATCGTGACGAGGTTGCCGAACCATTGGTGCGCGATCTCGTGCGCGATGATGCCGTAGACGCCTTGCTGCTGGCGCAGCGAATCCTCGCCCGGGCTGTACAGCAAGCGGCCTTCGTTGTAGGCGATCGCCCCCCAGTTTTCCATCGCGCCGCCTAAGCCGCCGGGAAGCGCGATCTGGTCCAGCTTGGCCAGAGGGTAAGGCTCACCGAAGTAGCCGTTGTAATAGCGCACGATCTCCTTGGTCGCCTGCATCGCGTAGCGCGCGCGCTCGCGCTTGCCTTTCACGGTGTGGATGCCGAGCCGGATTCCATCGACGCTGTCTTCCAGGAGATCCATCTCTCCGACGAAGAGCGCCACCAGATACGTCGACATGGGCACCGACCTGGCGAAGCTCACTTCCTTCCTGCCGTCGGGCCGGACCTCGACCTTGGACTGCGGCATGTTCGACACTGCGGTCAGGGACGCGTCGATTACCGCGACGATATCGAAGCTCGCGCGAAACACAGGCTCGTCCCATCCCGGAAAGAGCCGGCGCGCCTGCACCGGCTCCATCTGGGTGGCGAGCATGAGCTTCTCCACGAGCCGCCCCTGGTCGCGCTCCTTGTACGCTATCTGGTACAGGCCTTGGGGATGCCTGCCGATTTTTCCCGAGTACTCGATGGCGAGCCGGTAGCTGCCGGGCGCGATCGGCGCGGTCGCAGGCGCGAGCGTCACCGTTTCGCGCTGCGGATCGAGGCTGGGCGTGAGGCTCGCTTCGTCCCCCGTGCTCGCACGCAGCCTCACCGACTTGAAAGTCAGCTCGGCCGCATTGACGACGATCGCCCGCACGGGCCGGGCGACTTCGATGTCTATGACCGCCTCGGCGTCGAAGCGGTCATAAGTCGTCGCAGGAACGATGCGCAGCGCGTAGTGCCTGGGCACTACGTCTTTGGGCAACTTCCCCGGGGTCTTCGCGAAAGAGAAGCGCGGTTCGGCGCTTGCCGAGGCGAAGCAGAGCAGCAACGCTCCCGCGAGGACGAGCGTGTCGACCGCGGCTCGATATACGGTTCGCAATGAGCTCGAGCCGCCGTCAGTTCGCGAGCGGATCGGGGCGAAGCTGGAACTTCAGGACCTTCGACCGGGTGCCTTTGCCGCCCTCGACGTGGAAGGGTGCCCGCGTGGCATAGGTCGACCACAGGGCCCTCCCCTTCCAGCCGGCTCTCGGGTCGTCGATGCGCCCGTCCAACCCCTTCGCGTAAAAACCCATGGGGTACGGCACGCGAAGGATCACGAACTTCCCATCCTTGAGCGCAAGCAGCGCGTCGTTGGCGTTGCCGGTCGCAATCGGCGTATCGCTGCCCAATCCGAAGGTGTCGTGCTGATCCACCCACGAGTAGTAGCTTGCCTCGGCGCTTCCTGAGTCGCTCACGCCCTGCAACTGCGGTCCGGGGAATGGGTAGAGCGTCCAGCCTTCGGGGCAGTGCTTGCCCGTGGCGTTCGGGCCGTTGAGCGGCCCCTTGCACTTGCGCCGGTCGAAACTCGCGAAATGTCCGCTCGCGAGCGGCGCCCACACGACGCCCTTGCGATCGATGTCCATGCCGCGCGGCGAATAGCCGGGGAACGGCGGCTCGAACACTTCGGTGAGCGCGGTCTCCGGCGGATTCGATCCCGGATTCAAGCGGATGATGTAGCCCGGGTATCCCAGCACCGAGCCCCAGATCGAGCCGTCGACCGGGCTCGGGGCGAGCCCGTACAATCCGGCCACGATGCGCTTGTCCTTCTTCGGGTCGATCGGATCGTTCGGCCCCACGTAATCGTCGCGCCTGCCGTTGCCGTTGGTGTCCAGAATGAACGGGGTCCAGCCTTGCGCCTTCTGCTCATCGCCTGTTTCCTCGAACACCTTTCTGTTGAGCCATCCGAGGACCTCGTTTGCCGCGCCGCCGGAGCTCGCCCACAGAGTGCTGTTGGCATCCTCGGCAAAGTACAGATGATGCGTGCCGAAACAGGTATCGATGAGCGTGAACTTCCCGGTTTTCGGATCGTACATGGAGAGCTGGCGGTTGGAGCGTTCGACGGGAAAGGTCTTCGCCGAAGGATGGTCCGACCCTTTTCCGCAGAAGGCCGGGTTCGCCGGCCCGCGCACGCGCGAGGTGAACCAGACCCTGCCCTTCTCGTCGAACATCGGGTTGTGCGGGCTCGTCTGGCTGTCCCAGATCGGCTCCGCTCCCCAATACGGAGACGGCGCCATCGGGTTGCTCCTTGTCGAAGGCGTTTTCGGATCGCGGACCGGCACTTTTATTTCGCTCGCCGCATGCCGCACCGGGTCCAGGACCGGAATGAAATCCGTGCTCTCCTCGGTCGCCCCGTAAATCAGTCCGTTAGCATTGACCGTGGGATTGCGCTTGTCGCTCGAGATCTCGTCGTGCAGGTAGGCCGTGGGGCGGCTCCAGTCCCACAGCGTGATGACGACGTTGCGCTCCAGGCCTTGCGGCCGCTCGGGCTTCGATGCGGGCAGCTCGCCCGCGGCGATGCGGTCGGTCCAGTCGGCAAACTGGCCGAGCATCCGCGGAGCGTCTAGCCTGCCGACGTTGTTCGTCATGTTGGTCATGGCTTGACCGGAGGCGATGCGCCGCGCCCAGGCTTCGACCGAGGAATTGAAATGGCCGAGCTCCTTCGGAATGGTACGCGTCGCCTTGTTGCCGAGCTGGTGGCAGGTGTAGCAGCCGTCGGTCTTCGTAAGGTCGAGCCATTGACCCTGATTGGCCGACTTCCCAAGGGGAAACTCGTTTCTCTCCGGAACCTTCAGCATCGAATACCAGTAGATCGCCGGATAGTACTCCGCAGCGGCGGTCGCGCTAGTCGCGACCACTGCGTTCAGGTCGAGGATTTTTCCGGGCGCGGCCTGCACCTTGGGAGAATCGACCAGCCCGTAGCCGCGTACCCAGACGCTGTAATTGGCCTTCGGAAGCTCGGGGATGAGGTAGCGCCCGCGGTCGTCCGTGACCACGATCTTGGTGAACTTGGTGGGAAGATCGGTCGTCTCCGCGATCACCCAGACCCCAGCCTCGGGGCCCAATGCGCTCGTCACCCTCCCGGCAAGATCGCCTTCGCCAATGCCGGCGCGCGAGGCACCCGGCGGAACCTGGCACGCCGCCAATAAGAGGGAAACGCCTGCGACCACCAGGTGCAGGGATCTCGTCGTCGTCATGTTTTCGCTCCTCGAGAGATGAAGCAAAGGCCCATCCGTGCGAAAGTCCATAATTATGCCGCCAAACAGGAATGGCGACGAGCGGGGTCCTGTAATACCATTTGCGCGCGTCTATCGAAAGTTGAAAAGGAGGAACGACATGTCAAAGCCGATTCGTGTGATGGCGCTTGCACTCGTTGCGATGCTGTCTTCTTCCGCTGCAGCCGGCCAGGGTTTCGACCTGCGGCGACTTTTCTTCGGCGCCGGGGTGAGCCAGAACATGGTTTCCGGCCGCGATAACGGTACGGGCCTCCAGGTTTTCGGCGGCTACAATTTCCCGGCAATAGCGCGAAACCTCTACGTCGACGCCGAAGCCGGCTTCATGGATACCGGAAAATTCAAGAGGAGCGGATGCAGCGGGACCTTTTGCAATACCAGCGCCAGCGGCTTGTGGACGAGCGGCGTCGTGCGCTACCTGGTGGCGCCCAACGTGGAGCTGATCGGCCGCGCCGGCCTGGATTTCGGCGACGACGATGGCTTGCTGTTCGGCATAGGGGCCGGATACATCGTGAATAAGAACTTGAAGCTGCGCCTCGAGTTCGTCGCGCGCGACCACGTGGATTCGCTGCAGTTCAACGCCGTTTTCTATCCCTGGTAATCGCAGCCTCGGGCTACCATGTCGCACACGAGACTCGAAGGAGCGCCGATCATGCCAGACGGTTCGAAGGGCAAGCCCGAATCGGATTACGACGTCCTGTACCGCATCATGACCACGCGCATGAGCGTGCGCCGCATCAGGCCCGATCCCATCCCCGATGAGTACGTGGAGAAGATCCTCGAAGCGGGCCGCTGGGCGATGTCCGGCGCGAACGGCCAGCCCTGGGAATATCTCGTCATCAAGGACCCGAAGAGGAAGAGAGATCTCTACGACGCCTTCCAGGACACCAGCACCGAGTTCTGCTTCTGGATGGAGCAGATGCGCCCCTTCGAGCTGCGCCACCCCGCCTTCCAGGTGAAGGGGGACGATCTGAAGGATGAATGGCAGAAGATTCGCAACAGCACCGGCGGACAGCAGCGCCGTCCGTGGCACGAGGCCCCGGTGGTGATCGTCGTGCTCGGCGACGGCCGCAGGCAGTGGGCGACGGTGAACGCCGCCTTCACCTTCGGGCGGCACGCGAGCCACTTCACCGACGGCCTGGCGAACACCTGCACGCACATGCAGCTCGCGATCGCCTCGCTCGGACTCGGCTCGCACTGGGGAACTGTGCACGTGCAGGAGCCGCTCAAGCGCGTTCTCGGCGTGCCCGATCTGATCGACGTCTACCTCATCATCTCGGTCGGCTATGCCGACATCGAGCGCAAGCCCGGCGTGCGGCGCGATTTGAAGGAGCTCGTGCACCGCGAGAGCTACGACATGTCCAAGTTCATGTCGAACGAGGACATCATCGACTACCTGTACAAGCTGCGCGGCAAGACGATGTTCCGCTATCACCTGAAAGACAGCCTGCTGCCGCGCGCAGGCGACAAGAAGAGCTGATGGGCGTCTGCCGTCTTGCGCTCTGCGCGACCGCGTCGCTGCTCGCCGCCAACCCGGTCTGGCCGCAAGGCTACCCCGCCAAGCCGATCCTCGTAGTCAGCTCCGCCTCGCCGGGCTCGAGCGGCGACGCCGCGTTGCGCCTGATGGCGGCGAAGATGAGCGCGAGCCTCGGCCAGCCGGTGGTGGTCGAGCTCAAGACCGCCGCGCGCGGGGCGCAGGCCGCGCAGGCTCTCGCGCGGGCCGGCGCAGACGGCTACACCATCACCTACGGCACCTCCGGAACTTACGTCAACGCGCGTTTCCTGTTCAAGAACCTCGCGTTCGACGTTCTCAAGGATTTCGCGCCGATCAGCCTCGCCGTCAGCTCGCCGAGCTACGTCGCGGTCCATGTGTCGGTGCCCGTGAATTCGCTGCAGGAGCTGATCGATTACGCGAAGCGCAATCCCGGCAAGCTCGAGTACTCATCGAGCGGTGTCGGATCGGTGTTTCACCTGGCGGGTGAATCCCTGAAGCTCTACGCCGGAATCGACCTGCTCCACGTGCCCTACGCGCAGGCGAATTTTCCCCAGATGGTCAACGACTGGGCCGCCGGCCGGGTGGCGCTGTGGTTCCCGACCTATGCCTTCCTCGTTCCGAACATGCCGAAGGTCAAGCCGCTCGCGATCGTGGACAACCGGCGCAGCGCCCGCATGCCCGATATCCCCACCGTGGCCGAAACGCTTCCCAACTTCCGCGGGTTCCCCGCCTGGTGGGCTTTCTTCGGCCCCGCGGGCCTGCCCGCGACCATCGCCGAGCGCTTGAGCGGCGAAGTGCGCGCCTCGCTCAAGCAGCCCGAGGTCGTCGCCAAACTGGGCGATCTGGGACTCACCACCATCGGGAGCACGCCCGAAGAGCTCGCGGCGCACTTGAAGCGTGAAATCGACGCGGTCGGCAGCCTCGCCAAGGCGATCGGGCTCGAGCCCGAATAGGCCTAGCGCTTCGAGCTTCCGCCCGCGGCGAGGAGCTTGTTGCCGGGCAGATTCCGCAATTCGGCCTTTCTTCTTTTGTTGCACGCAACGCAGATAAACCTGACGGGTCCGATCTTGAGGAACTCGCTCGTCGTCCAGTGACTTCCGGCGCTGCAATAGCGCTTCGTTTCTTCCTTGGCGGGTTTTTTCACAGCGGGTTGTCGGGATAGATCAGCGAGCGCCACATGTGGGCGACGGGGCTGGCGTCGAACCCCAGCCCCTCTTTGGGCTGCCTGAAGTGGCGGCCGATCACGTCGATAAAGGGCTCCAGCGTCGGATTCACCCCGGGTTCGAACGCGTAGAGGTCGTGCACGGTGATCATGCGCGCCTCCATGTACCATTTGTGCTTGCGCGCCTTTTCGTACGCCGCCTTGATGTAGGGCTCGGGCACGTAGCCTTCGCCGAAAATCTGGTTGTAGCGTTCCGGATACCCGTATCCCACCGCGGGGTCCGGGAAGAAGCGCAGCGCCTGGTGATAGCGAATCGCCCAGCTCACCTTTTCGGGCACATAGGGCTCGACCATCTGCGCCGCCCACCAGCCGTGGTCCACTTTGATGAGGTTCACCGCGATGTCGTGCAGCAGGCACGCGAGCACCGTCTCCTCGGGCTCGCCCTTCTTCTGCGCATCGTTCGCGCTCTGCAGCATGTGGGTCACCGTGTGCGGCATGAGGCGCAGCTTGAAGAAATCGACGATCGTGGGTTTGGGCGGCATGGGAGCGAGCGCGCCCAAGGTAAGCGGCAGGCCGCCCGGCGTCAGGCCCCCGAAGAGGACCCCGGTGCCGCGCCGTACCCCTCGCGTCTGCGCCGGCGCCGTCTCGTCGAGCCGCCTCATCATGCTTTCCTCGAGGGCGTCGGCGCCCTCCTCGGAGGACAAGCTCCTGCGGTCGGCTTCCATCGGACCTCCTCTCATATCGTGCCAAGGTATGCCGGGCCGGAGCGGGAGTCAATGAGAACTACTGCGGCTCGATCTTCGCCAGCTCCACGTAGCGCTTCCAGCGCTCCGCGTCGCTCTTCATGAGCGCCTGCATCTGTTCGGGCGCGCCCGGGAACGGGTCGAACGCCGAGTTCGCGAGGAACTGTTTCGTGTCCCCGGCGGCCGTGATCTCGTTGAACCAGCCGGCGAGCTTGTCGACGATGGGCTTGGGCGTGCCCGCGGCGACCACGACGCCCCACCAGGGCGAGACGTCGGTTCCGCCGTAGCCCAGCTCGGCGAGCGTCGGCACGTCGGGGAGCGCCGCCGAGCGCTTCGCGGCGGTGGCCGCGAGAATGCGTAGCTTTCCCCCTTTTGCCTGTCCCACCCCCCAGGTCGCATCGAAGGAAATGAAGTCGAGCTGCCCCGAGAGCAGATCGGTCAGGGCCTGGGCGTTCTGCTTGTAAGGAACATAGGTCGCCTTCACGCCCGCCGCGGTCTTGAAGAGCTCTGCGGCGATCACGCCGGTGTTGCTGGTCGCCCCGTAGAAGCTCGCGCCCGGTTTCGCCTTGAGATGCGCGATCAGCTCGGCGATGGATTTGATCGGGCCCGCGGCGTCCACCAGGATGACGAAAGACAGCGAAGCGATCGTCGCCACCGCGGAAAAATCCTTCGCGGTGTCGAAGGGCAGGCTCTTGAACAAGTACGGCGCAGCGGCGATGGTGGAGCTCGCCGGCGTGATCATGATCGTGTAGCCGTCGGGCCTGGACTTCGCCAGGGCGTCGCTCGCGATCATGCCGTTCGCGCCGACTTTGTTCTCGACGATCACCGGCCTCCCCGCCAGTTTCGAAAGCCGGTCGCTGTAGAAGCGCACGATGAGATCGGCGCCCGAGCCCGGTGCGTAGTTGCACAGCGAGCGGATTTCCCGGGCCGGGTATTCCTGCGCTGCGGCGAGCTGCGCGGCGAGCGCGAAGAACGCCGCAGTGAGCAATGCGCGTGTTCGATCGGCTTTCACGAACTCAGTCTATCGTCACGCCCAGCTCCCGGATGATCGGCCTGAACTGCGCGACTTGCCGGCGCAGCATTGCGTCCTGCTCCGCTGAGGTCGAGCCCACCGGCTCGGCCGCGAGATCGGTGAGGCGCTTCGCCGAATCGGGATGGCGCACGGCCGCCGCGGTCTCGCGCTGCAGCCGCTCGATGATCTCGCGCGGCGTCTTCGCCGGCGCGAACAGGCCGTTCC
>WNGC01006333.1_pt1 | contig 15213 bp, 15 predicted proteins | sample 5400051 | NCBI WGS metagenome assembly WNGC01 (sample SAMN13153368, study PRJNA577476) | soil metagenome | isolation source: 20 cm soil or saprolite under grassland replicate 2 | place: USA:California | collected 2016-06-15 | reverse complement strand
GGGGCATGGGTCCATGGCCGGGTCATCGGACACGACCTCCATCTCCTCCGCGCCCGTGGATCCCTCCCGCGTCGAATCCGCCCGGCGCACGGTGCTGTACCGGTCGCCGGAGGGGCAACCGGCGGGAACACTGGCGCCGTCGGCGCCGCTGCGCGTGCTGGGTCGGTCGGGCGAGTGGACGCGGGTGGAGCTCGAAGGCTGGGTGAAGAGCGCGGACCTGGAGATCGCGCCGCCCGGCGTGCTCGTCGGCATCACGGCGGCCGAGCTGCGCACCGACCCGCAGCGCTACGCGGGCCAGGTGCTCCGCTGGACGCTGCAGTTCATCTCGACCCAGAAGGCCGACGAGCTCCGGCCCGAGATCCCCAACGGCGCCACCTACTTCCTGGCGCGCGGGCCGCTCCCGGAGCGCGGGTTCGTATACGTCGTGGTTCCCGACGCGAAGCGCGCGCAGCTCGAGACCCTCACACCCCTCGCCACCATTCAGGTCACCGCGCGCGTACGCACCGGCCGCACCCGGTTCCTCGGCAACCCGGTGCTCGACATGATCAGCCTCGAGACCCTGCCATGAACGAGATCCTGCGTGACCGTCTGTTGCGAAAACTCGACGCACTCCCCGACGACAAGGCATATCAGGTCCTCGACTACGTCGAGTTCCTGGAGTCCAAGTACGCCGAGCGGCCGGCCGGCGCGCCACCGTTCCAGCGCGTCGCGGAAACGCTCGAAGACACGCTGCGGGCGGGGCGCGTCCCCGTCAATATCATCAAGGGGACGATGGACGCCGTGGGAAAGGCGGGAAAATTGCTCGAGAAGGTGGCGGCGGCGGGGAAGGCAGCGGTGGAGGAGGCGGCAAAAAAGTCCGCGGAAAAGGATAAGGTTGAGGAAACGCCCCCCGCCCAGTAACTTTCGCCATGGGAACCTTCCGCCCCGCTGCCGCCCTCACTTTTGACGACGTTTTGCTCGTTCCGCGGCTGTCGAGCGTGCACCCGCGGAACGTGGACGTGCGCTCGCGCTTCACCCGCGGCATCTCTCTCAACATCCCCCTCGTGTCCGCCGCGATGGACACGGTCACCGAATCGGAGATGGCGATCGCGATCGCGCGCGAGGGCGGCATCGGCGTAATCCACAAGAACATGCCGGTCGACCGCCAGGCGGCCGAAGTGGACCGCGTGAAGCGCAGCGAGTCGGGGATGATTCTGCACCCCATCACGCTCGGGCCGGACCGTCCGCTGCGCGAGGCGGTGCGCCTGATGGAGCGGTTCCGCATCTCGGGCGTCCCGATCGTGGACGACGCCGGGCGCCTGGTGGGCATCATCACCAACCGCGACCTCCAGTTCGAGCGCGAGCTGGACCGCCCCATCCGCGACGCGATGACCAAGGACCGGCTGGTGACCGCGCCGGTGGGCACCACGCTGGACGAAGCGGAGCGGACGCTCGCGAAGCACCGCATCGAGAAACTCCCGGTAGTGGACGAGCAGGGTGTCCTCAAGGGGCTCATCACCATCAAGGACATCTTCAAACGGCGGCGGCACCCCCATGCCAACAAGGACCAGCACGGGCGGCTGCGCGTTGCCGCCGCCGTGGGCGGCAACCCCGACGCCTTGGCGCGCGCGCGCGCCCTCATCGATGCGGGGTGCGACGTGATCGTCGTGGACTCGGCGCACGGCCACTCCGAGGGCGTGCTCAAGACCGTCGCCTGCGTGCGCGAGGCGCACCCCGACGCGCAGCTCGTGGGCGGGAATGTGGCGACCGAGGCTGGCGCGCGGGCGCTGGTCGAGCGCGGGGTGGACGCGGTGAAGGTCGGCGTGGGCCCGGGCTCGATCTGCACGACGCGCGTCGTCACGGGCGTTGGCGTCCCGCAGATCACGGCGATCATCGACGGCGTGCGGGGGGCGGGCGACGTGCCGGTGATCGCGGACGGCGGCGTCAAATACTCGGGGGACGTCGTGAAGGCGCTCGCCGCGGGTGCCGAGAGCGTGATGATGGGCTCGATGCTCGCCGGCACGGAGGAGAGCCCGGGCGAGTCGTTCCTGCTCGAGGGCCGGCGCTTCAAGGTGATCCGCGGCATGGGCAGCCTCGGCGCCATGGAGGAAGGCTCCGCCGACCGTTACTTCCAGGAGGGTGAGGTCTCGCCGTCCAAGCTCGTGCCCGAGGGCATCGAGGGACGCGTGCCCTACAGAGGGCCGGCCTCCGACGTGATCTTCCAGATGGTGGGCGGTCTGCGCAGCGGCATGGGCTATTGCGGCGTCTGCGATATCAAGGCGCTCCGGACCGAGACCGAGTTCATCCAGATCACGACCGCCGGCCTGCGCGAATCGCATCCGCACGACGTCGTGATCACGCGCGAAGCTCCGAATTACAGCCTCTAACGGCTTGACAGGCCCGCCGGGCGGGCCTACTCTAGCCGCCATCTCGCCGTCGTTCCGACAACCGCTCGAACTCATCACGAGGGACGCATGAATCTTCTCCGCCGGAAGAGCGTCACCGAGCTTCAGACCGAGGCACTCACGGATCACAGTTTGAAGCGCGCCCTGGGCGCGCTCAACCTGACCATGCTCGGGATCGGCGCGATCATCGGCACCGGGATTTTCGTGCTCACGGGGACGGTGGCCGCGGTGAACTCGGGGCCCGCCGTCGTCCTGTCGTTCGTGATCGCGGGCGTCGCGTCCGTCTTCGCGGCGCTGTGCTATTCGGAGTTCGCGTCCCTCGTCCCGATGGCTGGCAGCGCGTACACCTATGGCTACGCGACCCTGGGCGAGATCGTCGCCTGGATCATCGGCTGGGATCTCGTGCTCGAGTACGCGCTGGGCGCCGTGACGGTCGCCATCGGATGGTCGGGATACGTCGTCTCGTTCCTCAAGGACATCGGGATCACGGTCCCGCCAGCGCTGTCGGCGGCGCGCGGCACCGCGGTCACCCTGGCCGACGGGTCCACCATCACCGCGGTCTTCAACCTGCCGGCCGTCATCATCATCGCGATCATCACTACGCTGCTGGTCATCGGCATCAAGGAATCGGCGAACGTCAACAACGTCATCGTCTTCGTCAAAGTGGCCGTGGTGCTGCTGTTCATCGGCGGCGCGGCGCACGCGATCAATCCGGCCAACTGGCATCCGTTCATTCCACCGCCCGAAGGCCCCGGTCTCTACGGGTGGAGCGGCGTCATGACCGGGGCGGCGATCGTGTTCTTCGCCTACATCGGCTTCGATGCGGTGAGCACCGCCGCGCAGGAGGCGAAGAATCCGCAAAAGGACATGCCCGTCGGGATCATCGGGTCGCTCCTGATCTGCACCGTGCTCTACATCCTCGTGTCCGGCATAGCGACCGGCGTGGTGCCCTACAAGGAGCTGAACGTCCCCGATCCGATCGCCGTGGCCGCCGACCGGGCGGGAATGGGGTGGATGTCGTCGCTCATCAAGCTCGGGGCGATCGCCGGCCTTTCGTCCGTGATCCTGGTGATGCTGCTGGGGCAATCGCGGGTGTTCTGGAGCATGTCGCGCGACGGTCTCCTTCCTCAGTTCGTCAACAAGATCCATCCAAAGTTTCAGACTCCCTACATCACCTCGATCATCACCGGCATCGGGGTGGCGTTCGTGTCGGCGCTCCTCACCGTGCGGGAGGCGGGGAGCCTCGTCTCGATCGGCACCCTACTGGCGTTCGTGATCGTGTCGATCGGCGTGCTGGTGTTGCGCATCCGCGAGCCGAACCTGCCACGGGCCTTCAAGACCCCGTGGGTCTGGTTCGTGGCTCCGGCGGGCGCGTTGTCGGCTCTCTACTTGATGGCGTCGCTCCCGTGGCGCACGTGGGAACGGCTCATTATCTGGTTTGTTTTCGGTATGGCGATCTACTCCGTCTACGGCGTGTGGAATTCGAAGCTCGCGTCCAGGAAGTAGCCCCATGCGAAGGCTGAAATGGTTCGGCTTCTGGACGCTGCTCGGCCTCGTGTCGGGCGTGCAGCTCTTTTTCTCCGAGCAACGGCTGGCACTGCACCCCAACGCGTGGTGGCAAGCGCTGGGGACCACGCTGCCCGCGTGCTACCTGTGGGGCCTGCTCTCGATCGTCGTCGCGGGGCTGGGGCGTCGCTTCCGTGTGGACCGCGCCAACTTCGGCCGCCACTTCTTCATCCACCTGGGCGCGAGCCTCGATCTCGCCCTGCTGCAGCTCGTGGCCGCGGTGGGCGTCCAGGACCTGCTCCACGCGGCGGCGGGCGAGCCGTTCGTGTTCGCGCAGAAGCTGGTGGACAACTTCACGCTGTTCTACCATTGGAACGTCCTCATCTACTGGACGATCCTGGCCGTCGTGCACGCGCGCGACTACCACCGCGACTTGGAGGAGCGTCGCGTCGCACTGGCCGGGCTGGAACGGCGGCTCGCCGCGCGCCCCGTGACCGACCGGCTGCTGGTGGAGGACGACGGTCGCCGTTTCTTCGTGCGGACGAGCGAAGTCGATTGGATGGAGGCGGCGAAGAACTATGTCCGCCTCCACGTGGGCGACCGGACCCACGTGCTGCGCGCCACGCTCAGCGCGCTCGAGCAACGGGTCGATCCAGAGCGCTTCCGTCGCGTCAACCGGTCCGCGCTCGTGAATCTGGATCGCGTGCGCGAGCTGCAGCCCTGGTTCCACGGGGACGCGATCGTCATACTCGAGAGCGGCGCGCGCGTGACGCTGAGCCGCCGCTACCGTCGTAACCTGCTCGCCCCGGCCACGCCCTAGCGCCGCTCGTCCCGCCCGCAGTCCCGGTCGTCCCGCTCCCGTTGGGAGCGCACGCGCTGACCCTCAGATTGCGGGATGACCCTGTTCGCCACCAAGCCCATCGCGGCGCTCCGCGCCGAAGCGGAGGCGACGGGCGAGCACGCCCTGACGCGGGCGCTCGGGCCCCTCAATCTCGTCACGCTCGGCATCGGTGCCGTCATCGGTGCGGGAATCTTCGTGATCACGGGGCAGGTGGCCGCGTTGTACGCCGGTCCCGCGGTGCCCCTCTCGATGATCCTCGTCGGCGTCAGCTGCGCTTTCGCAGGGCTCTGCTACGCCGAGATGGCGAGCGCCGTGCCCGTCGCGGGCAGCGCCTACACTTACTCCTACGCCACCATGGGCGAGTTGGCGGCCTGGATCATCGGGTGGGACCTGGTGCTCGAATACGCCGCCGGCGCCGCCACGGTGGGCGTCGGCTGGTCGGGCCACTTCGTGTCCCTCCTGGGCCTGTTCGGCGTGCGGATTCCCCCGAGCCTCACGGCCCCGCCCACACAGTTGTGCACCGCCGCCCAGGTGGCCGCCCACGCCGGGGGATGCGCCCACGCGGGGCTGAACCTGACCGGCGCGATCATCAACCTCCCGGCCGTGTTCATCGTCGCGCTGATGTCCGCCGTGCTGGTGATCGGGATCAGGGAGTCGGCCCGGGTCAACAGCCTCATCGTGATCCTCAAAGTCGCGATCGTCCTGTTGGTCGTGCTCGTCGGCCTGCCGCACGTCAGTCGGGCCAACTGGACGCCCTTCATCCCCCCCAACACGGGGGAGTGGGGCACCTACGGCTGGTCCGGCGTGCTGCGGGGCGCGGGCCTGGTGTTCTTCTCCTACATCGGGTTCGACACGGTCTCGACCGCGGCGCAGGAATCGAAGAACCCCCAACGCGACATGCCCATCGGCATCCTCGGCTCGCTCGCTATCTGCACACTGCTGTACGTCGTCGTATCGGCCGTGCTGGTGGGCGTCGTTCCGTACGGCGAGCTCAACATCCCGGCGCCGATGGCGTACGCGATGGAGCGGATCGGCGCGCCGTGGTGGATTCGCGTCTCGATCGACGTCGGCGCGGTCCTGGGCATCGGCTCCGTGATCCTCGTCATGCTGCTGGGACAGTCCCGCGTCTTCTACTCGATGTCCCGCGACGGCCTGATCGGCCGATGGGGCGGCAAAGTCCATCCGCGGTTCCGCACGCCGTACCTCTCCACGATTTACACCGGCATTGCGGTCTGCCTCGCGACCGGGCTCTTGCCGCTGCAGCTGCTCGGCACATGGGTCAACATCGGAACGCTGCTCGCGTTTGTGCTGGTGTGCGCCGGCGTGTGGATCTTGCGGCATACGCGACCCGATCTCGAGCGACCGTTTCGCGCGCCCCTCGTGCCACTCGTCCCGCTGCTCGGCATCCTCTCGTGTGTCGGTCTCATGCTGACGCTCCCCTTCGACACATGGATCCGGCTGCTCGTGTGGCTCGTGATCGGGTTTGGGATCTACTTCGGATACGGCCGGAAACACAGTACGCTCAGGGGCTAGACGCTCTCCCTGGCGCCCGGTAGCTTGCGCGCATGACGCGGCGCGCGGCGGTGCACATGACCTGGCTCGTCGGGGCCGTGGGAGCGGCGATGGCCGTTGCTTGCAGCAACAGCACGACCCCGCACCAGCCTCCGTGTCCCTCGTACAGCGGCGGTTTGTCGCAAGGCGACTCACTGTACGGTTTGTACCAGTTAGTCTCGTACTGTCTGGACACCCTCCCCGCCTCCGGTCCGCCTAACATCTCGGGCCATGTCACCTTGAGCCATGCGATGGGCATAGACTCCTTTGTTGCCGTCATCGTCAATCAGGGCCAGCCGCCCGAAAGCATTCTGGGCACGTACACGCACCCCCTCCCGGACTCGATCCACGTGACCGGCGTGGTGAAGGTCTCCGGCTTTCCCGTTTCGGTGGAAGTGCCGGGCAGGTTCATGCTCCAGCAAAATACGCTCTCCGTGAGCGGGCGCCTGGCTGTGACCGGGGCGAACCCGCACACTGTGTCGTTCATCGGGGCGAGGTGACCGTCGCGGGGCGTTGACGTCGTCTCTCGACGTCTTCGTGCGACGTCTCTGCTTGACGTCTTCTGTGTATTTTACGCCATGTCTACGAATGGCGTGTCGGTCCCCCCCGAGCGCGTACGCGCGGCCGAAGCCTGTGGCACCTGCTCACCGCGCGGGGGCTCCGCGCCGCGATCGCCAACCCCACGCCCATCCCCGAGCGGTTCCATTTCCTCGTACCCAACGGCGCGGATCACTCCGACCGCGCCATGCGCGAAATCGAATCCGCCGAAGTGGTGGTGGTGCTCGACATCTCCGACGTGAGCCGCCTGGGCGATCTGGCGCGGGCGATCACCCAGTCGCACGCCGTGGCGTGCATCGACCACCACGTGAGCGGGGGCACGCTGCCCCGGGGTCCCCGGCTGGTGGCGCCCGAGGCGGCCGCCACGGCCGAGCTGGTGTTCGACTTCGCGAGTGCGCTGCAGTGGCCCCTCTCCCCCGAAGCGGCTCGTGCGCTGTACGTGGGCATCCTCACCGACACGGGCGGGTTCCGGTTCGCGAACACGACGCCGCGGGTGCTGCGGGTCGCGGGCGCGCTGCTCGAGCGCGGTGTCGACCCGGAGTCGATTTATGAGTCGGTGTACGCCAGCGCGCCCGAGGGTCGCGTTCGGCTCACGGCCGAGGTGTTGGGCACCCTGGTGGTCGAGCCGGAGCACGGCCTGGCGTGGGTGACCGTGCCGCCGGACGCGCTGCAGCGGCACCGCGCCACCGCCGACGACCTGGACGGGATCGTCGAGTATCCGCGGTCCATCGCGGGGGTGCGGCTCGCCCTGCTGTTCCGCCAGCTCGCGAATGGCAAGGTCAAGGTCAGTTTCCGCTCGCTCGGCGATGTGGACGTGGCCGAGCTGGCGCATCGGTTCGGCGGCGGGGGACACCGCAAGGCGGCCGGGGCGTCGCTCGATGGCTCGCTCGCCGAGGCGCAGGCCGAGGTGCTCGCGGCGGCGCGGGAGTATCTCAACGGGCGCTAGCGTTGCGCAGGAACGCCCGCACGAAATTTCGTTTGGAGAAGTCCCCGCCCGTCCACACGCGCCACGCCACATCGCTTCCCGGCAGGCCGCGGGCGATCGCGGCGTCGCTCCAACCACGGCCATGTAGGTTGTGGATCCGCTCACCCAGCTCGACCAGGAAGTCGAGCTTGTCGCGCAGCCGCACCGTGCCCTGCTCCACGCGCCCGCGGTGCTGGCAAAACAGCACCTGCGGCTCGAGCGCCAGGACCCGCCGCAGCGAATCCATCATCGCGTACACGTCCTCGTCGGCGCGGAGATAACGGAGTCTGGGGGCCAGGTACAGATCGCCCGAGAACAGCCAGCCGCGCTCGGGCTCGAACAGTGCGACATGGTCGGTTGCGTGGCCGGGTGTGTGGATCACCTGGAACCGGAATCGCGGCGTTTCGAGCTGTTCACCGAGCGGCGCCGTGAGCGCGGGCGTCCGGGCGCCCCAGGCGACGCGGCGGTACAGCCTGGGGTGGGTGTCCGCCAGGGCGAGCCGGGACACAGCGCTCGCGTGCGCCAGCGGAGTGATGCGCAGCTCCCCGGCGAGGAGGCCGTGGTTCCCGGAGTGGTCCTCGTGGTGGTGGGTGGTCACGCATTGCCGGACGGCGAGCGCCGAGACCAGCCGTCGAACGTCGCCTGCGAGGTTGGGAGGGCCCGAGTCCACGAGCAGCCCGTCGACGAGATACACTCCGGTCCAGTACATCGCCTTTCCCAACACCGTGCGGGCCATCCGGAAGTAGCGAACGTCGTCGTAGTCGAAGCTCAGGATCATGCACGGGAGTGTAACGGATGGATCGTCCGACCGGGCCCCTTGCCGGGCGGGCACCGTCACACCACCTTCGCGCACCATGAAAAAGATCGTCGGCGCCATCCTCCTCGGCGTCCTGGTGCTCGCCGCCGTCGCGCTCGAGCGCACCTTCACCTTCCGCTCGCGCCAGCCTCAGACGGCTGCGGTTGCGGTGGAGCCGCTCGACACCGCGGCGCTCGCTCAGCGCTTGGCCGGCGCCCTGCGCTTCAAGACCGTCTCCTATCAGGACTCGACCCAGTTCGATGCCCGTGAGTTCGACGGGTTCCACCGGTACCTGCGGGCGACGTTCCCCAGGCTCCATGCCGCGCTCAAACTCGAGAAGGTGAACGGGTACGGTCTGCTGTACGAGTGGACGGGGTCCGATGCGAATCTTCCGCCGATCGTCCTGCTCGCACATCAGGACGTGGTACCCGTCGAGCTTGGAACGGAGAGCCGCTGGACCGAGCCGCCGTTCGAGGGGCGGATCGCCGGAGGCTATGTGTGGGGCCGGGGCGCACTGGACGACAAGGGGAGCCTCGTAGGGATTCTCGAGGCGGTGGAGCACCTCGTCGCGGTGGGGACCAAGCCCCGGCGCACCGTCTATCTCGCGTTCGGCTACGATGAGGAGGTCGGCGGACGGCGCGGGGCTGCCCACATCGCGGATCTGCTGGCGTCGCGCAACGTGCATCCCGAGCTGGTGCTGGACGAAGGCGGCGCGCTCGCCACCGGATTGATCACCGGCATTTCAGCGCCGGTTGCGCTGGTCGGTATCGCGGAGAAGGGATACGTGACGGTCGCGCTCACGGCACAGGCCGAGGGAGGGCATTCCTCGATGCCGCCCGACGAGACCGCGGTCGGCATCCTGGCGGCGGGCATCACGCGGCTCGAGCACCATCAGATGCCACGGGCCGTCCGCGGGCCGACGGCCGCCATGTTCGATTTCCTCGGTCCCGAGATGCCGTTCGGCCCGCGGCTCGTCATGGCGAATCGCTGGCTCTTCGAGGGGATCCTGGCGCGCAGGTTCGGCGCGACGCCGCAGGGCAATGCGATGCTCCGCACCACCACCGCGCCCACGGTGCTGCAGGCGGGGATCAAGGAGAACGTGCTGCCGTCGTCGGCCCGTGCGCTCGTAAACTTCCGCATTCTCCCCGGCGACAGCGTTGCGAGCGTGGTCGAGCACGTGCGCCAGGCGGTGGGCGACTCACGGATCAGCGTGCAGCCGCTCGAGGAGACGATGAGCAATCCATCGGGCGTCGCCAGTGTGGAGGCCGAGCCGTTCCAGCTGTTGGCCAGGACCATTCGGCAGGTGGTGCCCGATGCGGTGGTGACGCCCTGGCTCGTGGTGGGTGCGACGGACTCGCGGCACTACGCCCAGCTCACGCCCAACGTGCTCCGGTTCGTGGGAGCGGCGATCGGCAAAGACGACCTGCGCCGGGTGCATGGTACCGACGAGCGGGTCGGCGTGCAGGCGTACGCGGTCGCGGTTCGGGTGTACCTGCAGCTCTTGAAGAACGCGGCGCTCTAAAGGCGCCGCTCCTGCTTGTCTGGTGCCGCTCGGACAATAGGTCTGTCCGGCTGGGGGACGCTGCGGGGCGGTGTCGTGCCGTGGTGTCGCGCCGCCGCCGACGGTGCCGGAAGATCCGGGGGATTGGCCGAGAAGCACTGTTGCCTTTGATCGATTCGTTCATCGATTCGCTGCGCAGCCAGAGGTCCTTCATGACCTGGTAGGCGCGAACCAGATTGACGAACGGAATGAACCAGTAACCGACGGCCTGACGTGAAGTGAATCGCGACCGCTTCGAGCCGACGAGCGCGAGATTGCGATACGCCTGCCGGAGCCACAGCAACCAGAGGATGCCCGTGCCGACGAGCGCTGCCAGTTGGAGCTTCGCGATCGCTGGGCGTCGAGCGTCGTTGGGGGCGGCCGTTTCGGGGAGCACCGGCTCGTCCGTCGTCACTCGGAGCTCGGCGCGATGCGAGAAGGTGGATGCGAGCGTCCCGGCCTCGAGCAGCAGGCAGGCGAACAGGAGGTAGGTTGTGCAGCGGGCCACTGTGTGTTCGGCGCGCCGCGCGGTGTTCAGGTCTTGGGCCATTGAGCCATGACGGGGTGGTCGCGAATGGCCGCAATCCTTGTGCCCGACCCGTCACCAGGGCCGACGCGCACGCGCCTGTCGCGCAGCCGCAACGGCGGCTCAGCACGCGACCCTCCGTGGGCGTATCAAGACCAATGAGGAGGAGAGCCATGAGACTTCACGTTGCATTGCTGTGCGCGACCGCGCTGGGGCTGTGCGCGACGTCGGCGCTGGCTCAGCGTCCGTCGGGCCGTGGTCCGGAGCGGCGGGCGCAGCTGCTGTTCAAAGGCATCACTCTGACACCGGAGCAGCAGGCGAAAGTCGATTCGATCCAGACGTACTATCGCGAACAGATGCCGTCCTTCACGCCCGGGAGTCCGCCCGACTCCGCCACGCGGGAAAAGGTTCGGGGGCTGTTCCGCCACGAGGTGGAGGACTTTCGCGCCGTGTTGACCGCCGACCAGCAGAACGTTTTTGACACGAACCTGGCCGAGCTGCGAAAGGGACGCCGGGGAGGGCCCTGAGCCGCGGCGCGGCCCTTCCCGGGCGTCGTTGCCCCCCTCGCTCGTCTCCCCCTACCTTTCTCCTGTGGCTGCTTCCGACACAGTCCAGGCGCGGGTCGAGCGCGCCCTGTCCCAGCTCAAGAACCCTCGCAGCGGGAGCGACGTGCTCTCGGCCGGCATGGTCAAGGACCTCGCCGTGGCGGGAGACGGTGCGGTGACGTTCACGTTCCTGCTCGGCCGTGATGATCCCGGCTCGCTCGCGCGCGCGGTGCGCAAGGCGGTGCAGGGTGTGAACGGGGTCACGGCGGTGCGTGTCAACGTCGCCGATGCAAGCAGTGGGGCGGAGGGTGCCGCTCCCCGCCAGACCGCTCCCCGACCCGGTCCCGGCGGCGTCCCCCCTCCTCCGACACCGGTCGACCTCCCCCACCTCGGCACCGTCCTCGCGATCTCGTCGGGCAAAGGCGGGGTGGGAAAATCCACCGTCTCCGCGAATCTCGCCGTCGCGCTCGCGCGCCTGGGAGGCGGGCAGCGCGTGGGACTGATGGATGCGGACATCTACGGGCCGAACATCCCACGAATGATGGGTGTGGACCAGAAGCCCGAAGTGCGGGGCGGCAAGATCCAGCCGCTCGAGGCCCACGGCGTGAAGCTCATGTCGCTTGCGCTCATCGTCGAGCGGGACGCGCCCGCCATCTGGCGTGGGCCGATCATCATGAAGGTGATCCAGCAATTCGTGAAAGACGTGGACTGGGGAGAGCTCGACTACTTTCTCGTGGACCTGCCGCCGGGGACGGGCGACGCGCAGTTGTCGCTCGCCCAGACCGTGCACATCCGCGCCGCGATCATCGTCACCACGCCGCAGGAAGTGGCGGTGGGGGATTCGTTGCGCGGCGCGAAGATGTTCGAGCGCGTGGGCGTACCGGTGCTGGGCGTGGTCGAAAACATGAGCTACTTCGTGTGCCCCCACTGCGGTGAGCGCACGGAGATCTTTCGCGCCGGCGGCGGCACCCGGCTCGCGGACGAGCTTGGCGTCCCGCTGCTCGGTCAGGTACCGCTGCAGGCGCAGCTGGCCGATCTCGCGGACACCGGCCGGCCGGTCGTCGCGGCCGATCCCGGCTCGCCGGCGGCCCAGGCGCTCGCGGCCGTCGCCCGGCGCGTCAGTGACGCGCTCGCTGCGCTCCCGCGCTGACGGTGCGGCTCCTCGTGCCGTTCCAACCTGTTTCCCCGAGCCGGTGCGAACGCGAGGTCGAGGCCAGGCGTCACGCGGCCGGTGGCTCCGCTTGACCCCAGGAGTTGGAACGGCACTCGTCGCCGCGCTGTACCTGCTGCAGCACTCTTCCCCTGTCGAGCGGCCCGACGTGCGCGTCGGGCTCGACACCCTGTACGGCGGCGGTTTCCCCGCCGCGGCGGCGTACTTCGCCGAGCTCGCCGACCGGGACTCGACCGACCCCGCGCCGGTCACGTTCGAGGCGAGCGCCTACATCTGGTGGGCCGCGGCGCTCGAGAACGACGCCTACGAAACCGCCCGGATCGACTCGCTGCTCGATCTCGCGATCACGCGCGCCCGGGCGACGTCCTCGCGCCCGACTCGAGAGTTCTGGCTCGCGACAGCCCTGGGGTATCGCGCCCGCCAGCGTGACCTGCACGGGCATTCGTGGAGCGCCGCGAAGGATGGCAAGGCCATGCGCGACGCCTACGCGCGCGTCCTGGCCGTCGACTCGAGCTGCGCCGACTGCTACCTGGGGCTGGGTGTCTATCAGTACGGCCTGGCGCGCGCCGGAGCGCTCGCGCGCCTGGTCGCAAAGGTCGTCGGCTTGGGGAGCGGCAACGCGGAGCGGGGGATCGGCTACATGCGCCGAGCTGCGACTCACGGAGATCTGGCGCGGGTCGAAGCGACGTGGGTGCTCGCGGCCGCGCTGGTCCGCGAGGCGGCGCGCGATCGGTCGCAGAGCGCCGCGCTCGAGCGAGACGCCCGTGACGAGGTGGCCCGGCTGGCTGTGCGCTATCCCGGGAATCCGGTGTTTCACCGCTTCCTGCGGGAGATGCCCCAGCCTTCCCCGTGATCAGGGTGATCTCGGTCACGCTCTGTTGCGGCGGCGCCACTCTACCATTACTGCCGGAATCCTTTACCATGGTCCGGATGGGAATCCAACAAGGGCCGGCGTCGGCCGACCCGCGGTGGGCTCGGTTGCAAGTCGACGTGAACTGTCGAGTGCGCCGTGGTGCGTGGTACCGGGTGGCGGATTTGACGTCGGCTGAAGCGAGGCTGGACGTCAACCGGGAGCAGATCCCGGTGCCGCGCGCGTCCCTGAAAATCGTTTCGGCACCGCCCCAGTACTGGACCATCGTCGTTCGTCCGCGCGATGCGAAAAGCCTGCCCGCGCAATGGGGCGACAAGTACGCCGTGTGCCCCGGGTGCCGCAACCGCACGCAGCTGAGGGGCGCGCCGCAGACGATGCGCTGCGCTCGCTGCGAGTGCACGTTCCGCGTCGGGTGGGAGGAGTGGTTCATCGGGGTGGGGTGAGCGGCGGCAACGCCGTTTCGCCCATCTCATCCTTAAGTACTGTCGAAGGCGCGCGCCCCGCCGTCCTAGAGACACTGAGGACTGGGATGGTGCAGTCGCGGTTGCTCAGACGTCTGGGGTTGCTCGCGGCCCTCGCGGCCGGCTATTACGTCGCCGGCAAGCTCGGGCTCGAGGTGGCGTACGTCCACCCGAGCGCGACGGCCGTGTGGCCCCCCACAGGGCTCACGCTCGCGGCCTTCCTGCTCGCCGGTTACGAGGTCTGGCCGGCCATTCTGCTCGGCGCCTTTCTCGTCAACATCACCACGGTGGGCTCCGTGGCGACGTCCGCCGCCATCGCCGCCGGCAACACGCTCGAAGGGCTGGTGGGTGCGTACCTGGTCAACCGGTTCGCGCGCGGCCACCGGGCCTGCGAGCGCGCGCGGGACGTCTTCAAGCTCGCCGGTCTCGCCGCGCTCGGCAGTACGGCCGTCAGCGCCACGACCGGTTTCGTTGCCCTCTCGCTGGGCGGCTTCGCTCGCTGGACCGACTTCGGTTCCATCTGGTCCACCTGGTGGATGGGCGATGCCGTGAGCGACCTGGTCGTCGCGCCGGCGGTGCTGCTGTGGGCGGCGCGTCCTCGCGTGCGCTGGACCCGGTCCCAGGCGCTCGAGGCCGCCGCCCTGCTCGCGTGCATCGCCGTCGTCGGGATCGCCGTCTTCGACGGGCACGTGCCGTGGAAGGACAAGCATTATCCGCTCGAATTCCTGTGCGTCCCGCTGCTGTTGTGGGCGGCGTTCCGGTTCGAGCAGCGCGAGGCCGCGACCGTCGTCGTACTGCTCGCGGGGGTCGCGATCTGGGGCACGCTGCGCGGCTACGGACCCTTCGCCCGGCCGCTGTTCAACGAGTCGTTGCTCCTGTTGCAGTCGTTCCAGGGGGTCTCGGCCGTCATCACCCTCGTCCTCGCCGCGGCGGTGGCGGAGCGGACCGAGGCCGTGGATCGGCTGCGCCGGCTCGCGGTGAGCGATCCGCTCACCGGGCTCTCCAACTACCGTCAGCTCGCCCACGCGCTCGACGCGGAGATCCGGCGGTCGTCCCGCACCGATCGACCGTTCGCGGTGGTGCTGATGGATCTGGACGGTCTCAAGAAGATCAACGATCGCTATGGCCATCTGGTGGGCAGCCTGGCGCTGCGGCGCGTCGCGGAAACGCTGCTGGGCTCGTGCCGGGGGATCGACACCGCCGCGCGCTTCGGCGGGGACGAGTTCGCGCTGGTGCTGCCCGAGACCGGGGACGCGGCGGCATGGCACGTGGCGCGGCGCGTCGCCGACCGGGTGGCGCGGGACGGCGAGCAGCCGCCGCTCTCCGTGAGCGTCGGCTTGGCCGTGCATCCGCGCGACGGGGCGACGCTCGAGGCGCTCATGAACGCGGCGGATCGGTCTCTGTACGACGCCAAGGCCCGCCGTCGCAACCGGACCAAAGAACCCGCTCGTTGACCCTCGGCCCGGCGCCCCGGTAGCTTCCGGCGCCATGACGAGCAC
>WNGC01007242.1_pt1 | contig 15226 bp, 14 predicted proteins | sample 5400051 | NCBI WGS metagenome assembly WNGC01 (sample SAMN13153368, study PRJNA577476) | soil metagenome | isolation source: 20 cm soil or saprolite under grassland replicate 2 | place: USA:California | collected 2016-06-15 | reverse complement strand
GGTCGCAACTGCCTTGCCGTGGCAATCGAAGTCTGGTTGAACGGGCAGACCTCGCATGCCAACTCCTCCGAGTTGACTCAACTTTCCCCGCTTCTTGCTGCGTTCAAGAGGATCGCCAAATACCTGTTGAGCTCATCATTCCTGACGGCAACAATGCGTTCGCTTGACCATCGGGCACCGCGAGCGCAGCGGATTGGTCATCCGTTGCGCGGAGGTAAACCACTCTGCGTACTATGAGTGGAAGGTGCTTTGCCAAAATGTTTGCCGCAGGAACTAGACCCCCGGTACTTGCATCAGACGGTTCGAATGTGGCAACCACCCACCGAATGGACTGCGCCGCGGTCTAGACCCTTCTCGGCCGGTGTCGATTTCCACCGTCCCCATTGCTCGCCAGCTCGTGGCGATAGCAGCGTTGCCACCCTTGTGCATGTTGCTCAAAGGGTCGTACCTGCGAGCCGCGAGACCGTCGATCTGTTCGCGCCTGAATGCGAGACGCGCGACGGCCTCCGAGCCGGCCACGACGCGCAGTTCTGACGCGGACCTGAACGTGACAACTCGGTTACGCCCCTCACGAGCGGTGTACACGACCTGACGGAAAGCGTCCGTTCTTGGGACGGCCAATCCCAAAATCGCTCAGAGCGCGAATCGACCTGCCCATGACCCAGCACCCTAAGTGATTGCTGGTACGGCTATTCCATAGACGACCAGGTGGCACGATGCGTGCCCAGTGAGCGGGACCGGAGTCATTAAACGCAGCCTGGGGGTCGGTCTGGACATTCCGCGCGTGTCTGGGGCAAAGCGTCGCCGATACATGCAAGGTGGCATCGCCGCTGCCGTGGTGGTGTTGGCTACGGTCTTCCTCACGAGCTTGAAACCCGCCGCCCCTACGGTGGACCGCGCGACGCTCTGGGTGGATTCGGTACGCCGAGGCGAAATGGTCCGGGAGGTACGGGGACCAGGCACCCTTGTCCCGGAGCATGTCCGCTTCATCACCGCGCTCGCCGCTGGTCGAGTCGATCGCGTCTTCGCGCAGCCCGGGCAGCATGTGAAGGCTGGAACCGTGTTACTTGAGTTGTCCAACCCAGACGTCCAGATCCAGGCTCTTCAGGCTGAGCAACAGTTGACGGCAGCCCGCGCCGAGCTCGTCAATCAGCGAACCACGCTTGAGAATCAGCGCCTCACTCAGACCGGTGTCGTGGCTACGATACGCGCCGACTATTCTAGAGCGCGGCGCGAAGCCGAGGTCGCGGAGTCGTTAGGAGCGCGCGGTGGCATGTCGCGCAACGAGGTGGCCGACGCGAGGGACAAGGCGGCGGAGCTCGACACACGCCACCGCGTCGAGCAGGAGAGGCTTGCCTTGGTGACCCAGACCATCGACTCGCAGCTGGCTGTGCAACAGTCCCAGGTGGAGCGCCTGCGCGCCGTTGCGGAATTCCAGCGGAACGTGGTTCGATCTCTCGAGGTGCGCGCCGCCGACTCGGGTGTTGTCTCAGACTTGACGCTTCAGCTCGGCCAATATGTCCTTGCTGGCACCCTGCTCGCCAAAGTCGTGCAGGCCGGTAAGCTCAAGGCTGTGCTCCAGATTCCGGAGACGCAGGCGAAGGACGTGGTGATCGGCCAGAAAGCCGCGATCGACACGCGCAACGGCGTTGTCCGGGGTCAGGTGATTCGCATCGACCCAAACGCGACCAACGGCAGCGTGGCTGTGGACGTCCTTCTCGAGGGGACGGCTCCAGGAGCGCGGCCCGATCTGAATGTTGACGGCAGGATCGAGATCGAGCAGCTCGATGACGTCGCCTACGTGGGCCGACCCGCTCAGAGCCAGCCCAATAGCAAGATAAGTCTCTTCAAGCTCTCTGACGACGGCAACTACGCGACACGAGTCTTGGTCGAGGTGGGGCGAGGTTCGGTCAACACGATTGAGATCCTGCGTGGGTTGCAGGTTCGCGATTCAGTGATTCTGTCAGACATGTCTCAGTGGGATAACGTGGACAGAGTGCGAATAAGACGATAGGCGTTCGGCATCGCAGTCTGCCCCATTTGCTAGCATGCAATACGCCTGCCCTCGACACTCGCCGAAAGGAGAATCGGTGTCCAGCAACGGTTCGCCGGTTATTCAGCTTCAAGGGATCAGGAAGGTCTTCTATACAGAGGATTTGGAGACCCACGCTCTGTCGGACCTCAACCTAGAGATTCGGGAGGGCGAGTATGTGTGTATAGCGGGACCATCGGGGTGTGGCAAAACCACGCTCCTCTCCATTCTCGGGCTCCTCGACACGGCGACACACGGTACCTACGTCTTCGAAGGCCAAGCTGTGTCGAGCTTGTCACCCGCCGTACGCGCGCGCATCCGCAACCGTCGGATTGGTTTCGTATTCCAAGCGTTCAACCTCATCGGCGACCTCAGTGTCCACGAGAACGTGGAACTGCCGCTCACATACCGCTCAGTGACGTCAGCTGAGCGCAAGAGGCGTGCGCAGGAGGCGCTCGACAAGGTCGGCATGTCCCACCGCGCGAAGCACTACCCGTCGCAGCTCTCAGGCGGTCAGCAACAGCGTGTCGCAGTGGCGCGTGCCATCGTGGGGGACCCCGCGATCCTGCTGGCGGACGAGCCGACCGGAAACCTGGATTCAGCGAACAGCCGAACGGTGATGGACTTGCTGCGTGAGCTCCACCAAGGCGGTGTGACCATCTGTGTTGTAACGCACGATCCTCGATATGCCAAGTACGCCGAGCGGACAGTCGAGTTGTCCGACGGACAGATCGTCGAGGACCGCATGGGCTCCGGCGTGGCCTGATTCGCCGAATTCGAGGGCACCAATGGCCCAGATGATACTAGGTATCGCGCTTGCAGTGCGGCGACTCTGCCGAGCACCGGCGTTCTCCGCGGCTACCGTTGCGACACTGGGGCTCGGGATCGGGGCTACGTCCGCGACCTTCGCACTGATCCACGCCGTGCTGCTCGAACCTCTGCCGTATGTCGATGCTGATCGCCTCGTCGCGGTCCGCCACGCCGCTCCGGGCTGGGGTGTTGCGGATGGAGGGCAGTCCGAAGGCACATACCTGCACTATCGAATGAACAACAGGTCCTTTGACGATTTCGGCGTATACGTGGAGAACGTCGTGACCATCACGGACGGTGAGACTCCGGAGCGCATCCCGGTCGCCCTAGCCTCGGCAAGCCTCTTCTCAGTGCTCGACGTGCGCCCGGCCATCGGACGCACCTTCACGCCTAGCGATGACGAGCCCGGTGCTCCCCCTATAGTAGTAATCAGCAACGGACTCTGGGTTCGCCGGTACGGGGCGGATCCGGGCGTCCTTGGCAGAACGATCGAGCTCAATCGCCTGACGTTCCAGATCGCAGGCGTCATGCCACCCGGATTCGACTTTCCAAGACCCGAGACGCAGGTGTGGTACAACATGTCTCCTAACGCAGCGAACGCTAGGGTTCGCACTCTCGATCTGGCCGGTGTCGCTAAACTCAAACGAGGCGTTACGCCCAAGCAGGCGGCGATCGATTTACAGCGGCTCGTCCCCTCCCTCGAGGATGCGTACCCGGAGGCGCGTGACGTGCTTCGAGACGCACAGCTGCGAGCACTCGTCATACCGCTGAAGACGGCAATCGTTGCCGATGCGCGACCTGGACTCGTGATTCTCTTCTGTACGGCGAGCGTTGTCCTGCTGGTCGCGTGGGCGAACCTAGCGACCCTGTTCCTGGTCCGGGCCGAGCGGCAGCGAAAGGACGTCGCGGTGGAACGAGCGCTGGGAGCCGCAGGTGTCGATCTTGCTCGCCGGATCCTGAGCGAACCGTTAGTGCTCGCGGTGCTTGGCAGCGCCCTTGGACTTGCATGTGCGTACGCGGGGGTGGTATCCCGTTTTGGATTTGACGCCGGTCAGATTCCCCGTCTCGACCGGATTCAAGTCAATGGTCCGGTCATCGCGTTTACGGCGACCTTGCTGATGGTCAGCGGTGTCGTGCTGGGTGTGGCGTCGCTCCGGAAAGCGGGCAATGTCGAGTTGATGGCCGCACTCAAGGGCACGCTCGGTCGGATGACCGCTGACCACAGATGGCACACCGCACAACACCTGCTGGTTGGAGGCCAGATTGCCCTCGCCCTTCCTTTGCTGATAGGATCGGCCGTTATGGTCCGGAGTATGTGGCGGCTGAATCACGTCGACTTGGGGTTCGACCCTCGCGGAACCCTGACGTTCGAGGTTTCCCTACCCTTTCGCCCTTATCCAACCTACCAGGCGGCGGCGCGTTTCCACGACCGGATGCTGGAACGCCTCCGGGCGATCCCCGGAGTCGCTGCGGCGGAGGCCGTCATGGGCCTTCCTTTGACGCCCCTTCCATCGGTCGTGCACCAACCAGTCACCGTAACAGACGGCGGGGACGACGCCGACCGGTCTTCCCCGGTGGCGGTCGTGAACCTGGTCACGCCGGGATTCTTCAGCGCAATGCATATCCCTCTGATAGCCGGACGCTGGTTTGAGGCAGGCGACGTCGGCAGTCACGCTGTACCAACGATTATCAGCGCCGCGCTGGCGCGAGCTTTGTTCGGTCAGCAGGAGGCGATCGGCCGCGCGATCCGGTTCGTGAAATACTCGAAGTATCCGTCCTACGTCGTTGTCGGCGTCGTTGGCAACATCCAGGGGGAAGGGATTGCCGTCGAACCGTCGAGAGTGCTGTACTTTCCGGTTCTGGCTGGCGTCACAGGTGATCCGCAGGGGCGGGTACCCATTCCGTTCTTTCCATTTGATATGTCGGTGATTGTCCGGACGAGCTTGCCACCTACATCGATAGCCTCGTCAGCACGTGGCGTCGTTCACGACTTGGATTCGAAGGTGCCCCTTTCCCGGTTCCGTGGGATGGATGCTGTCGTGGACGCGTCCACGGCGCGCACACGCCTCACTACGGTTCTCGTGCTTTTGGCGGGGGGCGCAGCCTTGTTCCTCGCCGTGATCGGAGCCTACGGCGTCGTGTCGTACGGGGTCAGTCAACGGACATCGGAGTTCGGCATCCGCCTTGCGCTCGGCGCCTCCCCGGAGGCAGTGACTCGGATGGTCCTGTTGGAGAGTAGTCGGGTTGGGCTAATCGGCGTCGGCGTAGGCTTGCTGCTAGCCTTTGCGCTGACGCGATTCCTGAGCGGGGTGGTCTTCGGCGTGAGCCCAGTCGACCCGGTGTCCTTTGCAATGATGTCGCTCCTCCTGCTCTCGACAACCGTGGCCGCCAGCTACTTACCCGCCTATCGCGCGGGCCGGCTCGACCCCACGACGGCGATCAGGTCCGAATGACCCGGTCGCTCCTCTTTTTGATCGTGCTCTCGGCCGTCGTGTCGACTCGCCGAGCTCAGGCGCAGGGCGCTTCCGCTCTGCCGTACCCTCAGGTGGCGCCGGGCGTCTACCTCATTGCTGAACCCACAGCGAACATGCTGGTTATGGTGGGTGCGGACGGGCCTCTCGTCGTCGGCCCGCCGGCCCATTCCCTTCTGACGAAGGCGCGTGAACTGCTCTCGTCCTTGCACTCCCCGAAGCCCAAGTACGCTCTCATCACCTCGGGAGATAGCGCCGTCGAACGCCGGGATGGCGGATGGACTAAGGAGGGGGTCATCACCGTCGCCCACGAAGGGATCCGGAACAAGCTCCGCTGGCTCGCCCGATCTGACTCAAGCATCCGGGAGCATGTCCCCACGTTAGGGTTTTCAGAAGTCTTCCAAATCGCTGTCGACAGCGACGAGGTGCATGCCGTGCACCATCCGGCCGGGTTCAGCGACGCCGATCTTGTTGTACACTTTGAAGTCCGGCACTTCCTGTATTTGGGCAACTTGTTTACGACAGATGGTTATCCCGCCCTGGATCTTGCCAGGGGCGGCTCGATAGCAGGTCTGATCAGCACGGCCAAGGAACTGTTAGACCAATTTGGAGGTCATCCGCAGCTCGTCGAGCCCATCGTGCCCGGACGTGGCCCGCTCGGCACGATGCGCGATTTGCGTGACTACTACAGCATGCTCGTTACCGTACGGGGACGCATCGACTCGCTCGTAGTCACCGGCAAGACTCTCGACGAGGTCATCGGGTCGCGGCCCACGACGGACTTCGATGCCCGCTGGGGGCACGGGGTGATCGCGTCCGATCGTTTCACGGCGCTGCTCTACCACTCGCTGACCGATCAAAAGAGCGGGGGACGCAAGTAGCCAAAAGGACTAACGATAGCTCGCAGCCTGCATTTCGAAGAGCTCTGCATAGAGACCTTGGCGTGCTACCAGTTCGTTGTGCGTCCCCGACTCCATCACCGAACCATTAGCGAGTACTAAGATGCGGTCAGCCATGCGCACAGTGGAAAAGCGATGGCTAATCAGTACGGTCATCTGACCGCGGGTCAGCTCGGCGAACCGTCGGAAGACCTCGTACTCGGCGCGGGCGTCCAGCCCCGCAGTGGGCTCGTCCAGGACCAGTACTCCTCCATCGCGCACGTACGCTCTTGCGAGGGCGACTCGCTGCCATTCTCCGCCAGAGAGATCGACGCCACCGTCGAATCGCCGACCGAGCATTTGACGGAAGCCCGTAGGAAAGCGGGGCAGCAGCGTGTGGGCAAGGGACTTCTCCGCAGCGGCGCGGATCGACGCAGGAGGAGGGACTACGGCACCTCCCCTGGCGGCCGTTGACAGTATTCAGAAAGGCTGTGCGCGCGGCCTCGAGATACTCGCGCGTGCCCCGGATCGCGCCGACGCCGATGTTTTCGTCGAAACGCATCTCATAGCGCACAAAGTCTTGGAAGATCACGCCGATGCCCTCGCGCAGGGAGCTTAGGTCGTACTCGCGCAAGTCCAGTCCATCAAGCGTAATGCGTCCCTCGATTGGGTCGTATAGTCGAGCGAGGAGCTTGGTGAGTGTAGTCTTACCCGCTCCGTTCTCTCCAACCAATGCGAGCCGTTCGCCCGGGCGGAGACAGAAGTTGACATGACGTACAGCCCAGCGATCAGCCCCGGCGTACCGGAAACCCACATCCTCGAAGACGAATCCGTCTTCTATAGGGTTTGGCACGGGGCGTGACCTAGCGCGGGACCTGAGCCGCGGCCGCGTCTGAAGAAAGGTGAAGAGGTCGCGAAGGTAGAGACTCTGCTCATGGACGTCGCTTGCTGCGAGCAGAAGGCGCTGAATGAGGTCTCGACTTCTGCCAAACGACGCAATGAGAAAGGTTAGCTGTCCAATCGACACCGTGCCGTGTAAGGCCGCGACGATAATCAAGCTGTAGGCGGAGTAATACGCTCCGGTGCCAAACAGCGAAAGGAAGGAGGCCGCGACGGCCCTTCGGATCGAGAGGCGCCGGTTGTCTTCATAGTACCGTTGGGCGAGGGTTCGGTAGCGCTCTGTGAGCCAAGACGCGAGGCCGAACATCTGCAATTCCTGCGCCGTGTCACCGCTCGCCCCGACATATCGGAGGTACCCAAGTTCCCGCCGCTGCGGCGTGTACCGAAAGAGCAGAGAATAAGCTAGCGTGGCGAAGTGGGTCTCGCCCAAGAAGCTGGGGAGGACAGCGACCGCAAGGAGCAAGGCGAGCCAGGGACTGTACGTGAGCAGCGCGGTGCCGAGAGTGACAAGGGTGATCAGGTCTTGCCCGATCGCGAGGAGCTGAGCGAGGAGTCCGATCCGTCCGGAAGACTCCATCCGGGCTCGCTCCAGCTGATCGTAGAAGACGGGGTCCTCGAACCGCTCTAGATCGAGTGTCGCAGCGTGCTCCATGATTCGTACGCTGATTCGGTTCGAGAATAGGTCGCCGAGCAAGCTTTCGACGAGTGCTGAGCAGCGGCCGAGCACGTCGCCAAGCACGACAATTCCCATCTCGAGAGCGACGTAGCGCCAGAGCACCTCGAGGTTCGGCGCTCCGCGCACCGCGGCGACGACTGTGTCGATGATGAGCTTCCCAACGAACAGAGTTCCAAGGGGGACAAAGGCCCGCGCCACGCGCAGCGCCACCATCGCAGTCGTATAGCCGCGGTGACTCTGCCACACGAGCTGGAGGAAGTTCGGAACGTAGCGGACCGCCGCGATTCGATCGCGCCAACTCGGTGAGACGTCGTTCATCCGTTGGTCTGCGCCGGCGGTGCTATCCGAACTCACCGGTGCGTGCCCTGTCTCGGATGTAGTCAGCCGTGCGGAAACTGTTCGCGATAATGGTCAGAGTGGACGGAGCGCCACCCGAGGTCGGCATGAAGCTGCCATCGACAACGAAGAGATTGGGCACTTCATGGGCTTGGCAAAAGCCGTTGAGCACGGCTTGTGTTGGGTTCTCGCCTGCTCGGCACGTCCCGTGGGTCATGAGACCGGTCGTCTTGCCCACCGTCTCTGTCAGGAGCTCATCTGCACCTACTGCCGCGAGCAAGTCAAGTCCGCGGCCCACGAGCCATTGGCCAGCAAGCTTATGGTGGTCGACCTGTCCGAGATGGATGCGAGCGACGGCCAGCCCCCATTTGTCTCGGATGCACGGGTCGAGCTCCACGAACGTTCGTTCGTTAGGCACGAAGTCTTGGAAGACTTCGAACTCTACTTCACGGTATTCGCGGAAGTGCTCCCAGAGGCACTTCTTCAAGCGATCACCCCACATAGGGCCGGTTGGGTCCTGGCTCGCGACGCGCTGAGCCATTGCGATGGGTGTCGTTCGTGATAGGTCGAACCGAAGCAGCCCGCCTTTTGGAAGCGACGAAACCCCACCCGGAAGAAAATAGTAATCCATGACCGAGCGACCCAAAAAAGGGTTCGCGACTTGAAGCCCTTTCCGAGGATGGCGATCGAACCTGAACCGACCGCGGCCGGTGGACACGGTATGAAACTGCAGATTCTGACCGACCAGACCGGAGCCATTCGCCAGGCCGTCGGGAAAGACTGCTGATTGTGAAAGGAGGAGCAGGCGCGCCGATTCGATAGCGGAGCAGCAAACGCAGACGACCTTCGCGCGCACTTCGTGCTGCGCTCCGGACTGGTCAAGATACCGACAACCCGTGACCCGGCCGCTACGGTCGACTGTGATCGTGTGGACCATCGCCCGCGTCGAGATCTTGCATTTGCCAGTCGCCTCTGCCCGCGGAAGGAGCGCTTCTTGGGTGCTGCCTCTCGCACCGATGGGACAGCCATAGCCGGCGCAGAAGTCACATGCGGCGCACTTGGGGCGGCCGCCGTAGCGGCGTGAGTTAATGGCCCGTGGCGTCGGGAACGCCCGGACCCCCAGCCGCGTGCAGGCTTGGTCGAGGTGTCGGGCGAGCGGGTGACACTTGAGCGGAGGCATCGGATACGGACGCGAGCGAAGTCCTTCGAACGGGTTCGCAGCGCCTTCCCCTGAAACACCAATTTCCCACTCAGCCTGGCTGTAGTAGGGTTCCAGATCGGCATACGTGTACGGCCAGTCACTGATGGATTCGAAGGGACCCAGCCGGCCCAGGAGACGGAAATCGTCGGGGTGAAAGCGGTACATCGATCCGCCCATGTGTGCGGTCCCGCCGCCGACGCAGCACGCGATCCACCCCAGGGTCGTCAGTTCTGGCTCGGCGGCGGCATGGTTGACCAGAACATGGGGCTCTTCGCTAGGCGGTGGGACAAAGAAACCGAGGTCGTTAGCTCTCAGCATCTCGTCGTGTTGGTAGTCGCTGCGCTCGTACCGCGGTCCCTTTTCGAGCACGGTGACATTGAACCCAACCTGACTCAAACGCAGCGCTAGAGGGGCACCTCCCGCGCCGCTGCCGATGATGAGTACGTCCGTCGTCGCCAAGGTCACCCTAGAGCCCGTGAACCTCGCGTCAGCCGATGGGGCTTAAAACCGATGTATCTCCACCCGAGCCCGCCTCGATTCCCACCGTAGTCCGGTGCACACAGAAACCCCGCGAGGGTCACGTTTACAAGCATCGCGAAGAAGCGCTGAACTGTGGGATGAGGGGTACGCCGAACTGTCTCGAGAACAGCGTCTCGCTCGTCTTCCAGGCAGGCAGGGAAACTCTTGCCCCACATCCCACGCGCGACCGACTCGAGAAGCGTTAGCCCAAGGGTGAGAGATTGCGACATGGAGTGGAACCGAGGTTGCCGCGTGACCCATTCGGCGTAGCCAATCGCATTCGCATCCGCCGCACCGGGGCTCGGGCCCGACGGTAGTATCCGGTCCATTGCAGCGGCAAGGATTTGACGCTCTTGTTGGGTCATACCTTGGCCCAGGCTGTCGTTTGCTGACGTGATCCGCCGGTCGCAGGATGATAACGTCTTCGCGCAGCTCCAGGCGTGCAGTGAAAGTGGCGCGTGAACGCTCGGTAGAACGACTGCGGGTGGCTATAACCGATGGCTTGGGCGACTTCGAAGACGCTACGTGCGCCGTCCTGGAGGAGCAGGCTCGCTGCTTCGAGGCGGAGGGACTCGATGTAATTCCTGATGGACGTTCCGGTTTCGAGCTTGAAGTAGCACGATATGTTGTTGTTGCGGATGCGACAGCGGCTCTTGAGCGTCTTCACGTTGAGGGACGCGTCAAAGAGTCCCTGATGTATCTGGTTTAAGAGCGTCCGGACTTGTGAGGACACGCTCTCAATCGGGGGAGGATGTGTCTGACGGAATCCGCGCAACTCAGCATCGATCTCAGGTCGGCGCCACATGCGGTCGCTCCTCCCCTCACGCCTGCAGTTCGACTTCCAACGCCCCCTGCGCTGCACGCTGCTGCGGTGAGTGATACTGACCTGAACGGGATGTAACCAGTCGGGTATTTCTCCGGCGTGTCCCCTGGCAATGTTCCCAGTGTGGCGCCGGCGCAGCGAAGACTTCAGGGTGTAATCAGACCGCGTTTGATCGCGTAGCGGACCAAGGTTGCGGTTGCGTGGATATCAAGTTTTCGCATTATGCGCGCCCGATGGAAGCTTGCAGTCTTGATACTGATACGGAGTAGATGGGCAGCTTCTTTCGTAGTCCTACCCTCTGCGACGAGTCGGAGCACCTCGCGCTCCCGAGCACTGAGAGGCTTCCTCTCGAAGGAACGAGCGAGTCGTAACGTCTCAGCGACTGCGGTTGGCGTCCTTAACCCGATGTAGAAGGCGCCGTCAAGGACGTCGCGCAGCGCTTTGAAGAGATCCTTCGCCGGTTGCGTCTTGGTTATGTAGGCGCGCGCCCCGCTTTGAAGGGCGTCGACAATAACGCCGTCGTCGTCGAGACTCGTAAGGAACACGACCCTCGTCCCGGGAGATGCTCGAATGATCTCCCTGGCCGCGTCGAAACCATTGAGACCCGGCAGCAATATCTCGAGGACAGCGACATCAGGCTCGAAGCGTTGCGCGAGCCTTACGGCTTCACGCCCGTCAGACGTCTCCCCAACAACACTAAAGCCGTGCTGTGTAAGCAGGGTCCGAATGCCGTGTCGCATAACGGCGTGGTTGTCTGCCAACAAGATGCGCACCGCCCAAACCCCCTTCTAGGTCTGGCAGGCGCCGATAGGTTCCCCGCTTGCACGGGAGTGGGGTAAAGCCAGCGCCGTTGCGCAGAATGGTCAGTTCGATAAGACTTGGGTAGGGCGTTTTTGCGGCACGAGGGGTCAAAACGCGACATCAAGCGTTCTGCAAGAGCGCGGCTCTGGCGACCCCGGGCCGTCGTCATGGCTCTCAAATTGGGAGGGAGAGGCGAGCCTCGCAGCCACGCGCCTCCGCGATTTGCCTCGAGAGCACCAGGCCGATTCCGGAACCGTTCGGCTTCGTCGTATAGAAGGGGACGAACAAGTTCGCCGTGTCCGCAAGTCCGTGGCCTTCATCCGACACGCACACCTCTAGGCGGCCATTCCGAGTCAGCCACCCGATCTCCACCGTACCGTCCGTATCGATGGTCGCGTCGATGGCGTTCCGGACGAGATTAATCAATACCTGATCGAGCTGGGCACCGTCTGCTTGAATGGTGACGTCGGGACCGGGGCGTACTGTGACTTCGCGCTGGGTCTCAAGGGCGACTACGCGACGAATCCATTCGGCTACCGACACTGGCTCAAGGCGCGGCGGTGGCAACCGGGCGAGCCGAGCGTACGCACCCATTAGTCGGCTTAGGGATTCGGCCCGGGAGGCGATCACCCGCAACCCCTGGCTTAGTTCCTCCTGCCGGTTTGCTAGGGATGGCTCACCGCGAAATCGTCCCTGGAGGCTCTCGGCGATCGACTTGATTGGTGCCAGAGAGTTGTTGATCTCATGACCGAGTACACGAATGAGCCGCTGCCAAGCCTGCCGCTCTTCGTTCCTCAACGTGCGGCTCACATCGGATAGGACAAGAAGCGTATGCGGGCGTCCGCCTTGTCGGAACGTGCTTGGGCGCACCTCCCACCGTCCCCGCCGCGCACCGAACGTGATGTCGAGCACACCTGGTGTCTCTAAAGAGAGAGAAGCGGCGAGCCCCAGTTCTGCAGCGCTGCGTCCGAGCAAGCGTTCCTCTGGCTGTCCGAGGAGTTGTGCGCCACTGCGGTTGACAAGCCTAAGAGCTTGCGAGTCGTCAAACGCAAAGACAGCAACATCGGTCTCTTCGATCACGCGTCGCAACAACACTGTTGCTTCCAGGGCACCCAGGCGTTGTGCCCGCATGTCGTCTGCGAGACTGTTGAGCTGGTGGAGAAGTGCCCCGAGCGGATCGTGAGCGCTGGCGGTCCGAACTCTTAAGGAAAAGTCCCCCCGAAAAGGCTCCGGTCCACAGAAGGGCCATGGCAAGCGCGAGCGGCAATGCGCCGCCTAGAAGCGCGAGCGAAAGGACTTCACGGTCGTGCTTCACGGCGTTCCCGGATCATCGCTCAGAGACCTGGGCGCTTGAGACGTCGGTAGAGGGCGCTCCGCGACAGGCCAAGAGCCCTCGCGGCCTCAGCGACATTCCCGCCCGCGCGCGCTAGCGCCTTTTCCACGAACAAGCGCTCTATTGCCTGCAACGGCATCTCGTCGAGCGAACCCGGGGTGTTGGTTGCGGTGCCCAAGGCTAGGTCTCGGGTCCTGACGACCCTGTCCTCAGCCATCAAGACTGCCCTCTCCACCGTGTGGTCGAGTTCTCGCACGTTCCCGCGCCATGGGTGCCGGAGCAGCCCTTCCACAGCGTCCGGCGCAAACCCGTTCATGGCCTTTCTGTAACGGGCGGCGTACCGCCCTAGAAAGTGAGTGGCAAGAATGGGAATATCTTCAGGGCGCTCCCGGAGAGGCGGTATACGGATTTCGACGGTATTGAGGCGGAACAGGAGATCTTCCCTAAATCGCCCTGACTTTACCTCGGCCTGTATGTCGGCATTAGTCGCCGAGATCACACGCACGTGGGAGCGTCGAAGTCGCGACGATCCTACGCGTTCGAACTCTCCCGTCTCGAGCACACGAAGAAGTTTGGGCTGCTGTGCAAGCGGTAAGTTGGCAAGCTCGTCTAGGAACAGCGTGCCGCCGTCGGCGAGTTCGAAACGTCCAATTCGGTCAGTCTTCGCATCTGTGAACGCTCCCTTCACGTGACCGAAGAGCTCGCTCTCGAAGAGGCCATCGGGGACAGCACCTAGGTTCACCGTTACCATCGGCCGATCAGCCTGGTCGGACCTGGCGTGTAGCCAGCGGGCGACCACTTCCTTACCGGTGCCGTGTTCGCCCAGCACCAAAACGTTGGCGGACGATGGTCCTACCTGCTTGAGCATCTGCAACACAGGCCCCATTGCCGCCGACTCTGCGATCAGTTCAGGGAAACCTTCCCGTTGAAGGGCGAGGTTATCGCGTTCGAGCCGGCGACTATGTCGGAGGGCGCGTCCTAGGTCTACCTGAGTCCTGAGGGTCGCTAGGAGCCGGCGGTTCTCCCACGGCTTCTCGACATAGTCGCGTGCCCCTCGCCGCATAGCTTCCACGGCGCCTTCGATGCTGCCCCAGGCTGTCATGACAACCGTCGGTGGTGGGTCGTCGAGCCCTTGTAGGCAGGCGAGCAGATCCAACCCTTCTGCGCCTGATGTCGTGTCCCGAGTGTAGTTCAGGTCCATTAGTACGGCATCGAAGGCGCGGGCCTCGACTGCCGCCAAGGTCGCCCTCGGCGAAGCGGCCGTCGCGACCTCGTAACCCTCGTTTCGAAGCAGCAGCTTGAGGGCTTCCAGCACGTCAGGCTGGTCGTCGGCTACCAGAATAGCGGGCGGCTCGGCCACCTCTCTCATCCTTAGATAGTCTACGAAGGGGCACCTGACAGGGCCATACCCTGACGGCGCGGATGCACGCTATGAGTTCCCCTAAAGTGAAGCCACCGCCGCAGTCCTCGTGCGAAGACAAAGGGCGAATAGAGACTGTGAAGACGCTCTGCGCTTGCGACGCGTGGGCCACGCGGCGTACCTAATGCGCACCCCGATTCCGCACGTACAAGCTGAGCAAGGGAGGAAGTCATGTCGATGAAGGTCACTTATCAAGGACCCGAACTCGTCGAGGTCGGTGCGGCACAGAAGGTGACGCTGGGCGCGATGGGCGCCAGCATGGACGGCTGCGGCTGTTGCCTAGAGCCCGAGGCATCGCTGGCATAAGGATGACCCGTCGTGCATCGAGTGCCGGATCTGATGAAAGACGATGATGTCCAGCGTTGTAGGACCGCGCCGAAAGGAGATTGCCTTGCCGATTCAAGTCCAGAGTCACGTGCGATCGGTCATTGACGCTGATGGGGCGGTGCTTCTCGATCTAAAGCGCGGAACGTACTACAGCCTCAACGGAGTTGGCGCGGACATCTGGGTCAAGTTGGAAAGTGGCCTCACGCTCCCCGAGATAGCAGTCCATTTGAGCGGCATCTATGACGAGTCTATCGAGACGGTACGAGGAGACGTGTCGCACTTCGTTGACGCGCTGAGTCAGAAGGGTCTGGTCCATGTCGCAGGCTAGTGGTTCCCTCCAGGCACAGGGGCCCGAGCCTGTGGCAGTCAGGTCTCCGGCAGGCGTCCTGAACGCCCTGTGCGCCTGGTGCTTGCTGGTATTAACGGACGTCGCCTTGATGGCAGGCGGCTTTTCTTGCTTCTACGCAATGGTCAAAGCCTGGCCAACCATTGGTGCCGCACCACCGGACAGGGTACAGGACTCAGTAAGCAGAGTCACTGGTGCGGTAAATATCGCCCGAACGTGTTACTTCAAGCGGGCGTGGTGCCTGCAGCGGGCGGCAGCGGCCGTATGCTACTTAAGGCTGTGCGGCGTCAACGCGCAACTCGTGATCGCGGTACAGAAATTCCCGTTTCACGCGCACGCGTGGGCCGAAGTTG
>WNGC01001987.1_pt1 | contig 15226 bp, 10 predicted proteins | sample 5400051 | NCBI WGS metagenome assembly WNGC01 (sample SAMN13153368, study PRJNA577476) | soil metagenome | isolation source: 20 cm soil or saprolite under grassland replicate 2 | place: USA:California | collected 2016-06-15 | reverse complement strand
CTCGCGCAGCGACGCGCCGATGCGCGTGCCGCCCGACCAGTCCTTGATCGCGTCGGCGACCTTGGCCATCGCCACGTCGACGTCGCGGTGACGCAGCTGCCGGGTGATGTTGGTCAGCCGGGTGCCGAACACGAACACGCTCACCCGGTCGCGGTCGTTGGTGATGGCGTGGAGAAAATGCAGGAACATCCTCGAATACGGGTTCATCGAGCCCGAGATGTCGCACAGCACGACCAGCGGCGGATGCAGCTCGCCGGGCGCGGCGCGCACCAGCGCGATGATGTCGCCGCCTTCGCGCAGCGACTCGCGCAGCGTGGCGCGCAGATCGATGCGCCGGCCGGCGCGCTCGGGCCGGAATCTCCTGGTGCGAATCATCGGCAGCGGCAGACGCAGCCGGGCGATCATCTTCTTCGCCTCGGCGAGCTCCGCGGCCGACATGGTGTCGAAATCCATGCGCTGCAGCACCTCGCGCGACGAGAAGGTGAGCCGCGCTTCGATGTCCAGGCGCTCGGCGTCCTTCTCGCGCGCCTCGCGCTGCTGGCTGAAGAGCGCGTCGGTGAGGCGCTGGCTCTGCTGCTGCTCGGGTCTTGCAGCGCGGCCGTAGGCCTGCGGCAGCAGCATCTGCATCATCCTCTCGGTGAGCTTGGGGTCGCGCCAGAAGATCTGGAACGCCTGGTCGAAGATCGGCCGCTGCTCCTGCCGCGACAGGAGCACTGCCGACATGGTCCAGTACCAGTCGTCGCGCCGCTGCGCACCTGCGATCTCCAGCGCGCGCACGCAGTCGATCACCCGGTCCGAGCCGATGCGCAGGCCCGCGGCCCTGAGGAGCCGCGCGAAGTGCATCACGTTTTCTGCGAGCCGCCCCTCGCTCAAGCGGCAGCGCCCTTTTCGGCTTGCGCGCCCAGCGGGCACTCGCGCGCCAGCTTCTCGACCAGCGGCGAGGCGACGATGTGGTGCTCGCGGAAGTAGCGCTCGTGGTTGCGCTCGACCTCGGCGAGCCAGTAGACGTAGTTCACCATCAGGCCCGCGGAGCGCGACATGCCCTGCTCGGAGCAGTCGCCCATCCAGTTCAGGCGCTCGAGCGCCGCGCCGTTGCCCAGATGAAAGCGCGCCACCGCGTCGAGCGGCTCGAGGCCCTGCTTGGCGTTGAGCAGGTAGTACGCGCAAAGGCGCATCAGCAGGCTCTGCAGAGCTTCGGGCACTTCGCCAAATTGCCAGGCGGGATCCTCGAGCCGCGACAGCAGCGCGAGCCGCTCCTTGCCCTCGGCGCCGACGGCGACGCGCATGCGGTTCTCGTCGAGCCAGCGGCGGAAGCCGGGGATCGGCGACAGCGTCGCGAAGCGGCGCAGGTGCGGGAACTCGCGCTTCAGGTCCTCGGCGACCTGCTTGATCAGCAGGTTGCCGAACGAGATCCCGCGCAGCCCCTCCTGGCAGTTGGTGATCGAGTAGAACATGGCGCAGTCGACGTTCGCGAGCGTCCCCACCGGCGAGCCGACGTCGAGCAGCGGCTGCACGTGCGCGCTCATGCCGCGCGCCAGGGCCACCTCGATGAAGATGATCGGCTCGTCGGGCAGCTGCGGATGGAAAAAGGCGAAGCAGCGGCGGTCGGATTCGAGGCGCCGGCGCAGGTCGCGCCAGCCGTGGATTGCATGCACCGCCTCGTACTGGATCAGCTTTTCGAGCACCAGGGCCGAGGTGCGCCAGTCGATGCGCTCGAGGCGCAGGAAGCCGCGGTTGAACCAGGAGCGCAGCAGGTGCATCAGGTCCAGGTCGATGGCCCGCCAGTGCGGGTGCGTCTCGAGCCCCGTCAGCAGCCGCCTGCGCATCTCGACCAGCGCGGCGGTCCCGCCGGGGGCCATGTTGAGCCGGCGGAACAGCTCCTGACGCGCCGGCTCGACGCTGTTCTGCAGGCGCAGCAGGTTCTCGGGCGTAGGCTCTGCCTGGTACGCCGCCGCCGCGCGGCTGACCGCCTCCGCCGAAGGCGAGTACTGCCGCGCCAGGGCGTCGAAGAACGCGTCGCGCTGGCGCTCGTCCAGGCCCTGGTACGCGACGAGCGCCTCGCGCGCGAGCGACGCGCTCGCATATTCGCCGCGCTCGCTCAGCAACGCGTCGCACAGCGAAAGCAGGTTTTGCGTCGGCCGTTCGACCCCGTCGTGCTTGCCGCCGAGCAGCCGGCGGAAAAAAGACATTGCTCTCATGCGATGCTCAGGCGGCGGCCGCGGCCCTCGCCTCGCCGACCAGGCGCGCCGCTTCCTCGCCGGCGACCCGCTCGAGGTCGTCGCGGTACTTGAGCAGCACGCCCAGCGTGTTGTTGACGGTTTCGGGATCGAGCGCGACGCGGTCGAGCGCCACCAGGCAGTTGGCCCAGTCGATCGTCTCGGCGACCCCTGGCAGCTTGAACAGATCGCTTTTTCGCAGCCGCTGCACGAAAGCGACCACTTCCCTGGACAGCGCCTCGCGCGCTTTCGGCGCCTTGCGGTGCAGAATCTCGAGCTCGCGCGGCGCGTCCGGGAAGTCCACCCAGTGGTAGAAGCAGCGCCGCTTCACCGCGTCGTGGATCTCGCGCGTGCGGTTGGAGGTGATGACCACGATCGGCGGCTCGGGGGCGCGCAGCGTGCCGACCTCCGGAATCGTGATCTGCCAGTCCGACAGCACCTCGAGCAGGTAGGCCTCGAAGGGCTCGTCGGTGCGGTCGAGCTCGTCGATGAGCAGGACCGGCGAATGGCCCTCCAGCGCGCGCGCTAAAGGTCTTTTAATCAGGAATTTCTCGGAGTAAATATCGGCCGCGAGCTTCTCCTTCGACTTCTCCCCCGCCGCTTCGGCCAGCCGGATCTCGATCATCTGCCGCGAGTAGTTCCACTCGTAGGCAGCCTGCGCGATGTCCAGGCCTTCGTAGCACTGCAGGCGGATGAGCTCCCGGCCCAGGCCTTGCGCGATGACCTTGCCGATCTCGGTCTTGCCGACCCCGGCCTCGCCTTCCAGGAACAGCGGCCTGCGCATGGCGAGGGCGAGGAAAAGAGAGGTGGCGAGGCTGCGATCGGCGACGTAGTCGCCCGAGGCGAGGAGCTTCTGCGTCTCGTCGATGGAGTCCGGGAGCGGGCGCGCCATGAAAAGCCTGGGCTGCTATTTCATCGCCGCCTCGACGGCGCGCTTGGCCATGACGGTGATCAGGTGCGCGCGGTACTCCGGGCTCGCGTGCAGGTCGCTGTTGAGGCCGTCGGCCTTTACCTTGATGCTGGCGACCGACTCGGGCGCGAACTTCGCGGCGAGCGCCTTCTCCATGTCGGCCTGGCGGAACGCGCAGGGCCCGGCCCCGGTCACGCCGACCCGCACCTTGCCGCCAAAGTCGGCGACGAATACGCCGACGATGGCGAAGCGCGACGCCGGGTTCTTGAACTTCATGTAGGCGGCGCGCTTCGGTACCGGAAACGAGACCGCGGTGATCAGCTCTCCCGGCCCGAGCGCGGTTTCGTACAGGCCCTTGAAGAATTTATCGGCCTCGATCTTGCGCTTGTCGGTGACGATCGTGGCGCCCAGGGCGAGCACGGCCGCCGGGTAGTCGGCCGCCGGGTCGTTGTTGGCGAGCGAGCCGCCGAGCGTGCCCATGTGCCTGACCTGCCGGTCGCCGATGATGCCGGCGAGAGAGGCGAGCGCGGGAATCGCCTTCCTCACGCCGCTCGAGGCGGCCACCTCGGCGTGCCGCACCATCGCGCCGATCGTCACGACATTGCTTTCCGCCTTCAGCGCCTTCAGGTCGCCGATCGCGTTGAGATCGATCAGGTCGGTCGGCGAGGACAGCCGCAGCTTCATCGCCTGCACCAGGCTCTGGCCGCCGGCGAGGTACCTGCCTTCGTCCTTCCTGGAGGCGAGGGCCAGGGCCTCCTTCACGTTCGAAGGCCGGTGATAGTCGAATGCATGCATCGCTATTCTCCTAGGCTGCCTTGTGCATGGAGCGCCACACGGTCTGCGCCGTGGCGGGCATCGGGAGGTCCTTCACGCCGAGGGCATCGGTGATCGCGTTCATCACCGCCGCCGGCGCGCCGATCGCGCCGGCCTCGCCGCACCCCTTCACGCCGAGCGGGTTGTGCGTGCAGGGCGTCTCGCGCGTGTCCAGCTTGAACAGCGGCACGTCGCCGGCGCGGGGAATGGCGTAGTCGCTGAACGATCCGGTGACCAGCTGCCCGGTGCTGTCGTAGCGGCAGCCTTCGGTGAGCGCCTGCCCGATGCCCTGCGCGAGCCCGCCGTGCACCTGGCCTTCGACGATCATCGGATTGATGATTTTGCCGAAGTCGTCGACCGCGGTGAAAGCGACGATCTGCGTCGCGCCTGTATCGCGGTCCACCTCGACCTCGCAGACATAGCTGCCCGCGGGGAAGGTGAAGTTCGCCGGGTCGTAGAACGCGTTCTCGTTGAGGCCGGGCTCGAGCTTGTCGAGCGGATAGTTGTGCGGCACGTAGGCCGCGAACGCCACTTCGCCGAAGGTCTTCTGCTTGTCGGTGCCCGCCACCTTGAACACGCCGCGGTCGTACTCGATGTCCGCCTCCGCTGCCTCGAGCAGGTGGGCGGCGATCTTCCTGCCCTTGGCGACGATCTTGTCGAGCGCCTTCACGATCGCCGTGCCGCCGACCGCGATAGACCTCGAGCCGTAGGTGCCCATGCCGAAAAGCACCTTCGACGTATCGCCGTGCACGATGTCGACGTTCTCGATCGGCAGGCCGAGGCGGTCGGCGACCACCTGCGCGAACGTCGTCTCGTGGCCCTGGCCGTGCGAATGCGAGCCGGTGAACACGGTCACGGTGCCGGTCGGATGCACGCGGATCTCTCCGGCCTCGAAAAGACCGGCGCGCGCGCCGAGGCTTCCGGCCACGTTCGACGGCGCGATGCCGCAGGCTTCGATGTAGCAGGCGTAGCCGAGGCCGCGCAGCTTGCCTTTCGTGAGGGATTCTTCCTTTCTCTGCTTGAACCCCGCGACGTCCGCCATCTTCATCACCGCATCGAGGGTCGCCTCGTAGTTTCCGGTGTCGTAGCAGAGCGCGACCGGCGTCTGATAGGGAAACTGCCGGATGAAGTTCTTGCGGCGGATGCCGGCCGGATCGAGCTTCATTTCGCGCGCAGCCGTTTCGACCAGCCGCTCGACGACGTAGGTCGCCTCGGGACGCCCTGCGCCGCGGTAGGCGTCCACCGGCGTGGTGTTGGTGAACACCGCGGTGACCTCGCAGTAGATGAGCGGCGTCGTGTACTGCCCGGCGAGGAGCGTGGCGTACAGGATGGTCGGGATGCACGACGCAAAGGTCGAGAGATACGCTCCGAGGTTCGCCGTCGTGCGCACGCGCATGGCGAGGAACCTGCCGTCGCGGTCCAGCGCGAGCTCCGCCGTGGTCACGTGGTCGCGGCCGTGCGCGTCCGAGACGAAGGACTCGGTGCGCTCGGCGGTCCATTTCACGGGGCGGTTGAGCTGCTTGGCCGCCCAGGTGACCACCACATCCTCCGGATAGAGGTAGATCTTCGAGCCGAAGCCGCCGCCGACGTCGGGCGCGACCACGCGCACCTTGTTCTCCGGCAGCCCCAGCACGAAGGCAGTCATCAGCAGCCGCTCCACGTGCGGGTTCTGGCTCGCGACATAGAGCGTGTAGCCCGCCTCGGCGCGCGAGTACGTCGCGTTGGCCGCGCGCGGCTCGATCGCGTTCGGTATCAGGCGGTTGTTGACGAAATCGAGCTTGGTGACGTGCGCCGCCTTGGCAAACGCGCCGTCGACTGCCGCCTTGTCGCCCAGCGCCCAGACGTAGCAGGCGTTGTCCGGCGCCGCTTCATGAATCGCCGGCGCGCCTTTGGCCTTTACCGGGTCGACGACTGCCGGCAAGACTTCGTAGTCCACCTCGATGAGCTCGGCGGCATCCCTCGCCTGGGCGAGCGATTCGGCGATCACCACCGCTACGCGCTCGCCGACGTGCCGCACCTTGCCTTGCGCGAGCGGCGGGTACGGCGGCTCCTTCATCGGCTGGCCGTTGACGTCGGTGATCAGCCAGCCGCAGGGCAGCCCGCCCACCTTCGCCGCCGCGAGATCGGCGCCCGTATAGACCGCAAGCACTGCCGGGGACTTTTTTGCCTGGTCCAGCGCGATCTTCTTGATCCTGGCGTGCGCGTGGGGCGATCTCACGAACGCCGCGTACGCCTGGCCCGGCAGCGCGACATCGTCGGTATACATGCCGGCGCCGGTGAGGAAGCGGTAATCCTCCTTGCGCTGGACCCGCGCCCCGATCAGGGGGGCGGTCATGGCTTGCCTGCCATCGCACGCGCGCCGGCCATGATGCTCTTGACGATGTTGTGGTAGCCGGTGCAGCGGCACAGGTTTCCTTCGAGGCTGTCGCGCACTTCCTCCTCGGTCGGGTCGGGATGGCTTTTCGCGAAATCGAGCGCGTTCATCACCATGCCCGGCGTGCAGAAGCCGCATTGCAGGCCGTGGTTCTCCTTGAACGCCGCCTGCATCGGGTGCAGCGTGCCGTCGGGCTTCGCCACGCCTTCGATGGTGAGGATGTCGGCGCCCTCGGCCTGCATGGCGACGATCGAGCAGCTCTTGATCGCCTTGCCGTTCATGAGGACAGTACAAGCGCCGCACTGCGCCGTATCGCAGCCGACGTGGGTGCCGGTGAGCCGCAGGTGCTCGCGAATGAAGGTCACCAGCAGGGTCCGCGCCTCGAGGTCGGCGGCGACCGGCTTGCCGTTGACCTTCATGGATACCTTGACCGACATGCTGCCTCCTTCAGGGGATTTATTGGGCTTGCGAGGGAGCATTCATCGTAGCTAAGCCGTTCACGCACCGCAATGTTGCGGCGCAGCGTCAGCTTCCGGAAAGCTTGCCGCAAGGGTGTGGACATGGCCGGTCCGTATCGTCGCGTCTCCGATGAGAACAGCATGTATCGCCGCGGGTTTCCTTCTGCTTGCCGGCTGCGGCAAGCCGATACCGCCGACGGCGGGAGCACCGGTCGCCGCGACCAAGCAACCGGCGGGACAGCTAACGCTGCCCAGCGCGTCGCGGCAATTTCTCAGCGTCGAGCCGCTGGCGCCTGCCGAATCTTCGGCGACGCGTACGTATTTCGGCCGCACCGCGTTCCGGCCGAAAGCGTTATCGGCGGTCACCGCGCCGTTTTCGGGCCGCGTCGCTACGGTCAGCGCCGAGCCCGGACAGCGAATAAGCGCCGGAGCGACGCTCTTCACCATCCAGAGCGCCGACGCGGGCGGAATCCGCGCTTCGCTCGACCAGGCGCGCATCAAGCTGCGCGTCGCCGAAGAGGTGCTCGCGCGCCAGACTGAAATGGTGAAGCGTGGCGTCGGGCTCGAGATCGAGCGCTTTGACGCCGAGATGAAGCTGCGCGAGGCGCGCTCCGAACTCGAGCGCTCGGAGCGCAACGCGGCGCTCGTCGGCTCGGGCGAGGGCACCGCCATCAACGTGCGCTCGCCGGTCGAAGGCGTGGTGGTGAGCGTGAAGGCCGCCCCCGGGGCGACGGTGCAGGCGGGGGGCGAAACGCTGGTCGAGATCGGCAACCCCGGCGGGCTCTGGGTGGTGGCCGATGTTCCCGAGGGCGAGGCAGCGCAGGTCGCCAAGGCCTCCAGCGCGGAGGTGACGATTACCGCGCTCAACCTCGCGGTACCCGGGAAGATCGCGGGCGTCGCGCCGCGCAGCGACGCTGAGACGCGGCGTACGCCGGTCTATGTCGAGCTCGAGCGCGCGCCCGCGGAGCTGCGCGCCGGCCTGCTGGTGCGCGTCAGCGTTGCGATCGAGGGCGGCGCCGGCGAGCTGTGGCTGCCCGTGACCGCGGTGCTCCTCAAGGAAGGCGGCAAGCGCGTCGTCTACGTCGAGGAGAAGGACGGAAGCTTTAGTCCGCGCGAAATCGACGCCGGCGACGAGCGCGGCGGCCGCGTGCGAGTGCTGAAGGGCCTGCAGGCCGGCGAGCGCGTCGTGATGCGCGGCGCTCTGCTGGTGGATCGGGAAGCAGAGCAGTTGCTTTAGAGAAATGCTCAACAGGCTAATCGAAGTCTGCGTGCACCGGCGCACCGCGGCGATCTTCACGGTCGCCATCCTCGCTGCCTTCGGCGTGCGCGCCTATCTCAACACGCCGATCGAGGCCTATCCCGACGTCACCAACGCGCAAGTCACGGTGATCGCGCAGATGCCCGGCTACGCGCCCGAGGAGATCGAGCGCAGCGTCACCGTGCCGCTCGAGCGCGCGCTCAATGGCACCCCGCGCACCATCCAACTGAGGAGCGAAAGCCTGTTCGGCCTATCGCTCGTCACGCTCACCTTCGACGACGAGGCCGATCCGTTTATCTCCCGCATGCATGTCGCGCAGCGCATTGCGTCAGCGGACATGCCCGGGGGGGTAACGCCCGTGCTCGCCCCGGAGGCGACGCCCCTTGGCGAGGTGTATCAATTCCGCGTCGTCAGCGACCGCCACGATCTGTTCCAGACGCGCGCCGAGTTGCAGTGGACCGTGAGCCGGGTGCTGAAGCAGGTGCCGGGCATCGCCGATGTGGTGTGCTTCGGCGGCTATCTCAAGGAAGTGCACGTGCGCGCCTACCCGGAGCGCATGCGCGCGCACGGCATCGCGCTAGCCGATCTCGCCGAGGCGCTCTCCAAGACCAACATCAACATCGGCGGCGGGTTTGTGCGCCACGGCGACCAGGAGCTCACGGTGCGCGGTATCGGCTACATCAACGCAATCGACGACATCAGGCGCACGGTGCTCAAGACGCGTGACGCCACGCCGGTGATGGTCGGAGACGTCGCCGAGATCGTGCAGTCGAACACGCCGCGGCGCGGCGCGGTCGGCTGGAACGAGCAGAAGGAGGTGGTCGAGGGTTTCGCGCTGATGCGCCGCGGCCAGAACCCGTCGCGCGTGCTCGAAGGCGTCCACACGAAAGTTGCCGAGCTGAATGACAAGATCCTGCCGCGCGGCATGCGCATCGAGCCGTTCTACGATCGCACGCTGCTTGTCGGCAACACGCTCAAGACCGTGAACAGGAACCTGTTGCACGGCTTTATCCTGGTGGTGGCGATCGCCTGGCTTTTCTTCCGCAGCATCACCGGCTCGCTGATCGTCGGCGTGGTGATCCCTCTTGCGCTGCTCGGCGCATTCCTCGGGCTGTACGCGCTCAAGCTGCCGGCGAACCTGATCTCAATGGGAGCAATCGACTTCGGCATCCTGGTCGATGGCGCGGTGGTGCTGGTCGAGAACGTGCTGCACAGGGTGCAGCATGAGCGCCCCGCACGCCGTAGCGACCTGCTGCGCCTCGTGATCCGCGCCGCGGAGCAGGTCGCGCGGCCGACGCTGTACGCCATGCTGATCATCATCGCCGCGCTGGTGCCTGTGTTCACGCTCGAGCAGGTCGAAGGCCGCATCTTCAGGCCGCTCGCCCTGACCTATTCGTTTGCCCTCGCTGCGGCGCTGGTGCTCGCGCTAACTCTTGTTCCCGCGCTTTGCGCAGTCGGGTTTTCGAGAGGAAAGGAGACCTCGGAGCCGCGCTGGGTCGAGCGCGCGCGCGAGCGCTACGGGGCGGGACTCGCGCGTCTTCTGCCGTGGCGTGGAGCGGTGGTCGGCGTCGCAGCGCTGTTCCTCGCTTTGACGCTGTGGACCGGGGCTCGCATGGGCACCGAATTCCTGCCCGAGCTCGACGAAGGGGACTTCGTCATCTTCGTCGAGATGCCGCCGAGCATCGCGCAGGAAGCGGCACAGACCATGCTGATCGAGGTACGGCGCCGCATCCTGACTTTTCCCGAGGTCTCGCAGGTGCTCTCCGAGAACGGGCGCCCGGAGGACGGCACCGACAACGAGAACCCGAACATGAGCGAAACCTTCGTGCGCCTCAAGCCGCGCGAGGAGTGGCGGCCGGGCTACGACAAGGATCGTCTTGCGGACGAAGTACGCGCGCTCCTCACCGAGATCCCGGGCGTGCGCTACAACATCTCCCAGCCGATCAGGGACAATATCGAGGAGGCGGTCGCCGGGGTGCGCGGCAAGGTGGTGCTCAAGGTGTTCGGCAACGATACCGGCGTAATGCGCGATGCGCTCGAGCGCGCGCGGCTGCGCCTAGCGAACGTGAAAGGCATCGTCGATCTCGACCTGTACCGGGATGCCACGGTGCCGCAGTTGCAGGTCAGGCTCGACCGCGACGCGCTGGCGCGTGCCGGCATCCCGGTCGCTATGGCGAACGACTTCATCGGCACGGCGCTCGCGGGAAAGGTGGCGACCGTCTTCTGGGAGGGCGAGCGGCCGGTGCCGGTGCGGCTTCTGCTCACCGCGAAGGAGCGCGAGAGCGACCGGACGATCGGGGAGCTTGCGGTGCCGCGCCCCGGGGGCGGCAGCGTGCCCCTGCGCGACCTCGCCACGATCACCGTCGCGACCGGCGCAGCCAACATCTATCGCGAGGGAAATATCCGCTACAGCGCGCTCAAGTTCAACGTCGAAGGCCGCGACATGGGCTCGGTGGTCGATGACGCGATCGCGGCGGTGGCGAGCGGCGTGAAGCTGCCCGACGGCTACTACTTTCAGTGGGGAGGTGAGTTCGAGAACCAGCAGCGCGCGGTGAGGCGGCTTCAGATCATCGTTCCGCTGGCGCTTGCCGCGGTGCTGTTTCTGCTCTACGGCGCAATCCAGTCTGGCCGCGCGGCGCTAGCGATCCTGCTCGCCGTGCCCTTCGCGCTGACCGGAGGGGTGTTCGCACTCAAGCTGGGCGGCATGCCACTCTCGGTGAGCGCGGTGGTCGGCTTCATCGCGCTGCTCGGCCAGGTGTCGCTCCTCGGCCTGCTGCTGGTGAGCGCGGCGGAAGGACGGCGGCGCGCCGGCGCTGATCTCGCCGCGGCCGTCGTCGAAGGCAGCGTCGAGAAGCTGCGTGCTGTGCTGATGGCGGCGCTGCTGGCGCTCTTCGGCCTGCTGCCGATGGCGCTTTCCACCGGCGTCGGCAGCGAGACGCAGCGCCCGTTCGCGCTGGTGATCGTCGGCGGCATGGTGACCACGCTGGTCATCACGCTCTTCGTTCTGCCCGGCATTTACTACATGACGGCCACCGAACGCTACATCACTCCCGAGGAGCAGGATGAGGCGGGCTGAAGCGTTGCTGGTGACCATGATCAGCGCGCCGGCGTTGGCGCAGCTGCCTCCCGCCGTAAGCCTGGACGAGGTGCTGCGCATCGTCGAGAACAGCCCGCGCATCGTCGTGTCGCAGCGCGGGGCCGACGCGGCGCGCGCCGAGCGCGTTGCGGCCGGCGCGCTGCTCAACCCGAGCCTGTCTGTCGGGCGCTCGCGGCCCTCGGGCGGCGAGCGCACCATTTTCGATGCGAATACGCTGAACCAGGCGCAAGTCGAGCTGCCGATTCCGATCTTCGGCCAGCGCGCGGCGCGGGTGCGTGCCGCGGAATTGCAGGTCGGCCGCGCCGAGTCGCAGTTGCGTTTGACGCTCAGCGAGACCAAGCGTCAAGCGGCGCTCGAGTTCGTGCGGCTGCTGACCGCGCAGGAGCAGCTCGCGGCACGGCGCGCCGCGCTTGCGGAGGTGGAGCGTATCCGCGGCCTAGTGGCGGGGCGCATGGACAGCGGCATGGCGAGCCGCTATGACTTGGCGCGCGCCGAGGTGGAGACGGCGCTGGCGGGGCTGGGGGTGCAGCGCGCGGAAGGGGAAGCGGCCGAGCACGCGGCGGCACTGGCCGCATTGGCGGACGCGCCGGGATGGCGGCCAACCGCGTCCGGCTCCCTGCAATCGCTGCAGGCGGCGAACCAACCGGTGGACGCCGACGCAGCGCTGGAACGCAACCCGACACTGCGCGTGGCGCGCGACGACGCGGCGCTCGCCGAAGCACGCATCGACGTGGCGCGCCGCGAACGCTTGCCGGTGCCGAGCGTCGCCCTCGGCCGATCCTGGACCAGCGGACCGTTCGGTGCCGCCAACTTCGTCGGCATCTCCAGCGAGATCCCGATCCTCGACAGCAAGCGCGCCCTGGAGGACAAGGCGCAAGCGGAGGCGGCGGCGGCGCGCGCTGGCGAACGCGCGGCGCGCGCATCGCTGCGCGCCGAGTATCAACGCCACCTCGAAACGCTGCGCCTGCGCCGCGCCGCGCTCAGCCGCTTCGAAAAGGACGTGTTCGAGCGCCAAGGCGCCTTTCTCGAAATGGCGGAATCCGCCTATCGACTTGGACGTGGCACGCTGTTCGAGCTGCTCGATGCGCGGCGCACGCAACTCGAGGCCGCCACTGCCCGGCTGGAGCTGATCGGATCGTTGAGGACGATCCGTCGCTCGCCTCCGGCCTGGCGCGCATCCTGGAGGCCGAGGGCTACGCGGTGGACGTGGCCGGCCGCGGCGAGGAGGCGGTGGGCGCGGCACGCGGCGAGCGCTTCGACCTCGTCATCCTCGACATCGGATTGCCCGGCATGGACGGCTTCGAGGTGCTGCGCCGGCTGCGCGGCGCCGAGCATCGCGTCCCGGTGCTGGTGCTGACGGCGCGCGATACGGTGAGCGACCGCGTGCACGGGCTAGACCTGGGCGCCGACGACTACATGGCCAAGCCCTTCGCCATGCCGGAGCTGGCGGCGCGCGTGCGCGCGCTCATCCGCCGTTCGCTGGCGCAGACCGGGCCGAAGATCGTGCACGGGCCGCTGACCCTCGACACCGTGGCGCGGCGCGCCTACCTCGCCGGGGAGCCGCTCGAGCTGGCGGCGCGGGAGTGGGCCGTGCTGGAGGTGCTGCTCGGCAAGGTGGAGAAGATCGTGTCGAAGGAGAGCATCATCCAGGCGGTCGCCGGCTGGGACGAGGATCTTTCGCCCAACGCCATCGAGGTCTACATTTCGCGCCTCAGGACCAAGCTCGAGCGCGCCGGGGTGCACATCCGCACCGTGCGGGGCTTCGGCTACATGCTGGAGGAGTTCAAAGTACGCTAGATGGCCGACGCAAGCCTCCGCGGGCAGCTGCTGCGCCTGCTGCTTTTCCCGGTCGCCGGTATCCTGGCAGTGAGCTCGGTCGCGGCGTACTACCTCGCCCGCGAGCCTGCCACCGATGCCTACGACGGCGCGCTCATCGACGCCGGGATCGCGCTCGCCGATCGCATCCACGTGCGCGACGGCACGCTGGCGGTCGACCTGCCGAGCGCTGCCGAGCAGATCCTGCGCACCGACCAGTTCGACACGATCTACTACCTGGTGCGCGACCCATCGGGCAGGCTGATCGCCGGCGACGCGGGAATCCCGCCGCCGCCCGTCGCGCAGCGCCCGCAGGACCGCTCTGTTTTTTACGACGCAACCTACCGCGACACCAGGGTCCGGGCCGCGGCGCTGCTGGCGCCCTGCGGCGGCCAGGTCTGCACCATCACGGTCGCCGAGACGACGCGCAAGCGCGACCGCCTGGTGCGCGAGATCCTGCTCGGCAGCGTCATGCCGCAGGCGCTGCTCGCGGTGCTGACGCTCGCGCTGGTGTGGTTCGGCGTGGCGCGGGGCCTGGCGCCGCTCGAACGGCTCTCCGGCGAGATCCGCAAGCTTTCCCCACGCGACCTGCGGCCGATCGAGCCTGCGCTGGCGCCGGCAGAGACGCACCCGCTGATCGAGGCGCTGAACCAGCTGCTGGTGCAGGTCGAGGAATCGAACCGCAACCAGCAGCGCTTCCTCGCCAACGCCGCGCACCAGCTGCGCACGCCGCTCGCGGGACTGCGCACGCATGCCGAGCTCGCGCTTGCCCAGCCGCTCCCGGAGGAGACCCGGGCCGAGATCGAGCAGGTGCACAGCGCCACCGTGCGCATCGCGCGGCTGGCGAACCAGCTGCTGGCCCTGGCGCGCGCCGAGCCCGGCGGGCGGGTCGAGCCGCATTCGGCGGTGGACCTGAAGGGGCTGGCGGAAGGCGCGGCCGACGAATGGGTGCACAGCGCGCTCGCGCGCGAGCTCGACCTCGGCTTCGAGCTCGCGCCGGCGAGCGTTCGCGGAGACGCCTTTCTCCTGCGCGAGGCGCTCGGCAACCTGGTCCACAACTCGATCGAGTACGTGCCGCGCGGCGGCCACATTACGGTGCGCACCGGGGCGCGGAACGGGCGGCCGTTCATGGAGATCGAGGATGACGGCTCGGGCATCCCGCCCCAGGAGCGCGGGCGCGTCCTGGAACGCTTCTACCGCATGCCCGGCACCACGGGCACCGGCAGCGGCCTGGGCCTCGCCATCGTGCGCGAGATCGTGGCCGGCCACGGTGCGGCGCTCGAAATCAGCCATGGCATGGGCGGCCGCGGCTGCCGAGTTGCGATAACATTTCCGCATGGATAGCGTCGATATCGAGGTTCTGCGCACCGCCGAGGCGTGGCGCAAGCAAGGCCGGCGGGTTGCGCTGGGCACCATTGTCAAGACCTGGGGCTCCGCCCCCCGTCCGGTGGGGGCGATGGTCGCGATCCGCGACGACGGTCAGGTGGTCGGCTCGGTGTCGGGCGGCTGCGTCGAGGACGACCTGATCGACAAGGTCAAAGCCCGGGTGGTCGCCGCGACCAGGCCCGAGCTCGTCACCTATGGCGTCACCAACGAGGAGGCGACGCGCTGGGGACTGCCCTGCGGCGGAACGCTGCAACTTGTCCTGGAACCCCTGACTGACCATAGCCGCATCGCGGAATTGCTCGACCGAATCTCGCAACAGCAGCTCGTGAAACGGCGCCTGGAGATGGGCAGCGGCCGCGCCACGCTCGAACCGGGGCGCTGGCAGGATGTGCTCGAGTTCGACGGCAAGCTGCTGAGCGCGGTGCACGGCCCCCGCTGGCGGCTGGTGCTGATCGGCGCAGGCCAGCTCACGCGCTATCTCGCCGAGATGGCGCACATGCTCGACTACCACGTCAGCGTGATCGATCCGCGCGAGGAATACGCGAACGGCTGGGACCTGGCCGGCGTGCCGCTCAACCGCGGCATGCCCGACGACGTGGTGCGCGAGCTGAACCTGGATGGCCACAGCGCGATCGTCGCGCTCACGCATGACCCGAAGCTGGATGATCTCGCGCTGATGGAAGCGCTCAAGTCGGCGGCGTTCTATGTCGGTGCCATCGGCTCGAAGAAGAACAACGATGCGCGGCGCGAGCGCCTGCGCGAGTTCGACGTGTCCGCCGAGGAGATCGCGCGGCTGCGCGGCCCGGTCGGGCTCTACATCGGCTCGAAGACGCCGCCCGAGATCGCGGTGGCGATCCTCGCCGAAATGACCGCGGTGCGCCACGGCGTGAGCGAGCCGA
>WNGC01002993.1_pt1 | contig 15235 bp, 10 predicted proteins | sample 5400051 | NCBI WGS metagenome assembly WNGC01 (sample SAMN13153368, study PRJNA577476) | soil metagenome | isolation source: 20 cm soil or saprolite under grassland replicate 2 | place: USA:California | collected 2016-06-15 | reverse complement strand
GGAGCAGCGCTTGCGGCGCGTGCTGGCGGACAGATTCCGCCGCACCCTCACCATCGGGCGAGTGGCCCACCTGACCGCGCCGCTCGCGCACAGCCCGCAGCGCGGCACCTGCCAGTACCGCAACCTGTGCATCCGCGGCTGTCCCTTCGGCGCCTACTTCAGCAGCAATTCCAGCACGCTGCCGGCCGCCGAGCGCACCGGCAACATGACACTCATTCCCAATGCGATCGTGCATGAGCTGATGTACGACGCGCGAGGCGCTCGGGCGCGTGGTGTGCGCGTGCTCGATGCCGAGAGCGGTGCGCAGACCGAGTACCTGGCGCGTGTGATCTTCCTGTGCGCCTCGACCTTCGGCTCGGCTTTCATACTGCTTAATTCGGTTTCCAGCCGCTTCCCGAACGGCTTCGGCAACGACAGCGGCGAGCTCGGCTGCAACATCATGGACCATCACCTCGATGTGGGCGCCGGCGCGCGGGTCGAGGGGTTCGACGATCGCTACTACAGCGGGCGCCGTCCGAACGGCTTCTACGTGCCGCGTTATCGAAACCTGGGCGCCGACAGGCGCGGCTACCTGCGCGGGTTCGGCTACCAGGGCGGCGCGGGGCGGCTCGACTGGACCCATCTCATGCACGATGCGACGCTCGGCGCGGGCCTGAAAGCCAAGGCCGCCACGCCCGGACCATGGTATGTGTCAATGGGTGGCTTCGGCGAGGTGCTTCCGTACCACGACAATCGCGTCACACTCGATCGCACTCACAAGGACAAGTTCGGCCTGCCGGTCCTGGCGTTCGATGCCGGCCTGAAGGAGAACGAGCTGCGCATGCGCAAGGACATGAAGAACGACGCCGCCGAGATGCTGGAGGCGGCCGGTTACCGCGACATACGTCCCTTCGATGAGCAGATTGGCCTCGGTCTCGGCATTCACGAAATGGGCACCGCGCGGATGGGAAGGGACCCGAAGACCTCGGTGCTGAACGAGTGGAATCAGGTGCACGCCTGCAAGAACGTCTACGTCACCGACGGCTCCTGCATGACGTCCGCAGCGTGTCAGAACCCCTCCCTGACTTACATGGCGCTGACGGCGCGCGCGACGAACCACGCCGTCGAGGAGCTCAGGCGAATGAATATCTGAGGAAGGCAACCGTGAACCGCCGCGAAATCCTGCAACAGGTCGCCTGGCTGATGGGCGGCACGCTGTCCGCCCCGGCAATGCTCGGCGTGCTCGAGGGCTGCCGGGCGGCAGAGAATCCAGCCTGGAAGCCGCAGTTCCTGAGCGAGGGGCAGGCGCAGCTGGTCGCAGAGGTCGCGGAAATCATGATTCCGCGCACCGCCACGCCCGGCGCAAAGGATGTCGGCGTGCCGGCGTTCATCGACGCCATGTTGAAAGACACCTATCCGCGGGAGGATCGCGAGCGTTATCTGAGCGGCCTCGAGGCGTTCGATGCGGCCGCTCGGGCCGCGCACGGCGAGGGGTTTCTGCGGCTCGACGGGCCGCGGCGGCTGGCGCTCGTGCAAGGGTCCCACGATGTCGCGCTTGCCGAGGAGAGCGCGGCGGGGCCGCACGCGCGGACCTTGCGACGGCCCTTCATCCTGATGACCAAGGAGCTCGCATTGCTCGAACGGCGTGGACTCTACAGGTTCATCCAGACCGACCCGGCGCGCGAGCTCGCGACCGCCTGGGCGATGAAGCGCAAGCCGCGCAGGCCCTCCTGTAGCCCGGGGTAATCTCGCACCGGTGCTTGACCCAGCCCGACTCGGCGCACGTCCTCGATGAAGCCACGGTAGATGTTCGCAAAAGCCTCGAGATAGCCCTCCGGATGGCCGGCCGGCGTTCGAGTGACGGCTTTGGCCGACGGGCTCAAGTAGCTCTGCCCGGTCCGTAACCGCTCCCAGGGACTGCCAGCGCGCTTATAGATGAGTGTGTTCGGGTCCTGCTGATGCCACTCCAGCCCCGCCTGGGATCCGTAAACCCGAATCGAGAGCCTGTTTTCCTCGCCGCAGGCGACCTGCGAGCAGAGCAGCGTTCCTTTGGCTCCGCCGCGCAGTCTCAGCAGAATATTGGCGTCGTCATCCAACCGCCGGCCCGGTACAACGCAGCTCAGGTCCGCGCACAGGGCCTCGATCTGACGGCCCGTCACGAACTCGAGCAGATTCTGGGCGTGGGTACCGATATCGCCGACGCAGCCGCTGAGGCCGGCCCGGGCCGGATCGGTTCGCCAGGCGGCCTGCTTGTTGCCGCGGGTCTCCAGCGGCTCCATCAGCCAGTCCTGGGTGTATTCGACCATGACCTTGCGAATCTCACCCAACTGCCCGCAACGCACCATCTCACGCGCCTGGCGCACGGCGGGATAGCCCGTGTAGTTGTGTGTGAGCGCAAACAGCGTCGGGCCGGCTTCAACGAGGCGAACCAGCTCTTCCCCTTCGGCGAGCGTCAACGCGAGAGGTTTGTCGCAGACGACATGAATGCCCGCCGACAGGAAGGCGCTCGCTACCGGGTAATGCAGATCATTCGGGGTCGCGATGATGACAAAGTCGATACCGTTCCCGTCGGCTGCCTCGGACGAGGCCATGTCCGCATAGGAGGTATAGGCGCGCTCCAGAAACCAGGCGGCAGCGCTTTCGCGGGCGATCTCAGGGTCCGAGGACATGGCACCCGCGACGATCTGTGCCTGGCCGTCGAGTTCAGCGGCAATGCGATGCACCGATCCAATGAATGCCCCACGCCCGCCACCCACGATACCGGCCCGCAGGCGGCGCAGGGGTTGGGCAATTTGCTGACCGGTCCGCATGAGTGCCGTGGTGAAAGCTCAGTGCAAGTTACGCGTCAGCCGCACCTTGCCAGCGGCGTCGCGGCTGACGACGACATCGTAGTGCTGGCCACGAAAGGCGAGATTTCTCAGCGTCAACGACTTCCAGCCGGCGGGTAGTACCGGCGGGTAGGCCTGGCTCAGTCCCTTGTCATCGAGGCGCAGACCCGTAAGTCCGTAGACAAAGCTCTGCACGAAGCCGGCCGAGGTCGAAAGGATGTAACCCGCGTTGTTCGCCGCGGTTTCGCTGCGCACATTGAACGGCGGCTTCAGGAAGCCGGCCAGATTGCGGTCGATCCATTGACCGGCGACATTACCCTCGCCCAGTTCCGCGGCGTGCACCGCGAGCATGACCATCATCATCTCGTTGGGATCATCGCCGTGGACCTTGAGCTCGTTGAGCTGAAATTCAAAATCGTTGCGGCGCACCCGCTCGGACATCGGCAGGTCGAGATTGGGATACGCCAGCCAGGACAGCGAGGAGCCCATCCAGGTGACCTTGTCGTGCGGCACGCTCGCGTCAAAATCGAGATGGCGCTGTTCCTTGTCCGAGAAGGGGATGTACATGCGACTTGAGATCTGGGCCCATTTCGGGTCCGGGATCGCGCCGACCTTGTGCGCGGCAGCGACCGCTATGTCGAGCGCCTTGCGCGCGGCTGCGTTCGTGAAGGAATCATTCGGCACGTCGTCGTACGCCTCATCGGGCGAGGTGACGTGGTGGATCTCGTAGCGGTCCTTGCCCTTGTTGAACTCGACCCGGCTCACCCAGAACTCGGCAATCTCCCGGATGACCGGCCAGCCGTAGCTCTTCAGCCAATCCTCATCGCCGCTAGCCAGATAGTACTGCCACTGCGCGATCGCGATGTCGGCATTGACGTGGATTTCGCGGAACATGGCATAGGCGAAATAGGGCGTGTGATCTACGCCGGTCTGCGGGTCCGATTCCCACGGATACATCGTGCCTTTCACTCCGTACTGCAGTGCGCGCGCGCGCGCCGGTTGCATGGTGCGATGGCGGAACATCACGATCGACTTGGCACGCTGCGGGTGCAGGAGCAACAGGGCCGGAAATACCCACGAATCGCTGTCCCAGAACGCGTGGCCGGCGTAGTTGGGCGTCAGTGCGCAGCCTCCCATGGGCCACGCGGTGTCCACGGTCGAGTTCGACAGGAGATAATACAAGTCCGAATGCAGCGCCCGCTGCGCTTTCGGATCGCCCTCGATCAGGACGTCTGATTGCCACAGCAGGTTCCATGCCGCGCGGTGTGCGTCGAGCAGCCGCTCGAAACCAGTCTGTCGCGCAGCTCTGGCGAGGGCGAGCATCTGGTGCGAATCACCGCCCCAGTTCTGTCGGGAAATGGCGATGTATTTGCTCAAGACATACGTCGTGCCCTGCCGGACCGGAACGCTCACCAGCAAGCCAAGCTGGTACGGAGTCTTGAGCAGTTTGACCGCTGTGGGGTTGAGACCGCCGGGAAGCCCGATGGCTGCCGCTTCGGCCATGGCGAGACCCTGCTCGGCCTTGCCGTCCAGCCAGAATGTCAAGTCGCGGCGATCGGCATCGCGCGCGAGCACATGGGTGTCGCCGTGATACCAGACCGGCGCCCGATCGGCGCTCGCGTGATTCACCGGCTCGAGCACGCTCATGTTGTTAGCGGCGACTGCGGCCTCCATGTCCTCGCCGGTCATGGTGCGGATGGGAAAACGCGGCTGATGCGGGGCCCAGAGCGTGAACCAGAACGCCAATTGCACCGTGCCGGTGAACGCCGGCGTAATTGACATTTGTGTCGCAGCCAGGTGCGGGGACGCCTGGCTGGTGAAGGTGATTACCCGTATATCGGTGCTCTTCTTGCCGTCGTCGGTGTACCGGTAGCTGGTGCTCAGTGTGCCGTCATGCATGTTCAGTGTCTGGCGATAGTCCCTGAAGGCCTTGGCGCCGAGCTTGACGCGGTTGAGCCAGAATTCACCGGCACTGGATCTGCCGGTGCTGTAGTCAATGCCGCTCCAACCCGGAATGGCGGCCGGGCGCGAGATATCCTCCCTGGTGTAATCCATGAAGGCGACCAGATACGCCAGATTGCTTTCGGTGCCGCGCGGACCTGTCAGGGTCGACAGGTAACCGTTGGCGAGATAAGCTCGAAGTCGCTGCTCGTGGCGGTGAGCAGGAAGCTCGTGTCGGTATCGCCGTGCGCGGCGAGCGCGAGACAGCAGAGCCCGCACCCCAGGAGGCGCGCCACCAGGCGCCGCGCGAGTCTCATCGCCATAGTCGCCCGCTGCGCATCTCAGCCCTTGATCCGCAACGCCTTCGCTTCGAATGCGTTCAAATGCAACCGCAGGCTTGCGTCTGCGCCGAGATCCAGCATCGGCGCTTGTGGATCGAGGACATCGATCGCCTTCGAGCCCGGCGCCGCGCCGCGGATGAGCACGGCCTCGTCCACCGCACGATCCCCGAAGTTGATCGCCGTGATCTCAAGTCCCGCGTTCTCCGGCAGCTCGTGCACCAGCACCAGCAGCCCCTTCGCCTGCACGCCCGGCACGTCCGCCAACCGAGCCGCGTACAGATGCAGAGTCGCACGCACCTCGAGCAGATGCGCCAATTGCGAGGCGAACGAGTCGGATTTCTTGAGCTGCTGCGGCAGCGGGCCGTACAGCGCCACGGCGCGCGGCAAACCCGCCGCCGAGCGCACCGCTCCCGGGTTCGAGCCCAGGAGGTCATAGGCGCCGCGGTTGATCCAGCGGGTATCGCCGTCGGCGAGCCGTTCGCGCACCGCCGCGGCCGGCAGGGTGAGGGCTCCGACCAGGTCCCAGCCCGAAAGCGCGAACACGCCCGGCTGCATTGCATTGTAGAAAGCGAGCAGCAGGTGCAGCCGCTTGATCTTCTCCACGTCCGCTGCCTTCAGCGCGGCGAGGTCGGTGAGCCCCAGGGTGGCGGCAATGAGCGTGGCCGTGGTGCAAGCCACACCGTCGCCGAACTTCAGGTTGTAGGGGGCGCGATCACCGATGAGCCGGCCATACATTTCCCGATGCACGAGCTCGCGCAGCTGCCGGCCTGATAGCTGTCCGCCGCGGAACGCAAAGGGCTCATCCGCGTGCCCGGCGAAGTGCGACAGTCCCATGGTGAGTTCGTCATGATTCTGCAGAGCGTGAATCAGGCGGCCCGGATCGATGTCGTAGCTGCGCATGAGCCGGAACACGAGGCGCAGGAATTCCGCATCCCCGGTCAGCAGCGCGTCATCGTAGGCCGGCCGCGTCACGAAGTCGTAGGACAGGTCCGGACCACCGCGCGACATCTCGCGCATGTCATCGAGTGGCAGCGCGAGCTCCTCGAAAGTGAATCCGCCCAATTTGCGCACCATGTCGGCGATGAGCTGATTCGCCGTCACCGACAGGGGATGGCCGGCCCACCAGACCCGTCCATCGGGGTCGCGCTCGATGCCGAGCAGGCCGTTGGCATCGAGACGCAGCATGCCGTCCCCGAGCACACCCAGCTCGTGTACCGCGTCACCGATCACGAGCCGTTCGGCGGCGAATGTCGGGTCGAGCCAGTTCAGCGTGGGTTGACCCTGCTTGAAGTAGTGCAGGTACACCCAGCGGCGCTGCACGCCATCGACGCCCCGCACGACATCGGTCGCGCTCCAGTCCGTCTCCTTGACTCCGGGCTCGTAAAATATCGACGAATGGAGATGTCCCACGATGTAGCCCCTGGCCTGCAGGGCATCCACCGTCGCCGGACTGAGGTTGACGGCGTCGCCTCCGGAGGGGACGGGCGGCAGAAGTCCCCAGTCGGCAGGATCGATGCGCACCATGTGGTAGAGGCCGGGGTAGTCGGCATACGCCCTCTCGGCCAGGCGGAAGTCAGGTCCCTTGCCGGTGTGCCCCGGAATGATGTCGCCGATGACGATAGCGCCATGGGTACGCGCGGCCGCGACCAGAGCCTGGTATTGCGCTTCGGTGCCGAACGCCGGATCGATCTCGAAGCTGATGCGGTCGAAATTGCCGTCGACGGAGGGCGTATAGGCGAGATCGTATACGCCGCCCGAGCGCTTCATCGGGCCGGTATGTATACCCTGGATCCCGATCCTCTGGAAAGAACGCCACAGCCGCTCATCGGCCAGAGTGGCCAGGACCGAGACGCCGGCCGAGGCGGCGATGGTGGAGCCGGGATAGGCGGTGAACCACACCGACGCCCGCGACACGGCCGCCCGCGGCTGCGGTTTACCGTACGGGTGCTGCCACTGGACTGCGTTGCCTGAGTAACGCCGCGCCAGCACTTGCGCCTGACGCAGCATCGAGCGCTCTTCGAGCCACTGAATATAGGCGGTGGCCTCGGCAGAGGCCGGCTGCCCGGCGGGGCTCTCGGGCGGCTCGGGCAGGCCGGTGGCGAACGCCGGGGAAGCCGTATATAGAAGTGCAGCGAGGCAGGCCCAGGGGCGCTTCATGGTAATGCGGGGTGCTATCGGGGATGCACACGATAGAGAGATGGCCCAACGGGCTCAAGGGCCGACTCGCACCTGGAGCAGAAGTATCGAATCCGTATCGCAAAGAGTGCATAAGCCATTGAAATAGCTGGTTGCGAGAACTGAGCGACGCACCGTCCCCGGGTGTTGTCGACCGAAACGCCGGAGCGCCGATCGATCGTGAGACACACTGTGCAATCCTTGCGACGTACCATATTCGCAAGCCCCGCGCAGGCGTGGCTCTCCGGGTAAGTATCCAAGGAGCGCGAATTGACGGCAGGTCGGCTCACCGTCGCGCAGGCTCTGGTTCGCGCCATGGCGGCGCAGTGGACCGAAGTTGATGGCGAGCGCCGCAGACTGTTCGCCGGCGTCTGGGCCATATTCGGGCACGGCAACGTGGCCGCACTCGGCGAAGCGCTGTACGCCGTGCGAGATATCCTCCCCACACTGCGAGCTCACAATGAGCAGGCGATGGGCCATGCGGCGGTCGCCTTTGCCAAGGCTTCACACCGCCGCCGAATGATGGCATGTACGACGTCCATCGGGCCAGGAGCCACGAATCTGGCGACGCCTGCAGCGGTGGCCCACGTCAATCGACTGCCGGTGTTGCTGTTGCCCGGAGATGTGTTTGCGACCCGCGCACCCGATCCGGTTCTGCAGCAGATCGAGGACTTCAGCGACGGACTGGTGACGGCGAACGATTGCCTGCGCCCGCTGTCACGGTACTTCGACCGCATCACCCGGCCCGAGCAACTGCTGCTCGCCTTCGATCGGGCGATGCAGGTGTTGACGGATCCGGCAAGCTGCGGTCCCGTGACGCTCGCGCTCTGTCAGGACGTGCAGGCGGAGGCGTTCAACTGGCCGCGGAGTCTCTTCGAGGAGCGATTGTGGTGCCCGCGGCGCTCGCCGCCGGCACGTGATGAGCTTGCGCAGGCCGTGCAGGTGCTGCGCGCGTCGCAGCGGCCGCTGATCGTCTGCGGGGGCGGCGTGTTGTATTCTGAAGCGGCCGCCGCGTTGCGCGAGTTCTGCGAACGACACGCAATTCCGAGCGGCGAGACGCAGGCCGGCAAGTCCGCGTTGCCGGCAAGCCACCCCCTGAATCTCGGCGGCATCGGAGTGACCGGGACCGCCGCCGCCAATTCGCTGGCCGCGGACGCAGATGTGATCGTGGCAGTGGGCACCCGTCTTCAGGACTTCACGACGGGCTCGGCGACCCTGTTCCGCGGCAAGGGCCGCCGGATAGTGGCGCTCAATGTCCAACCCGTTGACGCCCATAAGCACCGTGCCATGCCGCTGATCGCGGACGCGCGGGAGGGGTTGCGCCAGTTGAGCGCGGCGCTCGGTCAGTGGCGAGCTCCGGGGACCTGGACGGAGCGGGCGCACACCGAGCGAAGCCAGTGGCGGACGCTGGCGGAGTCATTCACTGCCGCGGGCGATGGGCCGTTGCCATCGGACGCCCAGGTCATCGGTGCGGTCCAGAGCGGTGCGCAAACGTCCGACATTCTCATCGGCGCTGCGGGCGGCTTGCCCGGCGAGTTGCACAAGCACTGGCAGGCCGAGCATCCGGGGGGCTATCACCTGGAGTATGGCTTCTCCTGCATGGGCTACGAGATAGCCGGAGCATTGGGCGTGAAGCTCGCCCATCCGCAGCGCGAAGTCATGGTCATGGTCGGCGACGGCTCCTACCTCATGCTCAACAGCGAAATCGCCACGTCCGTGCACCTGGGCCTGAAACTCATCATCGTGCTGCTCGATAACGGCGGTTTCGGCTGCATCGAGCGCTTGCAGAGCTCCACCGGCAACGCGAGCTTCAATAACCTGCGGGCAGCCTCGAAGAGCCCCCAGGGCGGGCTCGACCTCGTGGCCCACGCGCGCAGCCTGGGGGCCCTGGCGAGCAAAGTGCAGGGCGTCGCGCAGCTCGCCAGCTCCCTGTCCGCGGCGCGCAAGGCCGACCGTACGTCCGTCCTCGTCATCGAAACCGACCCCGCCTCCAGCACCGACGCGGGAGGGCATTGGTGGGACGTTCCGGTGCCTGAGGTCTCGGATCGCACCGAAGTCAGATCGGCTCGCGAGCGCTACGCCGTGGCTCGTCAACGGCGGGCGGATGATGACTGATCCATGAGCATTCGTCTGGGCGCGAATCCCATCATCTGGTCCAACGATGATCTGCGGGAGCTTGGCGCGGAGACGCCGCTGGAGACCTGTCTGGCCCAGGCTCGCCAGATCGGCTTTGAGGGCATGGAGCTAGGGCATAAATTCCCGCGGGATCCCGTCACACTTGCGGCGACACTCGAGCGCTTCGGGCTCGCATGCGTATCGGGGTGGTACTCGGCGCAGCTGCTCGCCAGAGACGCGCGTGCGGAACTTGCGTGCCTGCGTCCCCACCTCGATCTCCTCAAGGCTGTCGGAAGCTCGGTGCTGGTGTTCGCGGACGTCAGCGGCGCCATACACGGCAACCGCCAGCGTCCGCTAGCCGAGCGTCCGCGCCTGCAGGCCGGGGAATGGCGTGAATTCGGCCGGCGTATCACGGACGTGGCCGCGGTGACGGCAGCGGAGGGTGTGCGCCTTGCGTATCACCATCACATGGGGACGGTGGTTCAGAGCCAGGAGGACATAGACACACTGATGGATGCCACCGGAGCCGAGGTGGGGCTGCTCCTGGATACGGGGCACGCGACGTTTGCGGGCGCCGACGCCGCAGCGCTGGCGCGGTGCTATGCCTCGCGGATATGGCACGTGCACGCCAAGGACGTCCGTGCCGTCGTGTGCGAGCGGGCGATGAGCGGGAATTGGAGCTTCCTGCGCGCGGTGCTCGAGGGCGTGTTCACCGTTCCCGGCGACGGCAGTGTCGCCTTCGAGCGGGTGTTCCATGAGCTGCGCAACTACTCCGGTTGGGTGATTCTCGAAGCCGAGCAGGATCCAAGGATTGCCGATCCGATGACTTATGCCTCGCTCGGGTACAACAACCTGCGGCGCCTGTTGTTCGAGCGCACGCCATGAGCGCCTCGCTCCTCATCAAGCCGGACCTGTCGGCCGCCGGCGGTCAGGTGCACCGGATCACACCTCAGAGCGCGGGCTGGCGTTATGTCGGGTTCGAGGTTTTCGATCTGCTCGCCCGGCAGAGGCTCGAGCGCGAGATTCCGGACCGGGAGCAGTGTCTCGTTCTGCTCTCCGGCCGCGCCTCAGTCAGCGTCAATGGGCAGGACTTCGGCGCGATCGGCACACGAGGTAATCCGTTCGAGGGCAAGCCGTTTGCGGTCTACGCGCCGGCGCGATCGCAGCTGACGCTTACGGCGCAAACGAGCTGCGAGCTCGCGGTGGGCTCGGCGCCGGCCGAAGGCCGCCTGCCGCCGCGACTGATCCGGCCGGGCGATATCGGTGAGGAGGTCAGAGGCGCGGGCACCAATACCCGTTACGTTCGCAACGTGCTGCCTGCCGGCGCGGCGGCCGAGCGGCTGCTGGTGGTGGAGGTGCTGACACCCGGCGGCCACTGGTCCAGTTATCCACCGCACAAGCACGACTGCGGTCAGGGCGGGGAGACGCAACTGGAGGAGATTTACTATCACCGCCTCGCGCGCCCGGGTGGCTTCGCCTTCCAGCGCGTCTACACCGACGACCGGACACTGGACGAGACCATGACCGTGGAGGATCGCGACGTGGTACTGGTGCCGCGCGGATACCACCCGGTCAGCGCAGCGCACGGATTCGATCTGTATTACCTGAACGTCATGGCAGGGCCGGTGAGGCGGTGGCAATTCACCAACGCGCCGGGCTATGAGTTTCTCACCACACGGCCCTGAGTGAGCTGAACGGAGGCCCCGATGGTTGGCATGGCGGTGCTCGGCTGCGGCCGCATTGGTCGAGTTCATGCACGCAACCTCGCACGGCACCCGCGCGCCCGACTCCTGATGGTGTTCGACGTGCTCGCCGAGGCCGCGCGCCAGACGTCGGCGGAATTGGGCGTGAAGATCGCCGGCAGCGTGGATGAAGTGCTGTCCGCCGGTGAGGTTGGCGGCGTCGTGGTGGCAACGCCCACCGATACCCACGTGCCGTTGATCATGGCCGCGGTGAGGGCCGGCAAGGCCGTGCTGTGTGAGAAGCCTGTCGACCTGGATCTGGAGCGTGCGCGCGCATGCTGGAGCGAGATTGCCGGCAGCAAGCCGCTGGTGATGACCGGCTTCAACCGGCGATTCGATCCTTCCTTCGCAGCGCTGCGTGAGCGGCTGCAGCGCGGAGAGATCGGCAGGCTGGAACTGGCGGTCATCACCAGCCGCGATCCCGCACCGCCTCCGGCGAGCTATATCAAAGCCTCCGGTGGCCTCTTGAAAGACATGACCATTCACGATTTCGACATGGCGCGCTACCTGGCGGGCGATGTCGCGCAGGTGCACGCTTTCGGCGCGAACCTCGTTGATCCAGACATCGGCAAGCTGGGTGACATCGATACCTGCACGGTCTCGCTGCGTGCCAAATCAGGCGCGCTCGTACAGATCAGCAATAGTCGCCGTTGCGCGTATGGGTACGATCAGCGCATCGAGGCATATGGCTCGAGCGGCATGCTGCAGGCGGGAAACCAGCACGCCACCTCGGTCGAATCCTGGAGCGCCGAGCGCACTGCCGCGCGCGACCGGGTGCTCGAGTTCTTCATCGAGCGCTATCGACAGGCCTATGAATCGGAATTGAATTCGTTCGTTGCGTCGTTGGAGGAGGGGCGCCCCATGAGCCCGGACTTCGCCGACGGACTGGCAGCGCTGCGGCTGGCCGTGGCGGCCGAGGAGAGTTTGCGAACCGGCCGGGTTGTCGAGGTCGGCGTATAGCGCTGCCTGGTTACGGGCAGGCCGGCGCGGTTGTCAGGCGCCGTGGGCGCGGGCCCTGTGTCGATACTGGTCTGCAATGACAGCCGCGACGATGATTGCCCCTTTGACGATCTCCTGGTAGTACGCGTCAATTCTCAGGAAGGTGAATCCCGAAGTCACGACGCCCAGGATCATGGTGCCGATCACTGTGCCCGTGATCCGTCCGATGCCCCCCGAGAGAGATGCGCCGCCGATCACTGCTGCGGCGATGGCATCGAGCTCGTACATCATCCCCATGCCCGCCTGACCTGACACGGCGCGCGCCGAGGTGACGATTCCGGCCAGTCCCGCCAGCGTCCCCGCGATGGTGTACACCACGATCAGATGCCTGGCGACGTGGATTCCCGAAACCCGGGCCGCCTGCGGATTTGCGCCGATCGCATAGGTGAACTTGCCGTAGCGCGTGTAACGCAGCGCGATGTGGAATACCAGCGCAGTGCCGAGAAAGATCAGGACCGGAACCGCGCCGCTGCCAATGTCGGCATAGGCATCCGTAAGCATGCTGACCGGCTGTCCGCGCGTATACCACTTGGCGATGCCGCGCGCGCTTACCATGACACCCAGTGTCGCAATGAACGGAGGAATGGACGTCCAGGCGATCAGTGTGCCGTTCAGAAGACCCGCGGCGGCGCCGACCGCCAGCCCCGCCAGTACCGGCACGAGGACCGGCAAATCGGTGAGCGAGGGATAGACAGCCCTCACCGCGTCGGAGGATTGAGCCAGGCTCGCCGCTACCATCGCGGTCACGGCCACCACCGACCCGGAGGACAGGTCGATGCCGCCGGTGATGATGACCTGGGTGACGCCGACGGCAATGATGCCGATCACCGCGACCTGCAGGATCATCACCAGCAGACGTTGCTCGTTCAGCAGGAAGCTCTGCCTGACAAAGATCCAGCCCAGCAGCTCGAAGGCCAGCGCCAGTCCGAGGAGCACCATCAGGATGCCGGCCTCGGGCGGAAGTCTTCGCGGGCGCTTTGCGGAGCCGACCTGGACGGTTTGCTGTGCGAGTGCCTGCGGCATGCTTCCCCTTCCGCGGTAGGTGCTTATCGCGTGGCGAGCTCCATGATCTTTACCTGATCCGCCCGCTCGCGCTCGAGAATTCCGGTCACGCGCCCCTCATGCATCACCATGATGCGGTGGCTCATGCCGAGAATCTCCGGCAGTTCCGAGGAGATCATCAACACGGCCGCACCCTGGGCGACGAGACGCGCAATGAGCTGGTGGATCTCGGCCTTGGCGGCCACGTCGACCCCGCGCGTCGGCTCATCGAGAATGAGAATCTTCGGACCGGTGAGCAGCCAGCGGCCGAGCAGCACCTTCTGCTGATTGCCGCCGGAGAGATTGTCGATGCGCTCGTGCAGATCGGGCGTCTTGACGCCCAGCAAGCGGCTCATCGCTGCGCAAGCCTGCGTAACCGCGCGTGTGCGGACAAACCCGAAGCGGACGAAGTCGCGGTTGAGCACCGAGATCTCCAGGTTCTCGAGCACGCTGAGCCCGAGGAAGCAGCCCGTCTCCTTGCGATCCTCGGTGACGAACGCCATGCCGCGCGCCATTGCCGCCTGCGGCGAGCCGACCTTCACCTCGCGGCCCTCGATCCAAACCCGCCCACAGCTTGCCGGCGTGAGGCCGAACAGGGCCGATGCCAGCTGGCTGCGGCCGGATCCGACCAGCCCCGCGATGCCGAGAATCTCCCCGGCGTGCAGGTCGAAGCTGATGTCGCGGAACTGTTGCTCCAGGGTGAGATGCCGTGCGGACAACACGACCGGGCCGGGGCGAGCCGGCTCGCTCGCGAAGATTCGCGAGACCTCGCGCCCCACCATCATGCAAATGAGCATATCTCGGGTGAGGTTACCGGGACTGTCGGTGCCGACGTATCGGCCGTCGCGCAACACGGATACCTCGTCCGCGATCTCGAACAGCTCGTCCATTCTGTGGGTGATGTAGAAGACGCCGGTTCCCTGCGCCTTGAGCTCGCGAATGACCGCGAACAAGTGGTCCGTGTCCCTCTCGGTGAGCGCGGAGGTCGGCTCGTCCATGATGAGCAGCTTCGACTGGTGCGAGAGGGCTTTTGCGATCTCGATCATCTGACGGGACGCGATCGAGAGTGTGCGTAGCTCCGCCTCCGGGTCGATGTCGATCCGCAATCGCTCGAGCAGCGCGCGCGTCCTGCGACGCAGCTCGCGATGGCTGATTAGCCCGAACGCGTTGACGGGCTCGCGTCGGATCCAGATATTCTCCGCCACGCTCATGAAGGGCATCAGGTTCAGTTCCTGATGAATCATCGCGATGCCGTTGTGCAGCGCCTGCCGTGGCGAGCTCAAGCGTACCGTGCGGCCCTGCAGGCGCAGCTCGCCGGCATCCGCGGTGTAGATCCCGGCGATGATCTTCATCAGGGTGGACTTGCCGGCGCCGTTTTCGCCGACGAGGGCGTGAACGGTGCCGCGCTCCAGGCGCAGGGAGACATCGTGCAGGGCCACGACTCCGGGGAACGCCTTGCTGACGTTCCTGACTTCGAGGAGGCAGACATCCGGCGGCTCGGTGGTCAGGGCGCGCATCGCTGCTCAGTGCCTGCCCAGGTAATTCGCCAGATTGGCGGGCGTCACCAGCTCGAACGGGACCCATACGAAGCCTGGCACCTGCTCACCCCTGACGAGCCTCAGCGCAGTATCAACGGCTCCTATGCCCTGCGCTGGGGCGTTCTGAAAGACGGTCGCCTTGAGGTCTCCCGCTTTCATTGCGGCCAGCCCGTCGGGCGTGGCATCGATGCCCGCGACGATCGTTTGCGAGAGCAGTTTTGCCCGCTTCAGGGATTGCATGGCTCCGATGGCCATCTCATCGTCATTGGCTACTACTGCCTGCGGCCGCAGGCCGGCACTGAGCCAATTCGTCATGAGGTCGGCGGCCTCGGTGCGCTTCCAGTTGGCGGTCTGCTTCTCCAGCACTCGTATGCCCCGGCACTGCGGTCTGGCGATGACCTCATAGACGTCCTGCGTGCGCTGGCGAGCGGCCTGATTCGTCAGCTCGCCGATCAGGATGACGATGTCGCCCTTGCCTTGCAGGAGCCTGCAGACCTCGGCCATCTGCAGCGTGCCCGATTGAGTGTCGTCAGATC
>WNGC01002698.1_pt2 | contig 15235 bp, 15 predicted proteins | sample 5400051 | NCBI WGS metagenome assembly WNGC01 (sample SAMN13153368, study PRJNA577476) | soil metagenome | isolation source: 20 cm soil or saprolite under grassland replicate 2 | place: USA:California | collected 2016-06-15 | reverse complement strand
CCATCCAGCTCCGGCTCCTGAAACTCCTGGCGAATACGCTCGAGGGTGCGTTGCTCCATACTTTCAACGACCATCACCGTAGCACAGCCATCTTGGCTGTGGGGACAACGGGCATCTTGCCTGTTGAAAGGCCGAATATCCGAATCGAACGCGCAAGTAAAATTGCGTGACCTCTTCCGCAGAACCGCGACCGTGCGCGCGGCTTAAGTGCCGCCCGGATTCCATTTATCAGGCTGGTACGTAGCGGGCCAAGATGAATGGCGGAAGCCAGCCGCGCTTTATTTTGCAGCGGAATCGATTACTATCGCGGCGCCTAATCACTGTGCCGCTGATTGAATTTCCGCCAGCCGGGGTCACTGACGTTGCGCAGTCCCCCTATCTGCGACGACTGATTCGAGGCGGTCGCATTGTCGGCAGCTTTGTCACGGTTCAGGTAATCGTACAACTGATCGGTTTTCTGAGCGGAATCCTGCTCATTCGTATGCTCGAGCAACGCGAGTACGCCTTCTTCACCATCGCCAACACCATGCAAGGCACGTTGAATTTACTCGCCGATGTCGGCATCAGTGTTGGTCTCGTTTCCATCGGCGGCCGGGTCTGGCAGGACCGCCCTCGCTTCAGCCAATTAATTAGCACCGCCCTACATCTTCGTCGTCGTCTCGCCCTCGCGGCAGCGATCGCCATCACCCCGCTGCTCTATTTCATGCTCGCAAAAAACGGGGCGTCCCTCAACTACACCGCGTTGCTAACCATTCTCGTTCTGATCGGTCTCGCCATTCAACTCGATGTCGGTGTGCTGGGCGTGATTCCGCGACTTCGTGCCGATATCGGCGTCATTCAACGCATCGATCTTATCGGCGCCATCGTGCGACTAGCGATTCTTGTGCTGCTGGCCTTCATTTTTCTCAACGGCGGCGTCGCCATCACCGTATCGACGATCGTGATTTTTCTGCAATATCTCCTGCTCCGCCGTTACAGCTGTTTTCTATTGTTTCCAGGGACAAATCACTATTTTCCTCATCAGCTTTTTCGCGCGTCAGAGTAGTTCGGTTGCGGAAGTGGGCGCGCTTGGCCGCCTCGCCATGATCTTTGTCGTGCTGGCAAATTTGCTGGCGAACGTTTTCGTTCCTGCGTTCGCCCGCTGTCAGGAGCGGCGACATTTGCGCTCGCTCTACCTCCAGATCGCCGGCGGAGTTAGCTTGTTTTGCATTGTCGTGATCGCGGCCGCCGCAATTTTCCCCGATCAATTTCTTTTCGTGCTCGGGAGCAAGTACGCTCACCTGCACCGCGAGCTTTTATTGATGGTCGGCTCGGCCGTGCTGGCCGCGCTGACCGGCACATTTTGGTCGCTCAATGCCGCCAAAGCCTGGGTCGCCGGGTCGTGGCTTTACATTCCGCTGACTCTGCTCACTCAAATCGCGCTGATTCCCTTCACCGATTTTTCCGTTGTGAGAAGCGTGCTCATGTTCAACCTGCTTTCGAGTGTGCCGAATTTGCTTCTCAATCTCGCCCTTTCTTTTCGCGGTTTCCGTTCGCTGGAACTGGCAACGGCTTAGGCAATGTGGAACTTTGGCTATCATCTGGCCCGGGTTCGCGGCGCTGTGGCCCGAGAAGCTTATCGCATGCTCCTGCCAACGATCGTGCGCCGCCAGATCGATCCGCCGCGGGCGCTCGACATCGATGTTTTTGCATACTCAAACGAAGCGATGTTGCCCGAACAAATCGCTTCCGTTCGCTCCTTCCTGAAATACGCGGGACGACCCAACAATTTCACGATTGTTTCAGACGGCACGCATCGTCCGCATTTTGTTTGGCTTTTGCAGGAACTTGATTCGTGCATTCGTGTTACACGCGCGCGGGATTTTTTGCCGGAACAATCATCTTCACGCGACTATTTCGCGAATCATCCTACCGGCAAACAGCTTGCCCTAATTATGAGTCTGCCACGGGAACGGCCTGCTCTTTATCTCGACGCCGACGTCTTGTTTTTTCCCGGCGCAGTTGCGCTGGCCGATCTCTTACATAATTACGACGCGCCCGCTCTTTATCTACGCGACTGTCAGGTGGCAGGCGACGAACGCTTGCTCCGCGATCCGGCGGAAGCGGCCGATCCCGTAAACACAGGTGTGATTTTCTTTTGCCAGAAACTCGACTGGTCGTCAGCCATCGAACGGCTTCAACAACTGGGTGGCGCGCCAAATTTTTTCACCAATCAGACGGTGACCCACCTTGCGATGCATAGTAACGGCGCCCGTCCACTGGATCCGGCAAAGTTCGTTTTACAACTGGACGATCAATTTCAGTTTGCCGACCGCTACGCCAATGACGGCATCATCCTGCGCCATTACGTCAATCCCGTCCGCCACAAGTTCTGGGAACAGATCTTTTCGTGAATTCGAGACGTCTTCCGCTGTCGCACTCATGCGCATTTTAACGATAGTGGATCTTCCCTGGGACACGCGGCTTGGCGCCGCCCGCATTTTCATGGAATTGTCACGCGCATGGGCAGCGGCCGGGCACGACGTTTCGCATTATTGTTTAGGGGACGCGTTTCCGGCGGCAACTTCATCGCCTCCGGCTTCAGCTTGGAGACGGTTGCGTTTTCCGGCAAAAGCAGCTGCCTTCGTTAGAAACAACGCCACGCGATTCGATGTTATTGATTGCATCGTTGGAGCGTTGCCAGTTGCGAAAGAACGTTTGAACTTCGCCGGCTTATTGGTCGCACGATCGATTGGCTCTCATCGGCTCTACCGCGACTTCGAAAAGATGGCGCGCGAGCGTTGGCCGGATCAACCGCGAGGAAAACTGTCAGGCCGAATCTTCTATACCATTTTTCAGCGACAGCTGTTTAGAAATTCGGAAAAGACGTTGCAATATTGCGATCTCATTAATTTACCTAACGAGAATGAGCTGGAATGCTTGGAATCGAAAAAGCCGACAATCGTTCAACCCTATGGCTTGACCGAGCAGGGGCGGCAAAAGTTGATAGAAGCGGCAACCTCGCCCAAGACCCGTCTGGCGCAGCGCAAGGTTAGTACCATCGGGATGTGGAGCACACGCAAAGGCGCCAAAGACTGGGGCGAAATCATTCGTCGCGTCCACGCCATCATACCAGAAGCGCAATTCAGATTCCTTGGGACACTGACCGATAATGAGAGAGTCTTGCGCGATCTGAATATTCCTGCCTGCGACTGGATCGAAATTGTGCCGGAATTTCAGCCCGACGAGCTGCCGAAGCTTCTGGCGGATTCGACTGCGGGCGTGCTCCTGACCTATGCAGAAGGTTTTGGTTTGGCTTTGCTCGAGCAATTGGCGGCGGGAATTCCAACTGTTTCTTATGACGCACCGGGTCCGCGTTCCATATTACAAAGTAGTTTGCCGGATCTACTCGTCCCGGTTGGGAACGTGGAACAATGCTCCGCCGCGCTGATCCAAATTCTTTGCACTGATTTGGCCAGCTACCGGAAATTAATTGAACGATGCTCGAAAGTGGCGAGCCGTTTTTTGTGGTCAACTGTCGCAAAAGAGACGGCGCGTCTCTACGAAATGCATCTTGCTCGAGTACGGGGCGGCAATAGTGAATTCTCCGCGCATGGCTAACGCCGCGGATGTCGTCCTACAGATAGTTCCTCGCGTTTCGGATAACCCTGACGGAGTGACCGATTACGCTTTGAATTTGGCAAGGAACTTGTCGAGCGAGTACCGGCTCACAACGGTATTCGCGGCTGCTGAACGGAGTCGGATCTCAGAAAAAGAAGGATTCAAAATAACGCCTATGGGCGAGGGCGGCGCCCCTCGCGAAAGACCCGCTCGCGTGATCCTGCATTACGTCAACTACGGTTATCAGAAACGTGGCCTGCCGTTTTCGTCGTTGCCGGTCTGGCGTGCCCTTCGCCAAAGCTGTCGTGGCCGTTTCCTCGTAATCTTTCACGAACTTTTTGCCAGTGGCCCACCTTGGAAGAGTGAGTTTTGGGTTCACCCATTGCAAAAAAAGATCGCTCGCGACGTTGCGCGGTTGGGCGATGCGCGACTGGTCAGCAGCGAATCGATGCGGCAAAGTCTGGAGAAACTTGCGCCCGGTCTCGACGTCATTGTTCATCCGGTTCCATCCGCCTTTGGCGAACCGAGGATCGAACCCGCACAAATGCGCAACCGTGACAATCATCGCTGGCTCATTTGCGGGGGAACGTCATTGGTGGAACGCTCGCTTCGTTCCTTTGTGCGAATCGCTGGCGCGATTCCGGCCAACATTGCCTCACGCAATCTTGTCGTGGTGGGCGGGACGGAAAACTCAAAGGTTCGCCAAATGCTCAAGACCTTGGGCGATATTCACTGCGAATATTATCCCGCGGTTTCGCCCAAAATCGCTTCGCAAATTCTTTCGACGTGCGCCTTCGTCTGGCTGGACTACTTCACCGCCGGAAGCATGATCCCGGATCTACTTCACCGCCGGAAGCATGATCCCGGATCTCTTATTAAAATCGAGCTCGTTTGCGAATGTGTGCGCGCACGCAGTGGTGTGCGTAACGCCGCGGGTATCCTCTGCAATTTCCCTCAACCGCGATTCGCTTCCCGGACCCTTCACCATAGCGCACGATGAGGTGATGCTGCCTGCCCCGAATGAGCGTCCCGATGTGGCAAGAGAGATTTACAATTGGTATCATCGGCATGCCTCGGTGACGACATTAGTGCAGATGGTCGCAAAAGCGCTGCAACTCGCATGAACACGAGTCAGACGGGCTCCGCGAGAAGCAGCATGAAACTTGTGGTCGTGCATTGGAATCGTCCGCTTGCATGCGTTGCGCCGCCGTCGGCATGAAAATCTTGTTTTCATCCTATGCCTATGCACCCGGCGTCGGCGGAATCGAAACCGTCTCCGCGCTCCTGGCGCGTGAATTCGTTGCCGCGGGCGACCAAGTCGTTTTAGCCACAGAAACCCCGGCACAGACTTCGGGCTCCAACCCATTCGAAGTTGTGCGAAATCCGACCCTGGCGCGCTTAGGGAAACTTGTTCGTTGGTGTGACGTTGTTTTTCAAAATAACATCAGCTTGCGTCATCTCGCCCCGGCGTTGCTCTTAGGCAAGCCCGTCCTGCTAGTGCATCAAACCTGGATTCGAAACATCGCAGGAGGAATCGGTTGGAACGATCGAATCAAGCGAACGCTTTTGCCGCGGGTGAAAAACGTTGCCATTAGTCAGGCCATTGCCAGCAACATAAAGGTGGCGGCGGAAGTGATCGGAAATCCCTATGACGATCGCATTTTCAAGGTCAACGCAAACATTCAGCACAATCGCGAACTTATTTTTGTCGGACGTCTTGTTTCCGACAAAGGGGCCGACGTTTTGCTGCGCGCGCTTGGAATTTTGAAAGTCCCTACAAACCTAACGATAATTGGACGCGGTCCGGAAGAGGAGAACCTTCGGGCTCTTGTTCGGGAACTCTCGCTCGATCAGTCGGTGACCTTTGCCGGCCAAAAGGTTGGCGGGGAACTGGCAGAATTGATGAATCATCACCAGGTCATTGTCATTCCGTCGCGGTGGCCAGAGCCGTTTGGGATCGTTGCGCTGGAAGGGATCGCGTGCGGCTGCATCGCCGTCGGCTCAGAGCAGGGTGGCTTAAGCGAGGCGATTGGGAATTGCGGATTAACGTTTCGAAATGGCGACAGCGAAGAATTGGCAGCTCGCCTGGCGGAGTTGCTACGCGACTCCACCACGCGTGAGAAATTTCGGACGGCAGCGCGGCTACATCTCGGACGATTTCGCGCCCAAACCGTCGCGCAACGTTATCTCGCACTCCTGCGCGAGTTGGCGGCATGATCATTCTCTCGCATCCCACCGGCAACCAGAACGTGCGGCAGGTTGCCCTCGCTTTTGCGGAAGCCAACTTGCTCGAAGAATTCTTTGTCACACTCAACTGGAAGCCCGGTTCGGCTTTTGATCGAATCCTCCCGCCCCGCCTGCGCCAAAGTTTCCGACGCCGCTCGTTTCCGGAACTGGTACGACATCGCACCCGATCGCAGCCGATGCGTGAGGCCATGCGGTTATTTTTCGGTGCAATTCATCTCCCGCTTTGGTCCAAACACGAACGCGGCTTTTTGAGCATTGACGCCATTTCCGCTGCACTCGATCGCGCCGTCGCTGCAGAAGTCGGAAAAAACGCGAACTGCAAGCTTGTTTATGCCTACGAAGATTGCGCGATTGCAACTTTTGCGGCAGCAGAACGTCGCCGAATTCCTCGGGTGTATGATTTGCCCATCGGCTACTGGCGCGTTGGGCAGCATATTTTTGCCGAGGAGTCCGAACGAGAACCCGAGTGGACGCCGACGCTAACGGGCGCGCGCGATAGTCATGAAAAACTCGCGCGCAAAGATGAAGAACTGCGACTGGCCACGCGTGTGGTCGTGGCCAGCAGCTTCACTAAATCCACCCTCGCGCAAGCGCCACACCAGCGACCGGTCACGGTGATCCCGTATGGAGCACCGCCCGCCGCGACTAACGAGATTGCGAAGGGCGGCGCCAGGTTAAAAATCTTGTTTACTGGCTCTCTTGGTCAGCGCAAAGGCCTTTCGTATGCTTTGCGGGCAGTCGAATTATTCGGCGAAAGAAATTGCGAGCTGACGTTGCTGGGCCGGAAAGCGGCCGAAGGTTGTCGCCCGCTCGATCAAGCTGTTCGCGATCATCGCTGGCTTCCAAGCCTGAGCCATGAGCGGGTTCTGCTCGAAATGCGCCAGCACGACGTGTTGATTTTTCCATCGCTTTTCGAGGGATTCGGCCTTGCCATTACCGAAGCGATGTCGCAGGGGATACCAGTTATTACTACCGCGCATACGGCGGGCCCCGACATAATTGATGACGGCGTAGATGGATTTATTGTTCCGATTCGTTCTGCTGAAGCAATCGCCGAAAAACTGGAACTGCTGGCGCGGGACCGTGAACGTTTGAGGGCGATGAAGATATCCGCGCGTGAAAAGGCGCAAATCCATCCCTGGGAAAATTATCGGCGTGCTCTCGTTACCATGGCGCAGGAAGTGATGAATAGTTAGAAGGGCAATGTCGAACGCCGCCAAAACTCCGCAATCGCTACCCGGCGCCGATTACTCCAGCACCCTGAGAGATATTCGCCGGCTCATCCATCTTTACCTCTTCCTTCTCATTATCGAAGGCGCTTTGCGCAAATGGATCGTTCCGCAATTTTCCAATCCGTTGCTGCTGGTGCGCGATCCAGTTGTTTTGGCGATCTATTTCCTGGCCTGGCGCGCCCACATTTTTCCGCGCAACGGCTTCATTCTTTGGCTTGCCATCATCGGCATTCTTTCCTGGATCGTTTCCATTTTCGTTCTTGATCCCTATGTGCCGATGTCGCGCATTATTTTCGTTACGGCCTACGGATTCCGATCAAACTTTCTGCATCTTCCTCTCATTTTCATCTTCGCGAGTGTATTCGACGTCGATGACGTCAAGAAAATCGGCTGGTGGATTTTGCTTGGGATAATTCCGATGAGTCTGTTAATGGCGCTGCAATTCCATTCCGCGCCCGACTCATTCATCAATCGCACCGTCGGCCTGGGCGAAGGTGAACAGATCACCGCTGGCGGCGGAAAAATCCGACCGCCCGGCACGTTTTCATTCATTTCCGGGCCGATCTATTATGTCACCAGTGCGGCTTCCTTCGTGCTCTACGGCGCTCTTCGCCGGTCGACTTATCCCAGCTGGTTGCTTTTCGGAGCCGGTTGCAGCGTTCTTCTGGCGATTGTTGTTTCGGGGAGTCGTTCGCTGGTGATGTCAGTTCTGCTCGTCATGCTTTCGCTTGCGATCGTGCTGCTGATTCGCCCTGATGCCGTTAATCGTTTTGGCAAAAGTTTGATTTTGCTGGTGATCGGGATGCTGATCGTCAGCCGCCTTCCGATTGTGCACGAGGGTCTCACTATTTTGTCGAGTCGGTTCACCGAATCAGCGGAAGCGTCGGAAACGACCATCACCAGTGGCTTGATCCAGCGCACCCTCAGCGGGTTTACCGAAGGACTTGGCCAACTCGGCCACGCGCCGATCTTCGGTTTCGGTTTGGGGGTCGGAACGAGCGGAGGCGCCGCCTTCCTTATGGGCCAATCCACCTTTTTGCTTTCGGAAAATGAATGGACGCGCATCATTTTCGAAAGCGGTCCGATTCTTGGCCTGGCCTTTTTAATGTGGCGCACCCTGCTTGCCGTCTATCTCGGTGTCGTTAGTTTGCGGGCGCTTACTCGTGGCGAAATCCTGCCACTTTTACTTTTTAGTGCTACTTTTCTCATCATCCTGAGCGGCCAGCTCGGCCAGCCGACAAGTCTCGGTTTCGCCGTCGTTTTTAATGGCCTCTGTCTCGCTTCCACACGGCCCGGCAAAATTGCGCCAGCGCCGGTCACGCCGACGACGCCACGATTGATTCGCGGCCGATCGGCTTATGCTGACCGTCTTCACGGCGCTGATGCCTCTTACCGCAATGGTTCTGTTGATCGGTAATTTTCTGCCGGATCAACAGCAAAGCATGCAGCGCTTCAGCCAAATGATGTTGCGCGAATTACGCGCGCTTGGAATTGCGGCAGAACTGGCCTGTCCCGAAGGGTATTTCGTTCGCATTGTCCCGGCGCAATTCGGCGTCCTCAGGAAATGGGCCGGCTACATCGACAAGCTCATTACGTTTCCGAGACGATTGCGAAAGCTCCGCAGCGTTGAGCTCATTCACATTTGCGACCATTCCAACGCGGTCTATGCGAAATATTTCCCAAACGTTCCTATTGTCGTTACCTGTCACGATCTCCTCGCGGTGCGCGGCGCCCTCGGGGAAGAAACAGATTGCCCGGCTTCATGGACGGGCAAAATCTTGCAGCGATCGATTCTGGCCGGGCTGCACCGGGTTACCGCGGTTGCCTGTGTCTCACGCGCCACCGAGGCGGACGCAGTTCGCCTTTTGGGGACGAAAGAGAAGACGCCATCTATAACCGTAATCGAAAACGGGTTAAATTACGATTACCGGCCGTTGCCGGAGGAAGAGGTAAGGGCGCGGCTGGCAAGATTATCCCAATTAAAGCTGGATCGCCCTTTTGTCCTTCATGTCGGCTCGCACTTACGACGAAAAAATCGCGCGGGTGTGGTGCGGATATTCGCCAGGACAAAAGATCATTGGAATGCACAGCTCGTTTTCGCCGGGGATCGGTTATCTAACGATTTATGGACACAGGCGCGCGCGCGCGGCGTTGCCGATCGGATAATTGAGATTGGATCGGCGGAGAGCGAATTACTGGAAGCGCTTTATAACGGCGCGCACGCACTTCTCTTTCCCTCGCGCTTTGAGGGCTTCGGCTGGCCGATCGCCGAAGCTCAGGCCTGTGGCTGCCCTGTGCTTTGTCGTGGTGCGGCGCCAATGTCGGAAGTCGCCGGTGGCGCAGCCTTGCTCCGTGATATCGCGGATGAAGATGGATTCGCGAAAGATTTGCTGCGGTTGCGGGACCCGGCTACGCGCGAAAAATATCGTGAGCGCGGTTTGCAGAATGCCAGGCGCTTCAGCGCAAAAAAAATGGCGGAGGAGTATCTCTCGCTTTATCGCCAGTTGGGAATAGCCGCATGAAAAATTTTCTCCAGCTCATTTCGCTGCTGCTGCCGTGGAAAATGCGGCGTGCGTTTCTGGAACAGCAATTTGGCTTCCAGATTCATTCCACTGCTCGCATCGGTCTGGCCTGGATCTTGCCCTCGCGTTTGATCATGGAAGAGAACACCGGCATTGGTCATTTCACCGTGGCGAGGAATCTCAATCTGCTGCATTTGAAAGCTCACGCGACGATCGGCCGCGGTAATTGGATTACCGGCTTTCCGCTGGGCGATTCGCCTCATTTCGCCAGCGAGACCGAACGCCGCCCGGAGTTAGTCATGGGCGAGCATTCCGCCATTACTCATCGCCATCTGCTCGATTGCACCAACGCGATCACCATCGGCCGCTTCACCACCGTCGCCGGATTCCATTCGCAATTCATTTCTCACACCATCGACATCGCGCAGAATCGCCAGGTCTCGCGTCCAATCAGCGTGGGCGATTATTGTTTTGTCGGCAGCAACAGCGTGCTGCTGGGCGGTTCGAGCCTCCCCGATTATTGCGTGCTGGGCGCGAAATCGCTCCTGAACAAGGCGCACGCTCAGACGCATCGTCTCTACGGTGGCGTGCCCGCACGCGAACTCGGCGTTTTATCGCCCGATTGCGGTTATTTCAATCGCCGCCAGGGTTTCGTCATCTAAATTGAGAGTTCTGCAAACAGTGCAGACGCTGAATCCCGAAACGGGCGGTGTGGCGCGTGCTGTTACTTCGTTGAGCAAAGGACTGCAACAGCATGGCGTAGAGATTGAGATTGTCGCCTTGGATCAACCGGGATCGCCCTGGCTGCGCGACCAAAATCTTGCCGTGCACGCTCTCGGCCAAGGCCTCACAAATTATCGTTACTCGCGCGCCCTGCCGAAGTGGCTCAAAGAACATGGCAGCAAATTCGATTGCGTTATCGTCCATGGCATCTGGCAACACCACAGCTTCGCCGTCCGGCAACGCTTTCACAAAACCGCCATTCCTTACTTTGTTTTTCCGCATGGCATGCTCGATCCCTGGTTCAAGCGCACCTTTCCTCTCAAACATCTCAAAAAATGGCTTTATTGGCCGTGGGCCGATTACCGGGTCTTGCGCGACGCTGCGGCGGTAATCTTTACTTCGGAAGAAGAACGTTCCAAGGCGCGCCAATCCTTCTGGCTTTATCGCGCCAAGGAAAAAATTTCTCCACTTGGGATCGAAGAACCGCGTCCGGCCGGACCCGAGGCACGCAATCTTTTTCTCGCCAAATTTCCCGAAATTGAAAAATCGCGCATGCTTTTGTTTCTCGGCCGCATCCACCCGAAAAAGGGATGCGATCTGGCGATCGACGCACTCCCGCGTCGCGCTTCCGGCGAAGCGGTCTTGCTTGTTATTGCTGGTCCGGATCAAGTCGGTTGGACGCATCAGTTACGCGAGCGCGTCGCGCGCATGGACGTTTCGCCGCGCGTTACTTTCGCGGGTATGCTGGAAGGGCCGTTGAAACGCGGAGCATTAGAAAATGCTGACGCGTTCATTCTCCCTTCGCATCAGGAGAATTTCGGAATGTCGGTGATCGAGGCGCTTTCCTTCGGAGTGCCGGTGTTGATTTCAGATCGCGTGAATATCTGGCGCGAGATCGCCGCCGACCATGCCGGCTTCGTTGAACCGGATGACCTTGCCGGCACCACGCGATTAATTGAGCGCTGGTTGCACACCCCGCCGGAGGAACAAAATCTAATGCGGGTGAATGCACGCAATTGCTTCCTCCGTCGGTTCGAAATCAACCGGGCTGCCGCTTCGCTGCTTGCGATTTTGCAAGCGCAATGAAAATCACCATCGTGCTCGGCGCATTTCTGCCGGTTCCGCCGGTGATGGGCGGTGCGATTGAAAAAAGCTGGTTGGCTCTCGCGCAAGAGTTTGTTTCCCGGAACCATGATGTCACCATCATCTCCCGCGCACTTCCACAATGGGCCAGGCACGAAATCGTCGATGGCATCCGCCATCTTCGCCTCCGCGGCTTCGATAAGCCGCGCTCATTGCTCTGGCTGAAAATTCTTGATCTGCTGTACTCGCTACGGGTTAGGCGAGCTCTGCCGGCGGCGGACATTTTGGTGACAAATACCTTCTGGTTACCGCTGCTCATCCGCGACCCGTCGCGCGGAAAGATTTACGTTCATGTCGGCCGTTATCCAAAAGGTCAGATGCCTCTGTATGGAAAAGCGGCGCGGTTGCAGACGCCGTCGAGAGACGTAGCCGACGCCATCAAAGGCGAAACGCCGTCGTCAGCGCAGAGAGTCATCGCCATTCCATATCCACGCCCGCAAACGATTTCGGCGGGAGCGCCGCCGCCGTTGGAGGCGCGCGCAAAAATCGTCCTCTATGTCGGTCGCGTGCATCCGGAAAAGGGCGTGCACGTTTTGGTAGAAGCATTCGCGCGGTTGCGCCGCGGCGAATTTGTCGATTGGAAACTCATAATTGTTGGTTCGACGGATTCCAGGGAGGGCGGAGGAGGTGACACTTATCTGCGCCGACTGCGACAAAGCGCGGCTGTCGCGCGCGAACGGGTCGTTTTTCGCGGGCCAATCTTTGATGTAGCAGTCTTGGAAGAAGAGTTTCGGGCTGCGCGAATTTTTGCTTATCCCTCGCTGGCCATGCGCGGCGAAACTTTTGGTCTCGCGCCGCTCGAAGCCATGACGCACGGTTGCGCTGTGCTCGTTTCTGATCTGGGTTGCTTTCGCGATTTTATTTTACCGAATGAGACCGGTTTTGTCTTCGAAGGAGGCGCGCCGAATCCCGCTGATTCTCTTGTGGTCGCGTTTCGCGATGCTTTGTCCGATCCAGTTCGACTTGAACGAATCGCCCGGGCCGGGCAGCTGAAATCTGAGGAATTTTCCCGCGCGCGTGTTGCTGATAAATTCTTGATCGACTTCGAAAAACTTATTTCAGATGCCGAACGAACAAATCGTTAATTCGGATCAGACCAGCGCGTTCGAATCCCCGTGGAGCAACGGACAACGCGCCTTGCGCGCACTTTGGGAATTTTGCTGGTTCGTGTTTTGTCAGTGGACCCCAAAGCCGTTCAATCCGTGGCGGCTTTTTTGGTTGCGGATATTTGAGGCCAAGATCGAGGGGACCCCGTTCGTGCATTCGCGCGCGCGGATTGCAATCCCATCGAATCTCACTTTGCGCGATCGTGCCTGTCTTGGAGATCGCGCCAATGCCTATTCACTTGGCGAAATCGAAATCGGGGAGCGCGCTACCATTGCCCAGGAAGCTTATCTCAGCACTGGCAGCCACGATTTTTCCCAGTCGAGTATACCTCTTATTGCAGCGAAAATCACGATCGGCGCTGATGCTTTTATCGGAGCACGCGCATTCGTTTTGCCGGGCGTGACAATCGGAGAGCGCAGCGTCATCGGCGCGTGTTCCGTCGTCACTGAAAATGTGCCGCCCGATGTCTTCGCCGCGGGAAATCCGTGTCGGGTTTTGCGGCCGCGATGAGCACGCGCGTTCCGGTTTCCGTCATCGTTCCAATCAAAAATGAAGCGGCGAATCTGCCGCGCTGCCTTGCCTCTGTGAAATGGGCGGACGAAATTTTGGTGGTCGATTCCGAGAGCACCGATGGTTCGATCGCGATCGCCCAACAGCACGGCGCCAAAGTGGTGCAGTTCGAATTCAATGGTATCTGGCCGAAGAAAAAGAATTGGGCACTCGAGAACCTGCAGTTTCGCAACGAATGGGTTTTTGTTCTCGATGCCGACGAAGTTTTGCCGCCGGCGGCGGAAGCGGAATTTGCCCAAGCAATCTCCGGAGCGGGTGATATTTTCGGCTACTGGATCAATCGTCGTTTTATGTTCATGGGACGTTGGCTGCGGCATGCCTACTACCCAAATTGGAATCTGCGCCTTTTTCGACACGCGTTCGGCCGTTATGAAAAACTAACCGATGCGCCAACCAACAGCGGTGACAACGAAGTTCATGAGCACGTCCTCCTGAATGGAGGCACCGCTAAGCTAAAAGTTGAGATCGATCATTATGCTTTTCCGTCGATCGATGTTTTCGTCGAAAAACATAATCGCTATTCCAATTGGGAAGCGCGAGTCGCCGCCGATACATTTCTTGATTCCAGCTCAAAGAAAATCAGCAGCCGGACGGTCGACCGGCGCCGAAAACTGAAAACCCTTTCGCAGCACCTGCCATTTCGCCCATTGCTGCGATTTCTCTACGTTTACGTGTGGCAAAAGGGTTTTCTCGATGGCGCGGAAGGCTATTACTTTGCGCGGCTGCACGGCTTCTATGAATTTCTCTCGGTGGCGAAAACGCGCGAACTGCTGAAGCAAAAGATCTGAGAAGCTATCGCGCCGCGTAGACTGTAACGCGTCTTGGGAGTGGCATTGCGAGCGAGTCTGGGGAGCGCACGCGCCTCGTGTGCTCATTGCGGCGCCTCGCCGCAATGCTTCTGGGAAGAGGAAAAAGTTCGCGATGGCGAGGGCGCCATCGCCAACACGCGAGGCGCGTGCGCTCCCCAGAGAAACATCGGGCGGCCGCTTGGGGCTAGTACGCGGTCTGCGGCGGCAGGAACAGTTGCGCAACCGTCCTCAGGATAATTCCGATCTCCAGCGAAAGGTTCCAGTTCTCCAAGTACTCAAGATCGCACGCGACGCGATTTTGAATGTCGGAATTATCTCGCGCTTCGCCGCGAAAACCGCGCACCTGAGCCAGCCCGGTAATTCCCGGCTTAACGAAAGCGCGGACATGGTAGCCTGCCATTATTTTCGCAAATTCGGCGTTATGCTCGAGCAAATGCGGGCGCGGACCGACGATACTCATCTCGCCGCGCAGCACATTCCAGAATTGCGGAATTTCATCGATACTGAACTTCCGGAAAAATCGCCCGAGTGGATAAACGCGATCGTCGCGCCCGCTCGCCTGGTGCGCGATCTGTTCGTCGCCCGGACGCATCGTGCGAAATTTGTAAATGGTGAATCGGCGATTTTGAATTCCGGCACGCACTTGCTTATGGAAAAGCGGGCCGGGGGATTGCAGCCGTTGCGTGATCCAGATGATGATCGCCACCACTGGAAACACCACGGCCAGGACGAACCCGGAAACGATGAGATCAATCGCGCGTTTGACGAAACGATTGAGCGGGTTCTCCAGCGGTTCTTCGCGCAAGGCCATAAAACGAAATCCGCCGTCCTCGAAGTGGACCACGGGATGACGCAGCGTTTCCTCCAGGTCGCTGAGGATGATTAGACGTACCCCGAGTCGGTCGCATGCATCGATGATTACGCGATCGGAATTGGTTCTGGGGAATTCCAACAGGATCACTTGCGTCGCGCCGCATTCGTGCACGATTCGATCGAAATCTCCGAACTGACCGAGAATCGGCAGATCGCCCGCTTGCTCGAATGTTTCCTGGCTAATCAGTCCGGCGGTGTGCAAGCCAATCTCGGATTTCTGTCGCAGCCAGTTACGCAGTTGCGCCGCTCGTGCCGGTGAACCAACCAACAAGGTTTTCTCCCGGCGAATTCCCTTAAAAAACCGGCGGGCCAGAAAGGGGGGCAGATAGTGATGTGAGAAAAGTAACGCCAGGTAAAAACAAGGCACGAAATTGAAAAGGAAAACTCGCGAGATAAAACCGTCCTTGGT
>WNGC01002583.1_pt1 | contig 15235 bp, 17 predicted proteins | sample 5400051 | NCBI WGS metagenome assembly WNGC01 (sample SAMN13153368, study PRJNA577476) | soil metagenome | isolation source: 20 cm soil or saprolite under grassland replicate 2 | place: USA:California | collected 2016-06-15 | reverse complement strand
CCTTAGAATCCCGGCAAACTCTCCCGAATAAATCGGCACAGCGCCAAATTTCTCCACGGCATTGCGGATTTCCCGGTCCGAGGTTACCACGACGCAGCCGCTGCCTTTTTTGTGTGCAATACGAACGATGACATCGTCGGCTTTCTCGCCTTGCCGCGAATAGAGGACAGTCACTCCGTCTTGCTTTTCTTCAACTTCGTTGATCCGACCCGACCGCCATCCATCGAATACGACGGTGACTGCAAATCCCTTAGTTTTGCGATATTTCGAAAGCTGCTGGATAAGCCAATTCCTCTGGTGCTCAAGAGGCCCCCGAAGCCCGTGATCGGTACCAATCATATTATAGCCGTCAATGATCAGTTCCATTGGTGTTTAGAATTCAGCATCTTACGGGATTTCGCAAGACACCGCCTTTAAAAACTGGTTGTCAAAAGTCAAAAAAACAGGTAAAACCAGAGCGATTTTAGTACGGAGGTTCGAGGGAGTTGAGTCTAAGCATAAAAAAGGCCAAAAGAATCAACGCGTTACCACCGTACCTCTTCGCGGAGATCGATCGTCGGAAGCGCGAAGCGTCGGCTCGCGGGGTCGATCTAATCGACCTTGGGATTGGCGACCCCGATATTCCCACTCCAGCCCCCATTGTCGAAAAACTTATCGAATGTGCGAGTAAACCCGCCAACCATCGTTATCCTAGCAGTTCCGGGATGCCGGAATTTCGGGAGGCAGCCGCCCACTGGTACCGACGCCGTTTCAACGTGCCGCTCGATCCGGGCAAGGAGGTCGTCTCCCTCATCGGTTCAAAGGAAGGCATTGGCAATATGGCCGTGGCCTTCGTCGATCCAGGAGATATCGTGTTGGTGGCGAGCCCCTGTTATCCCGTTTACCATATCGGTACGGCGTTTAACGGGGGAAAAAACTATTTTTTGCCATTAAAAAAGGAGAACCAGTTTCTCCCCGATCTCGACTCGATTCCGGTTGATGTCGCCAAGCAGGCTAAACTTCTATGGATCAATTATCCCAACAATCCGACGGCCGCCGTGGCTGATAGGGCCTTTTTTCAGCGAGTGATCGATTTCGCGAACCAAAACAACGTGATCGTATGTCACGACGCGGCTTATACGGAGATGGGATATGACGGCTATCGGCCCATGAGCTTTCTTGAGCTGGAGGGAGCGAAACAGGTCGGCATTGAATTCCATTCCCTGTCAAAAACTTTCAACATGACCGGCTGGCGTATCGGTATGGCCGTTGGGAATGCCGACCTTGTTGCCGGGCTCGCGCAGGCCAAGTCCAACTTGGATTCCGGCATCTTCCAAGCCGTGCAAGAAGCCGGTATCGAAGCTCTCAAACTTGGCGACAAGATCGTCGAACCGTCAAGAAGGATTTACCAGGAAAGACGCGACATTCTGGTGGATGGTTTGCGAGCGGTCGGTCTGGAATGTGAGAAGCCGCGCGCGACTTTTTACGTTTGGGTAACTGCCCCCAAAGGGATGTCATCCGCCGAATTCACGACCAAATTACTGGATGAAGCTGGTGTGGTAACGACGCCGGGAAATGGATTCGGAGCAGCCGGAGAGGGTTATGTCCGGTTTACCGTTTGTGTTGACAAAGAACGACTCAAGGAGGTCGCGGAAAGAATCCGGCAGGTTAAGATTTAGGAATCTTTTCAGCACAGGGCACGATGGCGAATGCTATAGCCCACCAAGTTTACCTCGGCATCGGTTCCAACGTGGGAAACAAGAAAGAAAATTTCTTGGAGGCCCTCAGCCGATTGGCCAAGCTGCCCGATACGAAAATTATCAAGGAATCTTCGCTGTACGAGAGCGAACCACTGGGCGATTCCAAGGAATGGTTCGTAAACGGCGCCATCGAGATTGAGACCAAGTTCAAACCTGATATCCTGTTAAAGAAATTTAAAAATATAGAGCGGGCCATGGGTCGCAAGAAAGTGAAGAAGCGCTGGGGAGCGCGCATCATTGATTTGGATATCCTCCTTTATGACGCTCAGGTTGTGAAGAAAAAAAATCTGCGCATCCCGCACCCTGAAATGCCAAACCGTAAATTTGTCCTTGTCCCCTTAAGTGAGATCGCCCCGCAAGTCATTCACCCAGAGCTGGGTGTGACGATCTCCGAGTTGCTGATCAATGTTAAGGACGACAAGAAGGTTCACTTGTATCATTCTTAACAGACCTCGCTTGCGTCAGCGAAGAGGACTGAACTATTGCTGCTCAGGCTGCTATTCCTTTTTCTCATTGCTTATATCCTAATTTCAGTTGTCAAGGCTTATCTCACCCGGGCCAAATCGAGCACGGACGGCAGCAGCGACTCTCGCGGACGCAAGAGCGAAGAAGAAATGGTTCTGGACCCCCAGTGTCAGATCTATGTGCCTAAAAGCGAGGCTTTCTTGCAGAACGGGAAGTATTTCTGTAGTCAGGAATGCGCCAGGCTTTTTCTATCCCGCTAACGCCTGCAATATCTTTTCGTGAACGCCATCAAATCCGCCGTTCGACATCACGAGCATGATATCTCCCGATACAGCACCCTTTGCAACGTATGAGGCGATGTCCTGAGCGCTCTCGATCATTACGGCTCGACTATCACCGCACAGCCGGTTAATCGCGTCGATCACTCTCTCAACCGACATACGATCTTTTTCGGGAACTTTTTCGGCCTGATAAAGGCCAGCCATAACCACGCGATCCGCTCGCGCTAGCGCATCGGAAAACTCCTGCTCAAAGATATTCCGTCTGCTGGTGTTGCTCCGCGGTTCGAAAATCGCCCACAATCGGCGACCCGGATACGCCGCTCTCACCGCATCGATGGTTTCCCTAACTGCCGTCGGATGGTGCGCAAAATCGTCGATCAGTAGAACTCCCCGTCTTTCCCCTTTAATCTCCTGGCGCCTTTTTATGCCGCTGAACGTGGCAAACCCTTCGAGCATTCGCTTGCGGTCGATGCCCAATTCCTTGGCCAGTGCATAGGCCGCCAGTGCATTGTTAACGTTGTGGCGACCGATCAAACCGACTTCAACCGTTGCGTCGGAGTTGCCGCGGTAAAAGGCGTCAAAGAACCCCTTGCCGGCGCTGAATCGGACGTTTCTCGCAGTCCAATCGCTGGATCCATCGTCACCGTAGGTGATCACCTGCGAGCACGCCCTCGCGGCAACTTCCATCGCCGCCGGATAATCGCGGCACACGACTAATTTTCCCTCGGTTGGAATAAGTTCCATGAGCCGTCGAAAGGCGTCCTTAAGATGATCGAGGTCGCGATAGATATCCGCATGATCGAATTCCACGCTCGTCAATATGACATGCTGGGGACGGTAGTGAAGGAACTTCGGCCCCTTGTCAAAAAAGGCACTGTCATATTCGTCCCCCTCTATCACCACGTAATCTCCTTTTCCCGGGTCCCATCCGCTGCCAAAATTGATCGGCACTCCGCCAACAAAAAAGCCGGGGTCCAATCCTGCCCGTGCAAGAACCCACGCCGCTAGCGCGGTCGTGGTGGTTTTGCCGTGGGTACCAGTGATCACCAGCGATTGCCGCGATCCGATCAGGAATTTTCCCAACCCCTGTGGAAAAGAGATGTAGGGAATTCCCTGATTCACCACGGCCTCCGCTTCGGCATTATTCCGGGAGACCGCGTTTCCAATGATGACTAAATCCGGCCGATCAGAAAGGTGTTCAGGGCTAAAGCCGGCTAAAATATCGATGCCGATCTCCTGCAGATAAGTGCTCATCGGTGGATAGATATTCTGGTCCGAGCCCGTGACGCGATATCCCTTCGATTGTAAGAGCCCTGCGAGCGAGGCCATGCCGACACCACAAATGGCGATCAGATGGATATGGCTTCCGGACGGTGGCGTGTCAGTCATGGAAAGAGAGCCTTCATGATAAGATCGTGAATATACGGGCGGAAGTCCCTGATCTTTTCGTTCTGCCGCGATGGGTGAACGCGATTCGTGAGCAGGATGATATGGCAACTCTTCTCAAGATCCCACCAAATCGAGGTTCCGGTGAAACCGAGATGGCCGACGGATCGCGGCGAAAAATAACTCCCACTTGCAGACTTCCCCGGTGACGGCGTATCCCAACCGAGTGCGTGAGTAGAGTCCTTGATGGTTTGATCTTTGGTGAGAAACTCTTGCACCAAAGATTGTGGCAGGAAATTATCCTTTCCGTGCAAACAGTGGTTGAGGCGAACCATGAGAGTGTGAATGTCTCGCGCCGACGAAAAAAGGCCGGCATGACCCGCCACCCCACCCATAGCATAGGCATTGTCATCATGCACCTCGCCGCACAGAATCCTTTTTCTCCATGGGCAATTTTCCGTGGGGGCGATCGTCTGCTTCACCGGTTGAAGGCGGCGAGTTCGCAGTTTGGTGAGATCGACGAAAGCAGTGGAGCGCAATCCCAACGGCTTGAAAATCCTATCCTGGCAGAAGCGGTCGAGATTGAATCCGGTCAGAGCCTCCACAATTTCACCCAAAACCATAAAGCCAAGATCGCTGTAGAGAGCCTGTGTGCCAGGGGGAGTCAAAGGCTTTTCGCGGTGGATCTCTTCCAACACATAACCCTTTGCAGCTCGACTCGCAATGAAATTGATCCTGCCAGATTTTTCCATCTTCACCATCCCCTCATAATACGGTTTCCAGGCAGGCAACCCGGAGGAGTGATTCAAGAGCTGACGAACGGTTGAAAGGTGTTTGCCGAAAACACCAAAAGTCGGAATGAAGCGCGTCACTTGGTCGTCGAGGCGGATCTTCTTCCCGCCAATCAGCAGCATAATCGCCACCGTGGTCGCCAACGGCTTGGTCAGGGAAGCCAGATCGAAGATGGTATTCAATTGTAGCGCCGTCTTCTCGGGAATCAGCGAGCGATAACCGAAGGCATTCTCATAAACGATTTCCTCATCCTTGCTGACAAGCACCACGGCACCGGGAAATACTCCTTGCGAAACTGCTTCCTCAAACGCGCTCTCGACGGAAAGAAAATCCATGACTAACAATTACCCGACTACAACAATTAGACTTAAGATCGATCAAAGGGCTCAGGGACCGACTTGCAGCTCAATGGTATTGCGTTTGGAGCTTGAAGCAAAGTATGAGCAAGGTTGATTACGCTACTGGAGATTCGATCAGGGACAACACCCCTGCGTTACCATCCAAGATCATTTTGACGCCGAAGGGCAATGTGAGATTTTCTTGCCCGTGACCCGCGGCCATTCCCTTCACCACAGGATACGGCGCGTCATGAAACAATTCGAAAATGATTCGTCGCACATCTCTGGAATCATCTCCCTCGCACTTGGTAAAATCGCCGAAAACTACGCCAGCCAGATCATCTAATTTCCGCGCCATCTTCAGATGGGTCAGCATACGCTCAACTCGGTAAGGCTTCTCACCCACATCTTCCAAAAAAAGTATCTTTCCAGCCGTGTCAATTTCGTAAGGCGTCCCGAGCGTCGTTACGAGAATCGACAAGCAGCCGCCCATCATCTCCGCTTCTGATTTCCCCGGCCGTATGATTTCACCCAAGGTGACTCGCCAGCTCCTCATCTCTCCCGTCAAAATCCCCCAAAAATGTTTCTTGGTACGGGCCGTCAATCCTCGCGCGATTTCCATGGCTACCATCGGCGCGTGAAATGTCACCATCCCACACTCCTGAAAAAGCCAGTTTAGCAGGATGGTAATATCGCTATAACCGACAAAAATTTTTGCCTGGGATTGAACCTTGGCAGCCGCGAGATGGGGAAGAAGCTGAATCGACCCGAAGCCGCCGCGCGCGCAGAAGATCGCATCAATGTCACTCCTTTGAAAAAAGTGCAAAAGGTCGCGCGCTCGCGGCTCTGCGTCGCCCGCCAAATACCCTTTGTGTTGGTGGATTCCCGCGGATAATTCGACCTCAAAACCCTCCTTACGGATAGCCTCGATGCCCGCCGTAAGAGATTCATCGTCGACGCACCCCGCAGGCGCCACTACGCCGATTCTTGCGCCCCGCTTTAGCGGCGCAGGTTTATTAACAGCCACCCGGTCTCTCCAGCACACCCGCAACCGCCGGTAACATCAAGGCCTGTGGATAACTCCCAAAATGAGACCATTTCACCAGACATCCTCCCTTGTCAGGACCGTCATTTTGTCAAAAAAGCCTCGGCTACACAAGCAATTTTTTCGTATTGGCGGCGGCCCGTTCATGATTGATCGGCAATCCTGTCATCGGTTGACTTCAAGGATCAAGCTGGATAGAAAACATAAAGAGCTAACAGTCTTGCCCGATGTTCGCACTGACTCTGCGCAGGTTATCCACAAGGTTTTCCACAGTCGATGAAGATCAAAAAGGAACAACTCGACAGGCTCGCGAGCCTACTGGTGGCGAGTTACAAAGCCAAGGAGCTGATGGTCACGAAAGCCGCTGACAATGAAGTTAAAGCGAAGATCGTGGGGATCATCGGCCAAAACTTCGCTGAAGAGGAAGCTATCGAAGAAGAAGCGCGTAAAGTGCTGGCCTCGTACGCCAGTGCCGCCAGAGATATGGACCCTTACAAAATGTTTCTCATCGCAAAACAAAAACTTGCCTCCAAAAAAGGTTTCATCCTGTGAGTCGTCTGTCCGAGAATCGGATCTCACACCTGTCCCATCTCATTCTGGACGGGCTCAGGAAGGAAGGCTTCGCGAGTTTCCTTAACGAAGGCCGCGCGCTTGCCGACACGAAGCAAGTGTTGCAGGAATTCTTTCAAAGCGAAGATCATATCGATGACGTGGTGCGTCAGAAAATTATGTCTCTCTCCCGCCAGGTACCACCGGGCAGTCGGGAGTGGGATGTGCTTTACCGCAAATACTTCGAGGAGGAGATGAAAAAGCATCGAAGGTAGGAATTTTCCATGCTTTGATTTCGATGTCGGTTTGAGTAGGGTCATCATGCCGTAAGAATTCTCATTGTTAAAACCTTGACATAGCTGGATTGATGCTTAGATTTACGGCGCTTTGGATCAACCTGGAATGCATTCAGGTCCGATCCTTGTTAAATCCATTAAAAATTAGTTAATTAGGTCAAAAAGAAAGGAGGCAGGAAGTGAAGATTAGGCCGTTACAAGACCGGGTTATTGTAAAACGGATCGAAGAAGAGGAGAAAAGCAAGGGCGGGATTATTATTCCCGACACCGCAAAAGAGAAACCGCAGGAAGGTAGAGTGGTTGCTGTCGGCAAGGGAAAAGTAAACGAGGACGGCAAAATCACGCCGTTGGACGTTAAGGTCAACGACCGCGTGCTTTTCGGGAAATATTCCGGGACGGAAATAAACATTGAGGGCGAAGAACATCTAATCATGCGAGAGGAAGATATTCTCGGTGTGCTTGAGAAGTAATTTTGCGAGAAACGTGAGGAGGAAACACGATGGCAGCAAAAATGGTTAAGTTTAATCGGGATGCACGAGACGCCATTCTCAAGGGCGTCAACATACTGGCGGACGCAGTAACCGTTACCTTGGGGCCCAAAGGACGAAACGTAGTGCTCGACAAATCCTTCGGAGCGCCCAACGTAACGAAAGACGGCGTCACTGTTGCGAAAGAAGTAGAGCTGGAAGACAAGTTTGAAAATATGGGCGCGCAAATGGTCAAGGAAGTTGCCAGCAAAACTTCCGACGTCGCCGGAGACGGGACGACCACGGCCACTGTCTTAGCTCGCCAAATCTATGCCGAAGGCATAAAGTTAGTCGCCGCCGGCCACGATCCCATGTCCCTCAAACGGGGAATTGATAAAGCGGTCGAGGCGATGATCGGCGAGCTCAAGAATTTAAGCAAGCCCACCAAGGACCCCAAGGAGATCGCCCAAGTCGGCACCATCGCCGCCAATACTGACTCCACCATCGGCGATGTTATCGCCGAGGCGATGAACAAAGTCGGTAAAGAGGGCGTGATCACTGTTGAAGAAGCCAAGGGCCTTGAAACGACTCTCGATGTCGTTGAAGGCATGCAGTTCGACCGCGGCTATCTGTCGCCTTATTTCGTGACGGATCCGGAAAGGATGGAGTGCGTCCTCGAAGATGCCTATCTGCTCATCCACGAGAAAAAGATCAGCAACATGAAAGACATTCTCCCGATCCTCGAGCAGATCGCCAAGTCCGGCAAACCTTTCATCATTATCGCCGAAGACATCGAAGGCGAAGCATTGGCGACTCTCGTCGTCAACAAGATTCGTGGCACCCTGCGTTGCGTCGCGGTCAAAGCGCCGGGGTTTGGCGATCGTCGCAAAGCCATGCTTGAAGACATTGCCATTCTCACCGGCGGCAAACTGATTGCCGAAGAGTTGGGGATCAAACTCGACAACATAGCGCTACAGGACCTCGGGCGCGCCAAAAGAATCGTCGTCGACAAAGACAACACCACCATCGTCGACGGAGCAGGCAAGAAGTCCGATCTGGAAGGCCGCATAAAACAGATTCGCGCTCAGATCGAAGAGACTACTTCGGATTACGATCGCGAGAAGTTGCAAGAGCGGTTGGCCAAGCTTATCGGCGGCGTGGCGGTGATCAACGTCGGCGCAGCCACCGAAGTGGAGATGAAAGAAAAGAAGGCTCGCGTCGAAGACGCGCTCCACGCGACTCGAGCCGCCGTCGAAGAGGGAATCGTTCCTGGCGGTGGCGTGGCGCTTCTGAGATCATCTGCGGCGTTGGAGAAGCTCAGGGCCTCTGCAGAGGAGAAATGGGGTGTCAATATCATAAAGCGCGCAGTCGAAGAGCCCCTCCGTCGTATTGCAATCAATGCGGGCGTGGAAGGAGCTATTGCCCTTCAGAAAGTCAAAGAAGGGAAGGGCGCTTTTGGTTTCAACGCAGCCACTGAGGAATACGAAGATCTCCTCAAGGCAGGGATTATCGACCCAACAAAAGTTGTTCGGACGGCACTGCAGAATGCGGCATCGGTTGCCGGCATGCTTCTTACTACGGAAGCCATGGTGGCGGAAAAGCCGGAGGAGAAGCCGGCCATGCCGCCAATGCCTCCAGGAGGCGGAATGGGTGGAATGGGTGGTATGGGCGGCATGGGTGGGATGATGTAACCTTCACTCTTTTCGAAAAAGCCCGTTTGTGCATGTCGACTGATGTGCATAACGGGCTTTTTCTTTTCTATCCAGCTTGACACTAGGTTATTTTCATAATAGGCTTCTTTAGTATTTTCCTCTGTAAATATAAGACCTTAGCCTCCTAGACCCATGTTCGAGTCCTTAACCGATAAACTTGAGCTGACCTTCAAAAGACTGAGGGGTCAAGGAAAGATCTCTGAGAAGAATATCGACGATGCGCTGCGCGAAGTACGCCTAGCCCTTCTTGAAGCCGACGTACACGTCAAAGTCGTTAAGAACTTCATCGAGTCGATAAAGGCAAAATCTCTCGGTCAGGAGGTCCTGCAAAGTCTCACTCCTGAGCAGCAGTTTATCAAAATCGTCCGCGACGAGCTCATTGGCCTATTGGGCGGGGAATACCAAGACCTTGACCTCAAGACCGCTCCCCCCGTCGTTATCATGCTGGTCGGCCTGCAGGGCTCCGGAAAAACCACGACTCTGGCCAAGCTTGCCCGACACCTGAAGAAAGATAGGAAACGAAGTCCCTTTTTGGTTTCCGCCGACATCTATCGTCCGGCAGCCATTGAACAATTGAAGATCTTGGGCCGGGAGCTTGATTTGCCGGTGTACGATTCTAACCCTGACGCCTCTCCCGTTGCGATCTGTCAACAAGCTCTCGATGAAGCCAACAAGCGATTCTGTGACGTGCTGTTGATCGACACGGCGGGCCGGTTGCACATCGACGAAGAGCTCATGCAGGAACTCGCCTCGATTAAGGATGCCTTGCGGCCGCATCAGATTCTATTCGTCGCTGATGCCATGACCGGTCAAGACGCTGTCAATCAGGCCCTGGGCTTCGACGGCAAACTTGGCCTCTCAGGAATCATCCTTACCAAGTTGGACGGGGATGCGCGCGGCGGAGCTGCGCTTTCGATTCGCGAGATGGTCGGTAAACCGATTCTCTTTTCAGGTGTGGGTGAAAAATTGGATGCGCTGGAGCCGTTTTACCCTGATCGTCTGGCGTCGAGAATTCTCGGTATGGGCGACGTTCTTTCGCTCATCGATAAAGTACAACAGAACATCGAGCAAAAAGAGGCGGCCCAGATACAAAAGGCTTTTCAAAAGCAACAATTCACGTTGGAAGAGTTTAAGTTGCAGCTGCAACAGATCAAACGGATGGGCTCCGTGGGTAGCCTGCTCGAGATGATTCCCGGCGGCAAGAAGATCGCCTCCCAGGTCGATACGGAACAGGCCGAAAAGGAGATCAAGCGCGTGGAGGCGATTATTAATTCCATGACGCTTGGCGAGCGGCGCAATCCGGCCATCTTGAACGGCGGTCGGCGTCGACGGATCGCCCAGGGCAGCGGAACCACGGTTACTGACGTTAATCGACTCATGAAACAATTCATGGAAATGAAAAAAATGATGCAAAGGGTAAGTAAACTGGGAGTACGATCCATGCTCAGTAGAATGCCCAACCCTTTCCAATAGAGGAGAAAGTAAGAACAAGTATGAGTGTAACCATTCGCCTGAGCAGACACGGGGCCAAAAAGAGACCCTTCTACCGGATTGTCGTGAGTGATAGGCGTTTTCCGCGCGATGGCCGGTATATCGAGCAGGTCGGAACTTATGATCCAAATGCCACCAGTGGCGGACTCAAACTCAATCGCGACAAGATAGAGACCTGGATAAAAAAGGGCGCGAAGCCCAGCCAGACGGTCTCTGAGCTAATCAAGAAAGAGAAGAAAGCCAGCTAATCTTACCGCTAGGAGGTGAACTCCTTCATGAAGGAACTGGTTCAATATCTGGCAAAATCCTTGGTGAACAAACCCGATGCCGTTGATCCGCACGATTCTCAACGCTGCGGCTTCGAGGACCAACCGAAAGGTCGTTCTGGAGATCATCGAGGAAAAGTAGACGGATTTCGTCTGCTACGCAGGTGACGGAGCGGCTTGTCCCGATCGGGGAGATTGTCACCACTCATGGCCTTGATGGGTGGCTGAAACTCAATCCTTTCAACCCGGAGACTACGGTCTTATCTTCGGCCCAAGGTGTTTTTCTAGAGAAGGAGGGGCATCGCTCGGCCTATGGGCTCGAAGCAAGCACACCCCATAAGAGGCAGTTTTTGGTTAAGCTACGCGATGTCAACGCAATCGACGCGGCGGAGAAATGCGTTGGGGCCATTCTCTACGTCGATGAAGCAGCTCTTCATTCGCTGAAGGCCGGCGAGTATTATCATTACGAAGCGGTGGGCCTTGAAGTTTTCGATCTGAAGGGCGATCGTGTCGGAGTCATCACTCGGATCTGGTCTACTCGCGGCGGAGAGCTTTATGTCGTGCAAGGAGCCACCAAGGAATACCTTATCCCGGCGGTAAAGGACATTGTGGAAAAAGTGGACTTCACCAGCGGGAAAATGATCATCAACCCCCCTGAAGGGCTCTTAGACCTCTAGCCTTTCCAATCTTGTTCGTCCCCGCAAACCGATGCTCAATTTTACGGTCATTACATTGTTCCCGGATATGTTCACCTCCCTTCTGGACCACAGTATCTTGAAGAAGGCTCAGGAGAAAAATCTCATCGCCGTGCGTCTGGTGGACCTGCGGGCTTACACCACCGACCGCCATCACGTCACTGACGATTACCCTTACGGCGGCGGGCAAGGGATGGTGATGAAATCGGAACCGCTGGTCGCAGCGGTCGAGGACATCCGCAGCAAGTTCAATAGTGCCCGGGTTATCCTCCTTTCGCCGCATGGACGCGTCTTCAATCAGCAGCACGCAGCTCGACTCGCGCAAGAAAAAGAATTGGTCTTGATCTGTGGCCGCTACGAAGGCGTGGACGAACGGGTCAAATCGTTTATCGATGAAGAGCTGTCCATCGGTGATTACACATTGAGCGGCGGCGAGCCGGCCGCCAACGTGGTCATTGACGCAGTGGCTCGTCTGATTCCCGGCGTCCTCGGTAATGAAAATTCAGCGGCCGATGAATCCTTTTCCAACGGACTTCTGGAGTATCCGCAATACACGCGTCCGGAGGATTTTCGCGGCCTGAGAGTTCCCGAGGTGCTGCGTTCGGGGGATCATCAAAGAATCAAGCAGTGGCGGCGCGAGATGAGCCTTCGACTCACGCGGGAGCGCCGACCGGATCTCCTCGCCAAAGCTTCCCTCTCTCGGGAGGAAGGCAATCGATTATTGACGGTCGAATCCCGAGTCTACGTCGCTCTCCTGCACTATCCCGTTTACGACAAAAACGGTCAGGTTGTGACGAGTGCCGTTACCAATATGGACATTCACGACATTGCCCGCTCAGGCAAGACTTACGGGATCCGTGGCTTTTACGTGGTGACGCCGGTAAAGGCGTTGCAGAAGCTGGCCTTAAAAATCATCGAACATTGGGAAGAAGGTTACGGCAGCCAATACAATGTCACTCGCAAGGAAGCGCTAGCGTTGGCACGCATTCGAGACGCGCTGGACGACGTACTGATCGATATCGAGCGAGAGTGTGGCGAGAAGCCGACGATAGTCGCCACCACTGCCAGGCCGGGCGGAAATCGGACCTCTTTCCCAGAGCTCCGCGACATGCTATTAAAGAGAACTCAGCCCTGCCTGATTCTTTTCGGTACAGGATGGGGACTGACCGAAACTATAATTTCACAATCAAATTACGTTCTTCAGGCGATCCAAGGTCCGACGGACTATAATCACCTTTCAGTCCGTTCGGCTGCGGCCATTGTGCTTGATCGCCTCTTGGGACGACCCTAAAGAACAGGAGCAAGCCATGGATGTCGTAAGTCAGATCGAAGCAGCACAGTCCAAAAAAGACTTTCCGACCCTCCGGCCGGGCGAAACCGTCCGCGTCCACGTCAAGATCGTCGAAGGAGAAAAAGAACGGACTCAGGTGTTTGAAGGAATCGTCATCGGTCTCTCGGGGGGCAGCAACCGTGCCACATTCACCGTGCGCAAGGTTTCTTATGGCGTCGGAGTGGAGCGCATCTTTCCCCTTCACTCTCCCCGGATCGAAAAAGTCGAAGTGGTTTCGCGCGGCCAAGTACGCCGGGCCAAGCTTTACTACCTGCGGGAAAGATCCGGCAAGGCCGCTCGTCTTTACGGTAAAGAGCGGTCGGGCGATTAAAGTTGCGGCTTAACCGGCGCCCAAAATTTCTCCCTTGCCTTCGAATACGGCTCCGGGGTGAACCTTCAGCTCACCCGCTCTCGCTTCGCCCTTGAAATATCCCCCGGGCATAATTTCAAAGCAGCCAATCACCTGCACGTTACCCGTCAACTTCCCTTCCAACTGGAGTTGGCGGGCGGAGATATGCGCGTCAACTTGCGCGTTGGGCCCAACCACCAGGAGATCACTCGCTTTCACCTCGCCGTTGAAACGGCTGTCGATTTTAATCGGTAGATTATAACTGAGCTTGCCGGAAACGGCGGAATCGCGGAAGAGGACCGTCCTTGGTGTAGTAGGTTGAATGAATGAAGGATTGTCTTTATCCGGCGGGTTGTCCATTTGGAAAGTGCCCTTGCAAATGGGTGCTAACATAGCACCCCGGCCCTGATAACAAAAGCCGCGCGTAAAGGTATCTGTAACCCAGCCGTTCAGTTGTGCTAGCATGCTTATATGGATCTCTTTGGTTCAACTCCCTCGGAACACCGGCGAATAATCCGGCCACTCGCGGAAAGGATGCGACCCAAATCCCTCGATGAATTCGTCGGCCAGGAGCATCTTCTCGGGCCCGGCAAGCTTCTCCGAGGAATAGTCGAAGCGGGCAAACTGCACTCCTTGATTCTTTGGGGCCCCCCCGGAAGCGGCAAGACCACGCTGGCCCGGATCCTCGCCAGCGCGGCTGGCGCAACTTGCGTGCAGTTCTCCGCCGTCACGTCGGGAGTCAAAGACCTCAAGAAGGTCATCCAAGAAGCGGAAGAGCTTCATCGCCTGGGCAAGCCCACGGTCCTCTTCGTCGATGAAATCCATCATTTCAACAAGGCGCAGCAGGATAATTTCCTTCCCCATGTCGAGCGCGGAACTTTGATCCTGATCGGCGCCACGACCGAGAATCCTTCGTTCGAAGTGATCTCGCCTCTCTTGTCCCGCTGTCAGGTCCTGGTATTAAAAGCTCTGTCCGTCGACCATGTCGGAGCGATTATCGATCGCGCGAGGCAAGATACCGAACGAGGGTTGGGTGCCTGGGGATTGGAGATCTCAGCAGAAGCGCGGGAATTCTTGATTCAGCAGTCGCAGGGAGATTGCCGCGTCGCACTGAACGCGCTAGAAACCGCGGCAACTCTGACGCGAAAAGATAACAAAACAAAAATCGACCTGAATCATGTCCAAGAAGCCTTGCAGCAAAAGCCGCTGCAATATGACAAAGCCGGTGAAGCACACTACAACGTTATTTCCGCGTTTATTAAGAGTCTTCGAGGCAGCGATCCCGACGCCGCGCTTTACTGGCTGATGCGCATGATCGAAGCCGGTGAGGATCCGCTCTTCATCGCCCGCCGGATGATTATCTTTGCCTCCGAAGATATCGGCAACGCCGATCCCCAGGCCCTGCAGGTCGCCGTTGCCGCCAAGGACGCCGTCCACTTCGTGGGCTTGCCCGAAGGCCGGATTCCCTTGGCGCAAGCGACGACTTACTTGGCAACCGCGCCTAAGTCCAACGCGTCGTACAAAGCCATGTTGGCCGCCGCAAAGGATGTCGAAGACAAAGGCGCCCTGCCCGTGCCTCTACACCTCCGCAACGCCCCCACTCCGCTGATGGAAAAACTGGGCTACGGCAAAGACTACAAATACGCGCATAATTTTCCTGACCACGTCGTCGAGCAAGAACATTTGCCGAAGGAACTATCGGGGCGAAAATATTACTCGCCCTTAGAGTCAGGCTATGAGAAACAAATCCAGGATCGCCTAAAAAGCTGGGGAGAAAAAAAGCAAAGACCGTAGAACTGATCAAACTCTCGGATGCTCTTCAGCATAGATTCAGATTGCTACCGGCTCTCGCGCAACGTCGGCATCAACCCGGCGGCGTTGCAATTTCTGATTGCGGTGCGCCAATCTCAAAAGATCAACAAACCCTTAACCGCCGCCCAGATGATCGATGGTTCCTTGCTGGAAGAAGTTCTGGCTGGCAAATAAATTCGAAGCTTAATACAGATCGGGAGGAACTGTGCTCACTTGCCAGAC
>WNGC01001283.1_pt1 | contig 15237 bp, 19 predicted proteins | sample 5400051 | NCBI WGS metagenome assembly WNGC01 (sample SAMN13153368, study PRJNA577476) | soil metagenome | isolation source: 20 cm soil or saprolite under grassland replicate 2 | place: USA:California | collected 2016-06-15 | reverse complement strand
AGAGGGCTGCTCGCTGCCTGGAACGTTTCTGGGCGAATTTTCCGATTTTTCCCGTAGAACTCGCGAATCATTCGTTTTCAACTGGGGCATTTACTGGATAATGCAAGCATAAAACTGGGCTCCGTATCAAAGCCTCTTCCAGAGTCTGGATCATGGCTGATTCTGAACGATTTCTCTTACGATTCTTCTTTGTCCCACAAAAAAGTCCTTCACACTTTCAGCCAAGAGCCCCAATTGGCGCCGGGAGTGGGATTCGAACCCACGAGGGCGTGACGCCCAACGGCTGTCATGTCAATCGACGAATATCCAGATGGGATCTCGAGGCCGTCGCTTTAACCACTCAGCCATCCCGGCGCAAGAGCCGACGGAGACTGGACGAGTCTTAAACCATTTCCAGTCTCTAGGACAATCGTGAGATCAACGCGAGTTGGAAGGCACGATACTCTGGACGAAGGGCAGTCGCCCCTCAAGGCTCGGATCCTCCCGCTGAACCCTCCTAGGAAGGATGTGATCCACCACAACCCTCTCCCGTAACATGGACAGATGGTCCCGTAGCGACTCCTGGTAAGTGAAATCAACCCTCATCGAATACTGCTGGTAGAGCTCCACCAAGGTCTTGTATATGATCACGCGAGCAGATCCCCCGAACGACTCGTTTAGGACCTTGACCACAACATCGAACTGGGCAGGAATCTCAGACTCTGGAATACCCTTCATCCGAAGATGATCGTACACAACATCGCGGACACTCGACCCCATGGTCTCAAGAGTTGACCTGAAGCAGTAGGACACAGTATCCTGGAAAGTAGAAACCAATGCGGCTCTCAAAGCAGCATACCTACACAAAGAGACTCCCTCTCGGCGAATACGGATGATGTTACACGCGAGAATACTCGACAGACCTAGCCAGACAAAGCAGTTGCTTAGCTTCGACCTGAGCCGATCTGGAAACCGGTAAAAGCAGGACAGGAACGGGCTTCGACCGTTGGAAAAATTGTCGAACTCTGAGTATAGAGTCGAGAAGGTCGTCTCACGAGAAGTGTTGGATTCCCGAGCGAACCCTACCGTCCAAGTCGATCTCTACACCAAATCTGGATTCGGACGATTCTCCGTTCCTTCAGGAGCCTCGAAGGGCCACCTTGAAGCACTCGAACTCCGCGACGGGGACAAGCAAAGGTACGCTGGCTTAGGAGTTCAGAAGGCCGTGGAGAACGTGAACAGAGTGATAGGTCCAAAGATTCTGGGCATGGAATCACGAGAACAGGCGAAGATTGACAGAATACTCATCAGTTTGGACGGGACTGAGAACAAAAGGAGACTCGGAGCTAACGCAATTCTCGGGGTCTCGATTGCTCTTGCACGCGCATCCGCTGACACAGCAAAGTCACCTCTCTATCGGACGCTAGCCGAGGGCCGGAAGCCGAGCCTTCCATTGCCCCTGATGAACATCATTAACGGCGGAAAACACGCAGGGAATGACCTCTCATTCCAAGAGTTCATGGTTATCCCAGCCGGGTTCAGAACCTTCAAGGACGCTCTTCGATGCGGAGTCGAAGTCTATCACGCGTTACGGTTAAGGCTCGAAGCAAGGTATGGAAAATCCGCCATCAATGTTGGAGACGAAGGCGGATTCGCGCCCCCGATCAACAGTGTCGAGGACGCGCTGGGCCAGATCAATGACGCGGTCGAGGAAGCGGGGTATTCTCTCGGCCAGAACGTGATCTTAGGCATAGATGCCGCTGCAGACAGCTTCTACGACCAAAAGGCCAGGACCTACAAAGTTGATGGAAGAGAGATCGACAGCGACAAGCTTCTCGACCTCTACGTCAAGCTTCAAGAAAAATTCCCACTAAAATCGATAGAAGATCCCTTTCATGACGAAGACTTTGAGAACTTCTCGAGAATCACCAAAAAGCTTGGAGCCAAAGTCCAGATTGTTGGAGACGACCTATTTGTCACCAACATCAAACGCGTCGTCCAAGGAATCCGAGTCAAAGCAGCAAACGCCTTACTAGTGAAAATCAACCAGATTGGGACCCTCACAGAAACGATAGAGGCGGTAGAGATGGCGAGAAGGGCCGACTATGGGCTGGTGATAAGCCACAGGTCTGGAGAGACCGAAGACAATTCCATTGCTGACATATCAGTTGCGCTGGCAGCAGGTCAGATAAAGGCAGGCGCTCCAGCCCGAGGAGAAAGGACGTCCAAGTACAACCGACTACTCCTGATCGAAGAAGAACTTGGTTCCACGACAAGATTTTGCGGCCCTGAATTCCTGAAAAGCCACAACTAGGTTTCACCGACCGAGAACTGCAGGAAATCCTGCTGGAAGAGCTGGGTAGTGTACAATTGGTATTCAACGATTTTATATGCCCGACACCCTCGCCGATAGTCAGAAGAGTCTGCCATGGGCGAAGTTCGAAAACTGATAGAGGATCCGACTTTCCCTAACGGATGGCCGGTAAAAGAGACTCACATCGACCACCAACTGAAGTGGAAAGATGGAGTCAGCAAGGAGTATGGTGTTCACGGATCAGCCGTGGGAGTGGACTTTGACATTTGCATCGCAGACGGTATCTGTATCACAGTCTGCCCAGTCAACGTCTTCGACAGAATGGAACTGCCTGGAGAACAAGAGAAGATGGACAAGAGCATAACCAACGATAGCGGAAAGGCCCCGCTAGCTACGTGGAAGGCAGATCCGGCTCGGGAGAATGACTGCATCTTCTGCAGAGCCTGCGAGATTCAATGCCCCGTACAGGCCATCAAGATCACAGAGCCCTAGTCTTCTTCCCTCTCCCCCTAATCTTTCGCGGATTCTACAAGCCAAAAATATGGAAGCCTGAGCTAGTCAACCTCATCCTTGCCTATTACGTTTGATGATATCGAACTCTCTGTCATCGCCGCCTTCATCGGCCTAGCAGTAACACTCCCCATCACGTATCTGATAGTCGACCGGATAATTGACAACAACGAAAAGAAGAAACTGGGACCTATAGAGAAGCTAGCGAAAGAACGGCTGCGATCTAAGCTCGGCGTCGGATTCCTCACAACCTTCCTGATCACACTCGTTATTGACATTACGAGCGCGTCCCGAGAAAAGAGCCCGATTCCGAAAGACGTGCTGTTGTTGCATATCGAGAAGCTCAAGACCGCACAGTCAGATCTTGAAACACTCCTTGGAGTCTACAGTAACGTGCTCGATGTCGAAATCGCGCGTATGACAAACGATGTAATACTTCAGATCGAACACTTACAGGAAGATTTCGAGTATCTGGCCGAGACTCAACCAAGGCCGCCGACCGAGTCGCATGCCTCGCACATGGAACAGGTTCTCCTCAAGACAGTCCACTTGACAAAGGCGGAACTCATCGCTCTGGGAACAGATAACGCCCAGATACGCGCACTAGAGGACTGGCTCACCCAGTATACTCGGGAGAGGAGGCCATTGCCGAAGAAAGAAGAGCCGATCGCGGTGCGTGGAGGACATACGATCTGATGAGTCAAGAACGAGCCACGGGTCCCGCCCAAGAAATCAAGGTAGCAGAACCTAATGAAATCGCGGACGGAGGCTCGAAAATCATCCACGTCCAAGGCAGAAACATTGCACTCTTCCGCGTCAAAGACCAATATTTCGCCATCTCAAACAACTGTCTACACCGAGGCGGACCCCTCGGGGAAGGCGAGGTCAGAAACTACGAGGTCACCTGCCCCTGGCACGGATGGAAATACAACCTCCTGGACGGCAGCTTCAGCTTGATACCTACGCTAAAGGTGAAGACCTATCCTGTTAAGGTCGGACCTGAAGGAATCTTCATCGAAGCCTAAGCCAGGAAGGTTAAACCGGGTTTACCTGATAAGGTTCTTGCTACCTACTTGGTAGTAATTGACTACTTGGTTTATAACATGGACTCGTAGCGTCTACGAGTATGACGAACAATATTCACGAAACGCCGAACAAGAAGCAATCGGAGAATAGACAGTAATGCTATTCGCCCAATTCGTGGATCTCGCATCCATCATCCTAAGGCTTGCAATCGGATCCGCATTCATGATTCACGGATATCCAAAACTCAAACAGAATGAACAAGGCAAGGGCTGGATGAAGAGCATGGGATGGCCCACAGCCTTGATTCCATTTGCAGGAGTCGTCGAATTCTTCGGTGGACTAGGCCTAATCCTCGGTATCCTTACCCCCATCATCGCTTTCCTCTCCGCACTATGGATGCTATCCACAACTTGGCTTTCAGTGACGAAGATCAAGAAGAAATACGCGGGAGGCTTAGAGATTGACATAACGCTTCTCCTGGCATCTCTCGCCCTTACATTCTTAGGGGGCGGAACCTTCTCGATCGACCACCTAATCGGATTGTGACACAGCCGATGACTAGCGCAAGAACCTCAACCTCTCAGAGACTAGGGAACAGCGAGGATGTCGAGGAATCAGTACGCAAGGCTCGACAGACAGCTATCGAGATGATGAAGAAAGCAGGATTCGATATCGGTACCAATGTGAAAGTTGTCGTCGATCCAAAGCTTCCGTTCATGGGATATACGATGCCGCAAGGAGACAGCTTTACGATAGTTGTGTCTGGTGGAGCCGTAGGGTCTGGACTGCTAGAGGGATTGCTGGTTCACGAGATGTCGCACGTTTACAGGATAAAGACCAGTCATCCTTCTCACAATGGTCAGATCTTGGAAGAGGCGGTTGACAATCTCGGGAAGAGGGTCGTCTTCCGTGACTATCAACAGAAAATTGTCCACGACCTACTCAACGACATTCAAGACCTGTACGCCGACGATATCTCGTTCAAGGTCCTTCGCACCACACCGATACTCGAATCGGACCAAATGACCAGATTCCTTCAAGACTGGGTCAAGGATGAGCCCGCTAAGTCACGGGATGCTGTAATGGATAGTTGGACCAACGCGTCGATTCTGACACACAATGCGCGCGCGATCGCGCAAATGGGGAGGCATCGAGTGGAAGATATCGGCAGTCGAGCCGAACAGACAAACAAGAGATTCTTGTCCCAAGTATCGCCCCGTATCGCGGAGCGCTTCGAGTATTTTCGGAATTTGCTTCAGAACTTGAGAGAAGATATGACGGCTGAAGAATACCGAAAACTTCTAGCCGAGTACCTCCATCAGTTCTTGGAAATCGCCGAAAGGAACTAATGCAACCTTAGTGCAGCATTTGACTGAGAGTTTGAGCGAGGATTTCGACTTTAACGCGGCCCTAAAAGAGCTGGATAAGAGCGAGACTCATCTCGTTGTCCGGGTCGAGTTTCGAAGATGGGGAAAGCCCGTGACGATCGTGCAGGGATTGCCCAAGACGGGACGGTCACTCGACGAGGTTGCCCATCGATTGAAAGCCCGTCTGGCGACTGGCGGAACTGCAAAAGAGGGCGTGATTATGCTGCAGGGGGACCATCGTAGCAGAATGAAGGATGAACTAGTAAAGATGGGGTTCGCTGAAGACCATATCGAAATCTACTAGTTCGCCTATTTAGAACGGACCGCGGTTCGAACCTTCTCATCATTGGCTCGACCGGTGTTGTTCGACGGTTTATCCCATTTCATAACCCACTCCGCCAATGTACCGAGGATCACCGAGAGTTCTACCCCTTTCTTGGTAAGCGCATACTCAACCCGTGGAGGGGTCTCGGGGTAGACCTTTCTCTCTATTACTTTTCTCTGGTCCAGCTCGTTCAACCTCTCCGCGAGACTCGTAGCGCTAATGGTCTGGATTCTTCGCTTGAGCTCGTTGAATCGAGCTGGCTGCTTGAGGCTCAGAGCATGGATGACGGGGAGCGTCCAGACCTTGGTGAGATCGTTCCAGGCAGAGTGAAGGAGGTGGCACTCATCGGACTGCTCTTTTGTTATGTCTTGGTCAACAGGGGTTAACTTACTCAAGTAATTCGCACCTACTTGGTTTGTTACGACTACCAAGTATATAAGCCCGACTGGTGCTATGGCTTGTTAGAGAAAATGATGACTCAGAGGACGAGAAGAACAACCGAGGCCGACTTCACCGAGAAGGAGCTTCGGTATCTCATGGAGAGAAGTCTTGGAAGACTCGCTTTCGTATGTTCAGACACTCAAGCTCACATTATGCCAGTACTCTTCGAATTTGACGGCGCTTACTTCTATCTTAGTGGCTGGAACCTCAAGTACAGTGAACAATTCCAGGATGCGTTACCCAAGAGCAAAGTAACTCTGCTGGTGGATGATGTGGACTCACCGACCAGATGGGTCCCCCGAGGCGTCGAGGTAACCGGAGAAGCAGAATCAAGAGAAAAAGGAAACTATCTTTACGTAAGAATCAAGCCCGTCGGAAAGACGAGCTGGGGGCTCTAAACATGTCAATTCTCACATCTCTAGAGAGTCAGATTACAGGAGCGGTCGAGAAGCTCAGCGAGAGCGTAGTCAGCATAGACAGTGTGAGGGTAACACGCGATTTTGCCTACGGTGTTGTACCCATCGAAGGAAAAGGCTCTGGACTAATCATTGACTCGAAGGGTTACGTCATTACGAATAATCATGTCATCGATGGAGCCGCTAAGGTTCAGATTCATCTCAAGGACGGACGCTCCTTCGTAGGAGAAGTCGTCGGAAGCGATCCATCTACCGATATTGCGGTTGTTCACGTTGAGGCCGAGAACCTTCCAGCTGCCACGTTGGGAGATTCAGAGCAGCTCAAAGTCGGACAACTCGCCCTCGCGATCGGAAACACTCTCGGACTCCAGGGAGGACCAACGGTCTCGCTAGGTGTCGTAAGCGCGCTTGGAAGACCCTTGCCAGGTGCCGATTTCATCTTTGAAGGGCTCATCCAGACAGACACCGCGATCAACCCAGGCAACAGCGGAGGACCACTCGCCGATATCAGCGGAAACGTCATCGGAATGAACACCGCCATGATACCCTACGCCCAAGGCGTTGGATTCGCGATTCCAGTCAACACGATCAAGTGGGTGATGCAGCAGATCCGGGAGAAGGGACGGGTTGTTAGACCCTGGCTGGGAATCTATGGAACCACCCTCAGCGAGGCACTTGCCAGACGATACGACCTTCCCGCCGACTCAGGAGTGTTAGTAGTTGAGGTGGACGCCCGAGGACCCGCATATCGTTCTGGACTACGAGTCGGAGATGTCATAATTGGCATCGGATCCCAAACCATCAACCAGATGAAAGACGTGCTCTCAGCCCTATCCAAACACGCCATCACCGAAGAAGTGGACCTACGATTCATCAGAACCGGCACCAAACGAGTGACTAGACTACTGCTCCAGGAGACCCCTCTGCAAACCGTCCAAAGACGATAAGATGATAAGCATCGAGAAACCGTCGATTTTCAACGTGCTGTCGTTCGAAGCAACGCGTATATCTCGGAACGGAGTATTGATCTAGTAATGGCCCTTATAGACGTCAGCAGCATCATTCAACTCGCATACTTTGGATCATTCATCGTCCTAATGTTCTACGGACAGCGAATCCAGATTAGCATGATGCTGGTTGGCGTCAAACGGAACCTAGGTAAGCTAGAGAGGCTCCGAAAGGCCGCTCATGATAGTGTTCTCAGCTCAGCCCTGCGATTCAAGGGCGACCAGAAAGCCGTTGAGTCTCGCATTGACAGATTGACTGGGTCGTTCGCCATTCAGCCCGTAAGCATGGACCCCTCAGGGATCGTAGGCAAACTCGAACACATTCTCGACACTTACGATGATAATCTCAGGACAGAGGTCAAAGCCATTGCTGCCAGCGCAACAGAGGCCGAGGTCAACACACTCTCCAACCAGATGGAAATCTCCATCGGCGCGGATCAGATGTACAGGGTCGTTCGCCACTTCTATCTCCTAGCCAGGAAGCAGGGCGGAATCCTCGCACTGTACCAGCTCCAGATGGCCATGCCTCAGATAATGGAAGAGGCCGAGGCGTACAGCTCAGCAATAGACGCATTTGCCAAGGGTAATCCGATAGGGGACGGAATAGGGCCCCTAATCGCAAGCAAAATGGCTGAAGGCGCTCAGTCTCGAGAGATCGAACAGGACACGATAATGTACGAGACGGGCCTCGACGGCAGAACCCTCCTCCTAGTTCGCGCGAAGGGTCCAGGCGGCAGCGTTGGAAAGCCTGGAATTGCAGTTGAGAAACTCATAGAGCAAAACTCTCCCTCCCTCGTGGTAACGGTCGACGCGGCCCTCAAATTTGAGGGTGAACCAAGCGGAGAAGTCGCAGAAGGCGTAGGCGCCGCTATTGGGGGCCCCGGAGTCGACAGATACCACATCGAACAGAGCGCATCCAAGCGTCACATTCCCATGATCGCCATAGTTGTGAAAATGTCAAACAAAGAAGCGATCTCAGCTATGACACAGCAGGTCAGGCTGGCTGTAGACGAGGCAATAAAACGAGTCAAGAATACAATTCTGTCCGCGTCAAAGGCGGGAGACACCGTGATTGTTGCCGGCATAGGCAACACCATGGGAATACCGTAGCTCGACCTAGAACGACGCTACGATTCGGACATGATCAATCAGCGACGAGCTATATCGTTCTCTGAACGATCCTCAAACAGGCGTTCATGATGTACGGGATCTGATTCTTCGACAGAATCTGTTTAGCTTCCTCGTTCTCGAGTCCCAGCTGGGCCCAGAAGACAAACGGTCTTCCATACTTCCGGTGAAAATCCACAACTTGTTGAGCCACCTGAGGAAGCTCTTCGCTCGGCCGGAAGACATCCACAATTTCCACTCTGCTTGCTAAATCGGCCGGGAGATCCAGCAGACTTGGATAGGCTTTCTCACCAACAATCTCATCGGCCGTCGGATTTATCGGAACGATCGAGTAGCCATGATCTTTCATGAATTGAGGAACAGTGTAAGCGTCCTTCTGCGGATTCTTGCTAGCCCCCACAACCGCAATCGTCTTGTATTTTCTTAGAATGTCTCTTGGAGAAACGGTCGCGGTTGGAGCCTTTGTCACAGACATTTCAGATAGAATTCAGGTGGCTCTCAAGGTAGAAAAAGCCTTGGAGCCGGGGTCTAGAATTCAAAGTCCATAAATATGTAGACTGTCTCAGGAACGTCTGTGTCTCCTAACTGGAACTCTAAACCGCCGAAGAACGACGACGAATACTTCGAACGAATGACAAGATCACTCTTCACCGCAGGCCTCAACTGGAAAGTGATCGAAAACAAATGGCCTAACTTCCAGAAGGCGTTCGCTGGATTCTCGATAGGCAAAGTCTCGCGGTTTTCTGATAAGGATGTGAAGAAGCTCATGACTGACACGGGCATTGTCCGGAACGAGAAGAAAATCCAGGCGACAGTGCATAATGCGGGCGAATTCTTGAAACTGGAGAAAGATTTCGGCTCCTTCCAGAAATATCTCAACACGTTCGGAAAGGATGAGGAACGCATGCTAGAGGCCGTGCAAGAACGGTTTCAACACGTTGGACCATCCACCGCTAGGACTTTTCTCTGGGCGTCGGGATGCGAGTTGACTCCGACGCGTGAAGAAAAGAAATGGATGAGCGGCCACAAGAAAACTTAGACGGTTGTTGGTGGAGAGCTAGAAGTACAACTCGCACTCTGCGTCGCGAGGTTCAAGTACGATTACGAATTATCGTCTGGTAACGGGTTTGGTAACTGTAAATGGTAACAGAAAACGAAACGTGAATCCCCGCATGGCGCAACGACCTCAGCACCGCCTCGCCCTGGCGGAGTGAGCTGGGACTCTTTGATGGGCATAGTGCAAGCAACCGCGGTTCGCGGTCGAGCCTCATCGTCTCGACTCCCTAATAGATTCCTTAGCTTTTGGAACGACCTGCTCGGCGAAGATACGAACTTGGCCCTCTTCCTCTCCTTCCGCGGAGGGCCAGAAGATGAATGTATCCAACCCTAAGTCTTTGTAGGATGAGACGAGCCAGTCTACCCAGTGTGAGACGGAGCCTACAAATGGGCTCTTTTCATGGAGGAAGAATGGTTTCTTTTCAGACGCCTCCGACCGCTCCCGATCATCGATCACGCCGACAACCTGAGCGATTCGTCTGATCGATTCTGGTGATCTACCGTTCTTCTTTGCTGACTCGTCGATAAGTCGTTGTCGTTCCCTTATCTCGTCGCTGGACGTGTAGGTACTTAGCGGATTAACCCAGCCATCCGTTAGTCTGCCGATAAGTCGCATCATACGCGGCCCGACCGCGCCAGTCCAGATGCTTATCCGATGATAGGGGCTCGGACCTGCTTGGGCATTTTCCAGCCGGTAATATTTTCCGGGAAAACTTACACGGCTACGCTCTTTGCCATAGTTCCAGATGAGATGAATAACTTGTAGCGCTTCCTCATACGCTGCAACAGCTTCCCTAGGAGTTCTCCTAGTCTCGCCCCATGACTGGATAGCATCCCAGAACGCGCCCGTCCCCAGGCCCAACTCTATCCGTCCTTTCGTCAGGATATCCAGTGTAGCGATCGATTTTGCCAAGATTGCAGGTGCTCTCATCGGTAGATCGCTAACGTCTGGAAAATACCTAATTCTCCTAGTGGACGCCGCCAAGGCGCTAATCAGGGTCCACGTATCAAGGAAACTACCATTGTACGGATGATCCTGAATACCGATAATCTCTAGGCCCACTTCGTCCGCTGTCTTTGCTATCTTGAAAATATCGTCCGCACTATTACTGTAGGGCGTAATACTGATGCCGAACTCCGGTTCCCGACGCCGGGACTTAGCATCCTCTCTTCGCAACGAATCCCGCTTTCCCCGATGCGTCCCGCCGCTAATTAATCAGACGCCGATCAGATTCGGTCTTTTAGGCAACACTCAACACCGATGACTACTAACAATGCCAAGCAGCCGGAATTCCCGCCCCTACGTGATACTCAACGCTGCGATGAGCCTCGACGGAAAAATCGCCACGTATACCGGCGACTCTCGAATGTCGTCGCCTGCCGACCTCAGAAGGGTCCACCGCTTGAGGGCCTCAGTTGACGGCATAATGGTCGGAATGAGAACATTGCTCAGAGACGACCCAAAACTTACAGTGAAGTTTGCAAGAGGGCGCAAACCCCACAGGATCATCGTAGACAGCACCGCACAGACACCGCTCACCTCCTACGTAGTCAGAACAGCGAGCGAGATCCCTACAATCGTCGCCGTAACGTCCAGAGCACCAAAGAACAGAATCGAGACTCTTGAACGGAGAGGCGTGAAGGTCTTTGTCTGTGGAAAAGGCCCGCTAGTATCAGTAAAGACCCTCCTACAGAACCTCAGAAACCTCGGAATCCGGAAGATTCTCCTGGAAGGAGGAGGAGCCCTAAACTGGAGCATGCTGAGTAGGGGTTTTGTCGACGAGGTCTCGGTCGCCATCACTCCTAGAATTCTGGGAGGAGAGAAAGCGGTGAGCCTCGTCGAAGGAAAAGGAGCCGCTCTGGTCAAAGACGACGTGAAACTGAAACTCCTCAGGGCTTCGAAATATGGACCGGATTTGGTTGTTCTTTACAAGGTGCAAAACTAGGTTCAGCCCTTATCGGTTGATTTTTGGCATCGCTATGGGAATCCTCCAACCCCTGCGCAAGCTGACCATTCTAAGCGTGAAGGTTGCAATCGCGGCGAGAATCTCCGCTGGGACCCCAGAGAATCCGATTTGAGTAGCGATAATGATGATTATTGCTCCAAGTAAAGATGCAACCGCGTAGATCTCGCTCCGAAAGATCAACGGGACTTCCGCTGCCATGATATCCCGCAAGACTCCCCCGCCCACTCCTGTAAGCATGCCGAGCAAAGCGGCAGGTGTGGGACCCAGTCCAGCATTGAGGGCGATGACCGTCCCGGTGACAGTGAAGACACTGAGCCCAATTGCGTCGAAAGTCGCTATGAACGTCCCGTGATTCGCGATTCTATTGTACCAAACGAAGACTAGGACCCCAGCCAAACCGGCCGTGCCAAGATAGCGCCAATCGGTCAGGGTTGCCGGCGGCGTATGTCCCAGAATTAGATCTCTCACGATTCCCCCGCCGAGACCAGTGGACTCGCTGAGCACGAGGACGCCGAAGAGATCCATTCGTTTCTTTACAGCCAGTATTCCACCGCTGAGACCGAACGCGAAAGTTCCGATCAGATTAAGCAATAGATTGAGAGACTCTTCCATTCCTCGACGCCAAGGAGCGTACGTCGTGTTTCTTCATAACTGTGAGCGACTGCTCGACCGTCCCAATCGATGACTAACCTAAGGGCCAGCCTCCACACGCTTATCTGCTTCGAAGTTGCGTCGACTTGTATGAAAGAATACGACCTTATCGTCATCGGTAGCGGATCAGCGATGAACATTGTCGAGCCGATGATTCAGGATAATCCTAACGTTCGGATCGCTGTTATCGATAAGGACGAGCCCGGAGGCATCTGCCTCACCAGGGGATGCATACCGTCCAAGATTCTACTATATCCTGCTGAACTGGTTCGGAAAATCGAAGAGGCACGAGAACTAGGCATTGACACTCAGATCAAGAAAATCAGCTTCGAATTTGTAATGGATCGGATGCAGAAGCTCATCTACACGGACATCGACCAGATAAGAGATGGCCTAACCAGCTCCAAGAACATCGACTACTATCATGAACCCGCCGAATTTATCGCCCCCTACACCATGAGAGTCAGGGGTACCGAGATCAAGTCGAAGATGATCTTCCTCTGCATCGGCTCCAAGACGATCATTCCCCCCATCAAAGGACTCGACAAAATCAGCTATCACACCAGCGACTCTGCCTTCAAGATAAAACAATTACCTGAGAGCATTGCCATTATTGGAGGAGGATACATCGCTGCAGAGTTCGGCCACTTCTTCGCATGCATGGGGTCCAACGTCACGATCATAGGAAGAAACCCTCAGTTTGTGCCGGAGGAGGAGCCTGAAGTCTCAGCGTTGGCAAAGAAGGTGCTAGGCCGACACATCAATATCGTCACCAACCACGAAGTGAAGGAAGTGAGAGAAATCTCGCAGGGCTTGAAGGAGCTGGTTGCTCTCGACCGCAAGACTGGGAAGACGGTGACGGTCACGGCACGGGAGATAATGATCGCCAGCGGAAGAGGACCAATAACGGACATCCTTCATCCTGAAAAGTCGGGAATAAAGACAACGCCCGATGGATGGATTGCAGTCAACGAATATCTGGAAACGTCTCAGCCAGGCATATGGGCGCTCGGTGACGCGGATGGCAAGTATCTCTTCAAACATGTTGCGAACTACGAATCAGCGATTGTCTACTACAACGCTATACTGAAGAGACGTGTCAAAGTAGACTATCACGCAGTCCCTCACGGCATATTCACCTATCCTGAGATTGCCGGGGTTGGAATGAAAGAACAAGAAGCAATATCAAAGTATGGAACGGACAAAGTCCTCATTGGGCATCACAAATATGAGGACACTGCCAAGGGAGAGGCGCTGAACGTTAAGGACTATTTCGTCAAAGTAATCGTGGAAGCGGACACTGAAAGAATCCTTGGTGCCCACATTATCGGACCTGAAGCGACCACGCTAATACACGAGATAATCCCATTAATGTATACGCCTCAGCAAACTTACAGGCCGATAAGGGACATGATGCACATTCATCCAGCGTTGAGTGAGGTTGTGGACAGAGCTTTCCAGTCTTTTATGCCGCCCGAACATTACCACCACACAATTGAACATTCACATCAAATGGTTGAGGCGTAGGAGAGAGATTCGATGAGCAGTGAAGACCTTACTTTCGAGGATATACTGAAACACATCGACAGGGAATCAGAGCACTTTGTCATTAGACTGGAAACTCATCACCGCTCCGGAAGAGAAGTAACCGTCGTCGAACCACACAGACTCACCAAGGATGAATCGTCTCTGAGAGAACTTGCGCGTCAGCTAAAGGAGGCACTTGGTACGGGTGGGGATGTGGAGGATGGACGAATCGTCCTACATGGAGAGCAACGAACGAAGACAAGAGATGAACTTGTCAAACTAGGATTCAACGAAGAGAATATTGAGCTGATCTAAGAAGAACCGGATCGAGACGCGAGATACGACTCAACCTGCAAGTGTCGACACTCCCACGGCGAAGCCTGCGGACCTTGTCACCGAACGGTACCTCGTTATCGAAACCTACCGGAAGAACGGAGATCCAGTTCGTACCCCAGTCTGGTTTGTTGAACAACAAGGAATCATCTACGTAAGGACCAACAGGGACACGGGGAAAGCAAAGAGAATTCGGCTTAACCCACACGTCCGAATTGCACCGTCTACAGGAAGAGGCAACCCCAAGGGCGATTGGATCGAGGCAGAGGCCATCATAGCTGGCGAGGGAGAAGCGAAGATTGCGTTCTCACTTCTCAAGACAAAATACGGCATTCAATACCGACTAATTCGGTTCATCCACTGGCTACAGACAAGACAAGACAGATCAGTCGCACTAAGAATTAAGACTTGAAACATAGAGCACCCTCCACAATTAAGACATGAGCATTCTGGACCGATTCTCCCGTAAAGCCTTATTGAGAAGACAAGCACATTTTTAGTGCGATAATTGTGCTGGACAAAAGCGAACGGTACATGTGTCCGAACTGTGAAAGTGTAATAGACGATTGTGAGTGCGCCTGCCCATACTGTAACGAGAGCGGCGATTGCGACTGTGCGGTAGGGCACGGAAGGGCGACCGGGGGCTAATCGACGAGCAACGCTCCAGCCAAGACAAACGACCTCTCTTGGATGACCGGCGGCCCGCAAGGCAGCGGAGTGGACTCATCCGCTAACATATTCGCAGGAGCCTGCGCCCTCTCTGGTCTCTGGACATTTGGCTCACGAGAATACTATTCGAGCATCAAGGGACCGCACAGCTATTTCGAGGTCCGAGCGAACAGCGAGAGGATAAGATCACAGGTAAACAACGTCAACCTCCTAGCCACATTTGACGCAGAGACCCTCATTCGCCACGCCGATGAGGTCTGCCCCGGAGGGGGAATAATCTACGACCCCACCTTCAGCGCAATCGAGATAGACAAAGTCGACACCATCGAACATCCCGTCGTAGCCCGGGTCAAAGATAGACTAGCCAAGCAGGGACTGCCCGGAACGGTCGCGGGAATACTGGAAGAGGCTAAGAAGAGAAACGTCAACCTCTACCCGATACCGTATAACGACATAGTCGCAAAGACGGCCGCCCAGATTGGAGAACACCAGCTCAGCAAAGTCTCACGGATAGTCAACGT
>WNGC01001279.1_pt1 | contig 15257 bp, 17 predicted proteins | sample 5400051 | NCBI WGS metagenome assembly WNGC01 (sample SAMN13153368, study PRJNA577476) | soil metagenome | isolation source: 20 cm soil or saprolite under grassland replicate 2 | place: USA:California | collected 2016-06-15 | reverse complement strand
GGGCGGGAAGAACGATTGTAAAGGTATCCTGAAAGCCAACCGAAAGGTCTCGTCAGCACGCAGCAAGGCACGGTGGCCCATGCTGACGTCCCTGCGCTTCCACCCCGACGTTCAATGCCGGCGCGTTCGTGTAAGAAAAATTCTCTTCCATGCTCACCCTCTCCGCCTCGAAATCCCGTTGGATCGCGGGCGCCTTCCTGGTCTTCACCTTGATCTGGTTTGCGGGGCTCGAGTACCGCGGACTGTTCGTGCCTGACGAAGGGCGATACGCGGACATTGCCCGATCGATGCTGGATTCGAACGACTGGGTGACGCCGCGGCTCAACGGGATCAAGTACCTGGAAAAGCCGCCGCTGCAGTACTGGGCGACCGCGGGCGCGTTCGCCTTGCTCGGCGTGGACGAATGGACGGCCCGTCTGTGGCCGGCCCTGACCGGTTTTCTAGGGATCGTGTTCACCGCGTTCGCTGCATTTCGCCTCGCGCCCCGCTCGTCCTGGCTTCCGACCGCGCTGGCGGTCGCGGGTTGCTGGGGATATTTCCTCGGCGGCCAGTTCCTGACGCTGGACATGGGGCTCACCTTTTTTCTCACCGCGGCGATGTTGAGTTTCGCCTTGAGCCGGCGCGCGGACATCTCCCTGCACGCGGAATGGGGGTGGATGATGCTCGCGTGGGCTTCTGTGGCCTGCGCCGTCCTGAGCAAGGGAATCGTGGGGATCGTGATCCCGGGCCTGGCGCTGCTCGTGTATCTCGCGATCGAGCGTGAACTGTCGCTTCTTCGGCGGCTGCATTGGGTCCCGGGCCTGTGCGTGTTCGGCGCGATCGTGATGCCCTGGTTCATCCTCGTTCAGCAGAGGAACCCCGAGTTTTTTCATTTCTTTTTCATCCGCGAGCATTTCGAACGCTATCTGCTGCCCGATCATCACCGGCCTGGTCCATGGTGGTACTTCGTTCCCATCCTGCTCGTCGGGTTGCTGCCCTGGACGCCGAGCATTCCGGCCGCACTCGCAAGAGCGTGGAGAGCGCCAGCCGCACCGGGCTTCAAGCTCGATCGCTTTCTCGTCATCTGGGCCGGCGTGGTGGTCGTCTTCTTCAGCGCGTCGCACTCGAAGCTGCCTGGTTACGTCCTGCCGGCGGTTCCGGCGACCCTTCTGCTGTTCGCACGGCACTACCCCTCCCTGTCTCAACGCGCGCGCCGCGCGCCGGCGTACGCCTGCGTCGCGAGCGGCGTCGTATTGGCGTTGCTGGCCGCTGCGCTTCCGATTCTGAGGGCGCGCTCGTCATGGACGGAATTCGATCCGCATTACGCGATCTGGCTATTTGCAGCCGCGCTGAGCATGTCGGCGGTGGGGTTTGCCGCGCTCCGGCTCTTGCGCCGCGCGCGGGAGGAGACCTCTCTCGCAGTTATCGGGCTGGGCAGCCTGCTCGCCGTCCAGCTGGCTCTCTCGGGAACGCACATTCTCGACGAGCGCTATTCGTCCGAGCGGCTCATCGAACCGGTCGTCGGCGGGAAATTGCGGTTTTCGCGCGAACCGCCCTTCTACAGCGTCGCGAGCTTCGATCAGAGCGTCCCCTTCTACCTCGGTCGCCCCGTCACGCTGGTCGGCTACAAGGACGAACTCGCATCTGGCATCGCGGCCGAGCCGGGGAAATACGTCGCGTCGGTCGAGGAGTTTCTCGGACGCTGGGACGAGCACGGGGAAGCTTTCGCGATCATGACGCCGCAGTTCTACGAGAAGCTTAGGCAGGGGGGGCTTCCGGGGCGCGTGCTCGCACGAGACGCGCGGCGGGTGATCGTCGCCAGACGATAGCTTCGGGCTCGCCTTACTGCGGCTCGATCTTGGCGAGCCTCACGTACCGGCCCCAGTTCTCGCTTTCCGCCCTGATCAGAGCCGCCATCGATTCGGAGTTGCCGGGGAAGGGATCGGTGGCGACGTTCTCGAGAAACTTGCGGGTCTCCTCGCTCGCGGAGATCTGGTTGAACCACGAGGCGAGCTTGTCGACGATGGTCCTGGACGTACCGGCCGGAACGACGACCCCGAACCAGGGCGTGAGGTCGTAGCCGGGGAAGCCCGATTCCGCCATGGTGCGCACCTCCGGCAGCATGCTCAGGCGCGTGGCGGAAGTGAGCGCGAGAATCCGCACGCGGCCCGCGCGCGCCTGCGCCATCAGGAAGGTCACGTCGTAAGACATGAAGTCGACCTCTCCTCCGAGCAGATCGCTCAATGCATTCGGAGAGGCCTTGTATGGGATATGCGTGGTCTTCAGGCCCGCCCTTTCCTTGTAGAGCTCGGCTGCAACGAAGCCGGTATTGGAGCCGGTTGCGTAGTTGCCGTGGCCGGGCTTGTTCTTCAGGTATTCGGTCAGCTCGGCGATCGAATGGATCGGCCTTTTCGCGTCGATCGCGACCGCGAAGCTGAGCTTCGCGAGGGTCGTGACCGGCGTGAAATCCTTGATCGGGTCGAAGGATAGCTGTTTGAAGAGGTGCTGCGCGGCCGCGAGGGTGGAGCTCGCGGGCGTGATCATGATCGTGTAGCCGTCCGGCTTCGCGCGCGCGACGTATTCAGTGGCGATGTTTCCCTGCGCCCCGACCCTGTTCTCGACGATCACGGGTCTGCCGGCAAGCTTGGCGAGCCTGTCGCTGTAGTAGCGCACCAGGATGTCGGCGCCGGATCCGGCGGCGAAATTGCAGATCGAGCGGATTTCGCGCCCCGGATACTCCTGAGCGCCGACGGGCTGCGACGCCAGGACTGCCTGGATAAGAGCAATCCAAACGGCGCTTTCGAACGTACGTCTCATCGCTTCGCTCCGGACTGGCTCGACTCACTCAGCGTTCCTTTGGGCAGCGCGAAATAGAACGTCGCGCCTTCGCCCGGAATGCCCTCGGCCCAGGCGCGGCCGCCATGACGGACCACGATGCGCTGCACGATAGCCAGCCCCACGCCGGTACCCGGAAACTCGCGCGTGCTGTGCAGGCGCTGGAACACGCCGAACAGCTTGGCGGAATAGCGCATGTCGAAGCCGGCGCCGTTGTCCTTCACGTAGTAGAGGGTCCTCGAGTCTTCGCTGCTGCCGCCCAGCTCGATCACGGGGGTTTCCCTCGCACCGGTGAATTTGATCGCGTTGGAAAGCAGGTTCAACCAGACCTGGCGCATGAGCGACCCGTCGCCCCAGCCGACGGGCAGCGGCTTGAAGACGCACTGTGGAACCCGTTGCCCGGGGACGCTGCGGAGCTCTTCGACAACGTCGCGCGCCAGCGCATCCATGTCGATTTCCCGGGCGAAGAGGGGCTGGCGCCCGAATTGGGAGAACGCGAGCAGGTCCGCTATCAGCGTCTCCATCCTTTGGGCGCTTTCGATAATTTTTCCGAGCACGCGGTTGTTGTCGTCGCCCAGCTTGTCGCCGCAGCTTTCTTGCAGGATGTTCGAATACGCGCCGATAGCCCGCAGCGGCGCACGCAGGTCATGCGAGACCGAAAAGCTGAAGCTTTCGAGGTCTTTGTTTGCGGCCTCGAGCTCCGCCGCCTGCTCGCGCACCACTCCCGTGGTCCGGGCAAGGTCGACGAATACCGACACCTTGGAGCGGAGAATATCCGGCTGAAGGGGTTTGAAGACGTAATCCACCGCGCCCAGCGCGTAGCCGCGGAACACCTGGACTTCGCTCTGGTAGTCCGCCGTGAGAAATATGATCGGGGTATGCCGGCTGCGCTCGCGTCCGCGAATGAGCTCCGCGGTTTGGAAACCGTCCAGTTCCGGCATCCGGATGTCGAGCAGGATCAGGGCGAAATCGTTCGCGAGCAGCTGCCGCAGCGCTTCGTGTCCCGACCTCGCGGTGATCAGCTTCTGCCCGAGCGGCTCGAGTATCGCCTCCAGGGCCAGCAAGCCCTTGGGCTCGTTGTCTACAAGGAGGATCTTGACCGTTTCATTCACCGTCCTGGACCTCTTCTCCGGATCGCTAAACGTCGAGTTCTGGATAATGCCTGAAGATGCCGTGCTGGTTGAAGTCGACGCGTCGCTTCGACGCGAGATAGGCGGCAATGCGAGGCCGCGCCGCGACGCGCTCGTGCAAGGCGACCGATCGGGGATATTTCGGCTCCAGCCTCCCCATCGCGCGGGGAAGAGCATAGCGCAGGCCCGCGATCATCTGGAAAAGCGACAGGTCCGGGTAGGTAAACTTCTTGCCGAGCAGCCAGCCGCCCGTTTCGCGCTCGAGCACCTGCTCGAAATAGCCGAGGAATTTCGGCAGCCGCTCGGCGCTGAAGTGCGCGGCGCGGCGCTTCGATTCGGGCTTCTGGTCCTCGTAGTAGAAAGCGCCGCCGATCGGGTGGTGCGAGTCGTGCACTTCGACCAGCCAGTCGGCCAGGGTGAGCTGGAGCTGGTGCGCCCAGAGGCGGGACGCCTCGCTTTTCGGCACGAGGCCGTGGCGCGGGGCGAGCCAGAGCAGGATGTTCGCCGTCTGCGCGATGACCAGCCCTCCCGCCTTCAGGAACGGGGGCGCGAAGGGCAGGCGCCCCTGCGACTCGCCTTTCAGGAAGCGCATCAACTTCGGAACACCGCCTTGCTGCGTTCGCGCGACATCGGTGTAGTCGGCGCCCGCTTCCTCCAGCGCGAGCCGCACGAACTCCCCGCGGCCTTGTATCGAGGGCCAGTAATAGAGCTCGTAGCGCATGGGTCCTCCTTCGGAGCAGGTCGGAATTCGGGAAGCGGACTGCAGGCGGGTCCAGGCGTACCGGGAGTCGGCCTCGTGCGATGTCTGGAGGGTTCTCATACCGGGCGCGCCCGGAGCAGCGTGAACGCGAGCAATGCCGCTGTCAGCGCGAGCAGCAGCAGGGCCGAAAGAGCGAGCGACCAGTGGATGCCGATGAGCCCGCCCGCGACGCCGATGGTGACGCCGGAGAAGGCGCGCATCCCGAGCGCGCACAGAATGTAGAGCCCGATCACGCGGCCGCGAATCGGCGCCGGCGCGTGCAGCTGCACCAGCGTTTGCGCCATTGCGTTGAATGAAAGCTCGAGAAAGCCCACGGCGAACAGAATCGCGAGCGCGAGCGCGTAGGACTTCGAGGCGGCGAAGCCGCCGATGGCGCAGCACCACAGCATCGCGAGCAGCAGCGCCGTTCGCGGCTTGGCCTGCAGGAGACCGCGGCTCTCGAGCAGGAATCCCGCGAACAGGGCTCCCGCCGCGTCGGCGGCGAGCAGCATGCTATAGGACAGGTCGGGATCGCCGTGGCCGAGGTCGTGCGCGAACTCGGGCATCTGCGGCTGGTAGCCGTTACCGACAAAGAACGAGGTGAGGCCCGCGAGCAGGATCATCGAGACGATGGTGCGGCTGCCGGAAACGTCGCGGATCGTCGAAACGATGTCGCTGAAGCCCCTCACAACGCGCACCGGCGCCGGCGAGCCTTTCCTGAAGCGCGGCCCGTAGGGCGCCTTCCACAGCCAAAACACGAGCGGGAGGTAGATCAGCGCGTTCAGCAAGAGGCCGTATGCCGGGCCGAAGGCGAGCAGGAAAGCCCCGCCCACCGCAGGTCCAAAGAGCATGCCGAGATAACGGCCGGTGGCGGAGAGGCGCACCGCGCTCTGGAGGTTCGCCGTTCCGACGATGTCGTGGATCAAAACCTGCGCGGAAGGGTGCCAGAACACGCCCGCGAATCCGTGTATGACGAGCAGGGCTGCGGCGTGCCACATTTCCAGCGTGCCGGTGAGGAACAGCACGCCCCAGCCGAGCGAGGCGGCCATGAACAAGGCCATGCCGATCTGGATGATGCGCCGCGGGTCGAAGCGGTCGGCGAGCGCGCCCGACAGCACCGAGAAGAAGAGAAACGGCAGCCAGTGCGAGAGCATCGCGAATCCGCCTAGCGCCGGGGAATGGAATTTCTGGAAAATGATCCAGTAGCTGATCACGTGCTCGATCGAATCGGCCATCATCGCCAGCGCCGAGCCGACGAAATAGGCGCGGTAGCCGGGATGGCGCAGCGCGGCGAAGGATTGCGGCGGGGCGGCGGGCGGCCGGCCGCCTTGTTGCGGGTCGGTCAACTCAGGCTTTCAAGGGTGCCGCAGGCGGCTACAGCTCGACGCCTATTCTCCGGTCGAGCGAGTAAGGCCCGCCGCCGCGCCAGAGAATCGCGAGCGCGACCAGCCCCCACAGCAAGGTGAACTCGTAGCCGCGGTTGAGCCAGGAGAATCCGTTGGGCAGGTAGTGGAAGGTGATCACCGCCATCTCGATCGCGACGGCGGCCGCGAAGAAGCGCGTGAACAATCCGGCGGCGATGGCGATTCCGCCGAAGAACTCGACGAAGATGAGGAGATAGACCAGAGCGACGGGGTGCTCGTATCCCAGCTTCGCGAACGTGGGCGCCATCGCCTCCGCGCCGCGGGAGATCTTGCCCCAGCCGTGCACCATGAGAATCAAGCCGCAGGCGCAACGGATGAGCGGCCAGGACAGCGCCTCGAGGAACACGTAGAGGGGTCTGAGGGCCGGGAACAGCAGTCTGGGCGGGTGCAGAGCCTCGTTCATGACTTCTCCTCGTTGGGAACGTCGGGCCGGGTCAGGTTAACGGACGTGGACGCGGCGCGCAAGCCGCTCGCTGCGAAACCCGGGGAAAGGCAGAATAGAGGGCCATGCCAGACATTTCCTCCGCGATCGCGATCCCCGAGTCCGAGATCGAGCTCACTGCGATCCGCGCGCAAGGGGCGGGCGGCCAGAACGTCAACAAGGTCTCCTCGGCGGTGCATCTGCGCTTCGATATCCGCGCGTCTTCGCTGCCCGAGCAGATAAAGGGGCGGCTCCTGGGCTCCCGCGATCAGCGCATCACGCGCGCGGGCGTGCTCGTCATCAAGTCGCAGCAGCACCGCAGCCTGGAGCGCAACCGCGAAGAGGCGCTCGCTCGCCTGCACGAGCTCGTGGCGCATGCGGCCGTCGTTCCGCGGCAGCGCAGGCCGACCCGGCCGACGCGAAACTCGCAGAAGAAGCGTCTCGAGGGCAAGACCCGGCGCGGCGAGCTCAAGAAGCAGCGGGGCAGGATCCGGTCCGCTTCGGATTGATCGTCTCGGGGCTGCGGCGCTCAAGCGGCTTTCGCAACTTCGCCGGACTTAACCGAAGTATCCCGCTTCCCGTTGATGGCGGACGGCGAGCACGAGAACGCGATCACGTTCGCCGTCGTAGCGGTAAAGTGCGATATATCCCGATTTGCCCCGGGAGATGACGAGTTCGCGCAGGGCCGCCTCCGCTCGACGGCCGATCAAGGGGTGCTCCTCCAGGACCGCGACGGCGTCGGCTATCAGATTGACCGTATTCGCCGCGGCGTGGAGATCGGTTTCGGCAAGAAAGTCGCTAAGTCTTTCCAGATCGGCGAGCGCCCGTGGCGCGTAGCTCACGGACGCCATCGCGAGGCGCTACCATCGCGCCGGTTTCGGGCGGCCGACTTTCTTCCCAGCAGCGCGGGCACGGATGTAGCGGTGTACGTCTTCGGCCCGATAGGCCCTGCCGCTGCGTTCGACTTCCTTCTCCGCGGCGAGCGCGTCACCGACAAAGGCCTTGCGTTTCTCCGCAAGCGCGGTATGTGTTTCCAGTGCCTCGATCATCCAAGCGTGCGGGGTCTTGCCCGCGGATTTCGCGAGCGGCACGATGCGCTGCTTCAGTCGTTCGGAAAGTTTGAGCGTGGTGGAAGCGGCCATGAAAATCCTCGCGAGTAACACGAAGGTAACACCTTCGCGCAAGGCGGGTCAAGCGCGGATGCGAAGCGCCGGCTATTGTGGAAGACCCGATCCTTAGACTAGGCCGCCAGATGCTCCAGCCGCCGCTGCTGCTCCAGCCATTCCGCCTCGAGCTGCGCCAGCTCCCGCGCCACGTAGGCCTGGTCGAGGATCAGCGTCTTCAACGCTTCCTTGCGGGCCTCTCCGTAGCTCGCCGGGTCGGCAAGCTGCGCGTCGATCGCGGACTTCTGCGTGTTGAGCTTCGCCATTTTCTCTTCCAGCCTCTTGATTCGCGACTCGATCGGTTTTCTCGCGGCGGACTGGCGCTGGCGCACTTCCGCTTCCCGGCGTTTCTGCTCGCGGCGCGCCGGAGCGGGCGGCGCCGTGACGGCGGGTTTCTTCGCTTCCGGCAAAGGCGAGGCTTCCTCTGCAGGCGCGAGCTTGGTCTTGAACAGCCAGTCGCGGTAGTCCTCGAGGTCGCCGTCGAAAGCTGCGAGGCGGCCCTCGGCGACGATCAGGAACTGGTCGGTGGTGGCGCGCAGGAGATGCCGGTCGTGGGAAACGAGCACGAGCGTGCCTTCGAACTGGGCGAGTGCCACCGTGAGCGCCTCGCGCGTTTCCAGGTCGAGGTGGTTGGTCGGTTCGTCGAGCAGGAGCAGGTTGGGACGCTGCCACACGATAAGCGCAAGGGCGAGCCGCGCCTTTTCTCCGCCCGAAAAAGTCTCGATCGACGTGGTCGCCATATCGCCGGGGAAGTTGAAGCCGCCGAGATAGTTGCGCAGCTCCTGCTCGCGCGTGCTCCGTGCGATTCGCGAGAGATGCCACAGCGGCGATTCGTCGTGGCGCAGCATCTCGATCTGGTGCTGCGCGAAATAGCCGACCGCGAGCCCCTTGTTGAAGATCGCCTTGCCGGCGAGCGGCGCGAGCTCCCCGGCGATGGTCTTGATGAGGGTCGATTTCCCCGCGCCGTTGATGCCGAGGAGCCCGTAGCGCTGCCCGCTCTGCAGCGAGAAATTGATGCCGTGCACGACGATCTTGTCCGGGGCCCCTTCCATTTTGTAGCCGGCGTCCGCGTCTTCAAGCACCAGGAGCGGATCGGGTGCCTTCAGCGGCTCGCGGAACTCGAAGGAGAAGGGCGCGGAAACGTGCAAGGGGGCGAGCTCCTCCATCCTCGCCAGCATCTTCATGCGGCTTTGCGCCTGTTTCGCCTTGGTGGCCTTTGCCCGGAAGCGGTTGATGAAGGATTCCAGGTGCGCGCGCTCGCGCTGCTGCTTTTCGTACTGCGACGCGGCGAGCACCAGGCCTTCAGCTCGCTGGCGCTCGAAGCTCGAGTAGTTGCCCGAGTAGCGCCTGAGCTTCTTCGCGTCGATGTGAACGACCACTTCCACCACGCCGTCGAGGAAATCGCGGTCGTGCGATACGATGAGAAGCGTCCCTGCGTAGCGCTTCAGCCACTCTTCGAGCCAGAGAATGGCGTCGAGGTCGAGGTGGTTGGTCGGCTCGTCGAGGAGCAGCAGGTCCGAAGGGCACATCAGCGCCTGGGCGAGATTGAGCCGCATGCGCCAGCCGCCGGAGAAGCTCGCCACCGGCTCGCCCATCTGCTCGTGCGCGAAGCCCAGGCCGTGCAGCAGCTGCTCGGCGCGCGAGCGCACCGTGTACGCGTCGGCGTCGCCCATCGCGGCGTGCAGCTCGCCGATCAAATGGCCGTCGTCCGCAGCTTCCGCTGCGGCAAGACGCGCCTCGACTTTCCTCAGCGTGGTATCGCCGTCGATCGCGTATTCCAGCGCAGGGCGCTCCAGCGCCGGCGTCTCCTGCGCGACGTAGGCGACGCGCCACCCCGGCGGGTATTCGGCCTCACCCTTGTCGGCGTGAAGCTCGCCCCGCAAGAGCGCGAAGAGGCTCGACTTCCCCGAGCCGTTGGCGCCTATCAGGCCGATCTTGTCGCCGGGGTTGAGCGCGACGTCGGCGCCTTCGAGCAGCGTCTTCACGCCGCGGCGGAGCGTGACCTGGGAGAGGCGGATCATTTTTCGGACTGTCGTCGGCGGCGAATACGGGACTATCGCTTCTGCTTGCAGCGGCGGCGGATCCAATCCGCGAGCGCCGTCTCCTTCGTCGTTCCTGCAGCGACCGCGAGCATGCTCATCGCGCAATCCGCGTCGTCCGCGACCAACTCGTGCCCGTTCAGCGTGAGGAACAGTTCCAGGGCGACGAACGCGATGCGCTTGTTGCCGTCCACGAAAGGATGGTTCCTGCTAAGGCCATAAGCGTAGGCGGCGGCGAGCTCGGCGGCATCGGACCTGCCGTAGGCGGCGCGGTTGAGCGGCCGCGCGAGGGCCGAATCGAGCAGGCCCGCATCGCGGATACCCGGGCTGCCGCCGTGCTCCGCGAGCTGCTCATCGTGCGCGGCGAGAATGACGGAACGCTCGATCCAGGTCCACTTTCTCACTTCGCCAGCTCGCGCAGCACGGCACGGCGCTTCTTTGCGATGCGACGGACCTGTTTCATCTGCGCTTCGAAGCGTGGGTCATGAGGAGTCAGGCGAAGGCCGTCGGGCGTGTCGGTGACGTGCAGCATGTCGCCCTTCTCGACCTTCAGGCGCGCGAGCATATCCTTCGGCAGGATCACGCCGACGGAGTTGCCGATCTGCGTAAGTTTGAGGGCGGCCATGGCAAGCTCTGTTATAACGAACGTTATAATACAGCGCCCTTTCGCCGCTGGCAAGGTGCGCATTGTATAGTGTCGCGGTCATCCTATTGCATTCATGAGATCCCAGGAGGAAACATGAAGGTCTTTCGCTTGATCGGCTTCGCTCTGTGCGCGCTGACCGTCCCGGGCTGCGTTTCGCTCGCTTCGTACCGCGTCGATGCCCACCTTCCGTCGAACCCAGACACCGTGGTCTGGGGCTATCTGCCCACTGGCCGCCCGCCCGTCCTCACGATCCGCTCCGGACAAACTGTGCGGATCGACACGGTCTCGCACCAGGGACTGATCAACGGCACCGACCCGGTCCAGTTTTTCAGCGCGGCCGGCTTGCCGGCGAGCGAGGTATTGCCCGACGCGATCGAGATCTACAGCAAGGCGCCGCGCCCCAAGGACGCGGGCGCGCACGTGCTTACCGGGCCGATCTTCGTGGAAGGCGCGGAACCCGGTGACATGCTGGAGGTGCGCATGCTCGATTTCCAGTTCCGCGTGCCTTACGGCGTGAACAACAGCAACAAGGGCACGGGCGTGCTGCCCGAGGTGCACGCGAAGCCCTATCCGAAGGTGATCAGGTTCAACCTGCAGCGGCACGTTGCGCTCTTTGCGCCCGGCATCGAGGTCCCCTTGGTTCCCTTCATGGGCATCATGGCGGTCATGCCTCCCGAGGCGCTCGCCAATACGCGGCCGCCGGGAATCTACGGCGGGAACATGGACTTCAATCGGCTCACCGTCGGCGCGCGCCTCTATCTGCCGGTGCACCAGCGCGGCGCGCTCTTCTACACGGGGGATTCGCACGCCGTGCAGGGCGACGGCGAGATCAACGGCACCGCGATCGAGGCCTCGCTCACCCCGGTCCTGCAATTCGTCGTCCACAAGGGCACGGGCAAGACCATGAAGTGGCCGCGCGCCGAGGACGATGCCCACTATTACGTCATGGGGATGGACGTGGATCTGGACACAGCGTTGAAGCAGGCGGCGGAGGAGACCGTCGCCTTCCTGCAGCGGGAGAAGGGCCTGTCGGCCGCCGACGCTTATTCTCTGGCGAGCATTGCAGTGAACTACGTCGTCGGCGAAGCGGTCGACCAAGTGCAGATGGTGTACGGCGCGATACCCAAGAGGATCTTCACTCGGTAGCGCCCGCTATCCGTAGGCGAGGCTCGCCAGCGCGGCGAGCGCGGCGGCGAGCCCGGCGCCTTTGCGCGCGGTGAACGGCTCGCGCAGGAAAAGAAAGCCGAGCAGGGCAGTGACGACGAATCCCATCTGCGCGATCGGGACCACCACGCTCGCTTGCGCGCGCGCCATGCCCTCGACCATGAAGGCGAATGCCAGTGCGAGAACCACCGCGGCCCGGGGAGCGTAGCGCAGCGCCGCGCCGGAAGGCCGGATGCGGCGGTCCACGACGCCGACGAAAGCGCTGGCGAGCGTCACGACGACGGCTGCTTGCGCGACGATCAGCGAACCCGGGGTTGCGCCCGCGCGCAGGCCCAAGGTGTAGATGAAGTTGCCCGCTCCGACGGAGACGGTGGCGACGAGGACGCGTGCGAGAGAAGAACGGCTCTCGCGCCGCCCGGCGGCATCATCGGGAGCGGGCGCGCCGAGCAGCAGCCACACCGCGGCGAGGGCGAGCAAGAGGCCCGCGACCTTGTACGGAGTGAGCGGCTCCCCGAGCAGGAGGACCGCGAGCGCCGCGGTGAGGACGAAGCTCAGGCGGAAAACCGGTGCGTTGATGCTGATCGAGCCGGTTCTCAGGCTATGGGCGAAATTGTAGAAGCCGACCAGCACGAATAGGCCTGCGAGCGCGCCCCAGAGCGATCCGGCGACGAAGTGCAGCGAGCCCGTCCACGCCGCGTACAGCACCACCGAGGGCGCGAACACCCAGGACTGCACCATCAGGAAGTGATGCGCCTGCGCGCCGGCGGCGGCGCCGCGCTTGTACACCAGGTCGCCCAGCCCGAAGAGGAGCATCGCGCCCAGCGCGTATCCGATTCCCGGAGTCATGGACGGCATCGTAACCGCTCTTCGCACAGGTGGTTATCCCGGAAATGCAATATCATCCTGCGACGACCCGAAGGAAGACCTCGATGCAACGATCCCAACCGTTTACGCTCGCCGTTCCGTTCAATCACACCGATCACGTCCTGGGGACGGCGTCGGCGAAAGTCACCGTCGTAGAGTTCGGCGATTTCGAGTGTCCATCGTGCGGCCAGGCTTATCCTGCCGTGAAAATGCTGCTCAAGCACTTCGGAGACCGCGTGCGCTTCGTGTTCCGGCATTTCCCGCTGGTGGAAGTGCATCCTCACGCCGAGCTCGCTGCCGAGGCCGCCGAGGCGGCGGGGGCGCAGCACAAATTCTGGCAGATGCACGACCTGCTCTTCGAGCACCAGCAGCACCTGAAGGCCAACAACCTGAGGCAGTACGCCTTGCAGGCGGAGCTGGACCTGGACCGGTACGACTACGAGATGAAGGAGCACCTTTACCTGCAGCGGGTGCACGAGCACATCGACGGCGGCGCCAAGAGCGGCGTGCGGTCCACGCCCGGGTTTTTCGTCAACGGCGCGGTAGAGGACGTGTCCTTCGGACTGGAACGCCTGTACAAGGCGGTCGAAGCCGCGCTCGGGAAGTGAATCTCGGGAGCTACAGCGTCGCCCCCGGCTGTCCCAGGGCCTTCTCGGCGAGCTGGCGGACGATCCAGTCGTAGGCGTCGTCCACGGAGTCGGTGCGGTGGACGAGCTCGATGTCGCGGGCGTCGATGGTGCCGTGGCGCGCGAGCGCGTCGAAGTCGATGATTTGCCTCCAGTACTCGGTGCCGAAGAGCACGATAGGCATGGGTTTTTTCATCTTGCGCGTCTGCACCAGCGTCAATAGCTCGAACAGCTCGTCGAGCGTGCCGAAGCCGCCCGGGAACACGATGACCGCCTTGGCGAGGTAACTGAACCAGAACTTGCGCATGAAGAAGTAATGGAAATGGAAGGCGAGCTCGCGCGTGACGTAGGGGTTGTCGAATTCTTCCGCCGGGAGGGAGATGGTGAGGCCGACATTGAGGCCCTTCGCCTCCGCCGCGCCGCGGTTCGCCGCCTCCATGATTCCGGGGCCGCCGCCCGTGCATACGACGAAGCGTCGCTCCACGTGGTCGAGCTCCTTCGACCATGTAGTGAGGCGGAAGGCGAGCTCGCGGGCGGCTTCGTAGTAGGCGGACATCTTGAGGGCTATTTGGGCCCGCTCGCCGTCCTTGCCGCCCTTCGCCTTGCGCAGCATTTCCTCGGCGGCCTCGCGTGAGCGGATGCGCGCCGAGCCCATGAACACGATGGTGTCGTCGACTCTGTGGTGGTCGAAGCGGCTTTTCGGTTCGAGATACTCGGACAGGATGCGCAGGGCGCGGGCGTCCCTGCTGTTGAGGAAGCCCGGATCCTGGTAGGCCTTGGTCTGGGTGCGTTTGCGTGAGCTCATGCGCCCATGTTACTCGGCCTCTCTTCATGGAGAAACAGACGCCGGCGCGTTTCTAGAAATTGACCCCCAACCACGACCTGACCTGCTCGTGCAGATCGCCTTCGAAGTCCTTGCGCCTTCCATGGGCGGTGACCTCGCCTAGGCTCAGCACGTAGATGTACTCGGACATCTGCACGACGCGGCGCACGTTGTGGTCCACCAGCAGGATGGTCATGCCCTGCGAGGTGAACAGGTCGATCCAGCGATACACCTCGGCGGCGATCTTGGGCGCGAGACCGATACCTGGCTCGTCGATGAGGCACAGCCGCGGTCGCAGCAAGTAGACTTTGGCGAACTCGACCATTTTCTGCTGGCCGCCGGAGAGATCGCCCGCCTGGGCGCGCAGCCTCTCCCCGATCGCCGGGAAGTGCACCAGCATCTCGTCGATGCGCGCCTGTATGTCCAGCTCTTGCGCGTGCGAGCGCGCCAGGTGCTCGAGCGGCAGACGCAGGTTGTCGGCCACGCTCATGTAGGGAAACAGGCTCGACTCCTGCGGGATATATCCGATGCCGCGATCGATGAGCCGGTGCGGGGCGATGCCGGTCACGTCGGCGCCGTCGTAACGGACGGCTCCCGCCTTCGGGCGCAAAAAACCGCAAAGGGTCTTCATCAGCGTGGACTTGCCTGCGCCGTTCAGGCCGATGAGCCCGGTGATTCGGCCCGTCTCCACGACTAGCGTGACGTTGCGCAGGACGTCGATGTCGGCGGCGTAGCCGGCGGTGACGCCGGACATTTCGAGCAGCGCGCTCATGCTGCCCCCGCGCCGCCGAGATACGCCTCGATCACCGAGCGTTCGTTCAGCACCGTGCGCGTCGCGCCGTCGGCGATGACGGCGCCAGCGTTCATGCAGATGGTGCGCGGGCAGAGCTCGACGATCACGGGCATGTCGTGGCTGACGACGAGGAACGTCTGCCCGTCGGCGTGGTGCGCCCGGATGAAGCGGGCCATGGTCTCCTTCATGGCCGGGTGCACGGCGGCGAAGGGCTCGTCGAGGAGCGCGATCTTCGGCGACGACATGAAGCAGCAGCCGAACTCGAGCAGTTTCTGCTGACCGCCCGAAAGCTGGCCCGCGTCCAGGTCGCGCACGCGCGCGAGCGTCAGTTCCTCGAGCAGCTGCTCGGCGCGGGCGAGCGCCCCGGCGTACGCAAGGCCTAGGGCACGGCCGGACGTCATCAGATTGTCGAGCGCGCTCATGCGGCGGAACACGCGCGTCAACTGGAACATCCGCTGCAGGCCGCGCGCGGCGATGCGCTCGGGCTTGAGTCCCTGGATCGCCTCGTCCTCGAGCCGGACCTCGCCCGTGTCCGCGCGCTGGTGCCCGGAGAGAACATTGAGCAGGGTCGTCTTGCCCGAGCCGTTTGGTCCTATGAGGCCGACCAGCTC
>WNGC01006124.1_pt1 | contig 15258 bp, 16 predicted proteins | sample 5400051 | NCBI WGS metagenome assembly WNGC01 (sample SAMN13153368, study PRJNA577476) | soil metagenome | isolation source: 20 cm soil or saprolite under grassland replicate 2 | place: USA:California | collected 2016-06-15 | reverse complement strand
AGCGAAAGCCCGGCTTCTTTCGCTTTCCAAATGGCAATTCGCGACGCATCGACACGCGACATCTGCCCGGCGCCAATGCCAAGTGTGCGCTCCGCCTTTGCGTAGACAATCGCATTCGATTTGACGTGCTTGACCACGCGCCACCCAAACAACATCGCATTCAGTTCCGCTTTACTTGGGCGTCTTTTTGTCACCGTCCGATATTCGCTAGACGTTTCCGGCGCGGCATCCGCGTCCTGGACCAGCACACCGCCACAGACCGAACGGACATCACTTGTGGGTCTCGCTTCTAAGGGTGGCGTCTTCAATTGAATGAGGCGCAGGTTCTTTTTCTTTTGCAGGATCGCGCGCGCCTCGGCATCAAAGTCCGGCGCAATGATGACTTCACTGAAAATTTCACTGACTACTTTCGCAAGCGACTCGCTGAACAGACGGTTACTGACGATTACGCCGCCAAACGGCGCCTGCTTGTCGGTGGCATATGCTTTGTCCCACGCCTTGCGAAGGTCGGCATCCGTGCCGACCCCGCAGGGGTTGGTATGCTTGAGAATCGCGACAGTCGGCTCGTCAAACTCGGCAATTAAGTTCGTCGCGGCGCTGATATCCAGAATGTTGTTAAAGGAAAGTTCCTTTCCGTGAAGTTTCTCGAAGTACTTATCGAAATCGCCGTAAAGCGCGCCGGTCTGGTGTGGATTTTCTCCGTACCGCAACCGCATCGTCAATGGAAGGGTCTGTGAAAAGGAAGCGTCTGTTGTCTGCTCTCTGTTAAGAAAACTGCTAATCGCGCGATCGTAGTTGGCAGTCCGGACAAACGCTTTTATTGCGAGCCGTTCACGCAGTTTTAGCGTTGTTTCTCCCTTGTTGTCGCGAATGTTTTCGAGCACGGCGTCGTAATCTGCAGGATCGACAACTACGGTGACCGATTCATAGTTTTTCGCGGCGCTACGAATCATCGAGGGCCCACCGATGTCAATATTCTCAATTGCGTCGGCTAGTGTCACCCCTGCTTTGGCGATGGTGGCTTCGAAAGGGTACAGATTCACAACAACCATGTCGATCGGCTCAAAGCCGCATTCGCGCGCTTCGGCCTCGTGCTTTGGGTTGCCGCGCTTGAAGAGGAGACCGCCATGCACACGCGGATGCAACGTCTTGACCCGACCGTCGAGAACCTCTGGAAAAGCGGTGAATTTGGAAATCTCGCGCACCGGAATCTTTTCCTTCCGCAAAAGGTCCGCCGTTCCGCCAGTGGAGATGATGTCCACACCTTGCCGCTCGAGCGAGCGCGCAAACGCAGCAATACCGGTTTTGTCGGAGACGGAAATTAGCGCGCGGCGGATTTTCATCGTGAAAGTTAAAAGGTTAAAAAAGTCAAAAAGTTAAAAAGGGTCTGCAGCCTTCACGTTTTAACTTTTCAACATTTTAACTTTTAACGATCAAGAATGACCTTTTTGGCCGCCGGATAAAGCACCGGACAGCAACCGATGGTTTCGCAAAACGCCTTGCTAAAATGGCTCAGACTCGAATACCCGACTTCGGTGGCCGCTTCAGTGACGTTGTAACGACCCGTGCGCAACAACTCGGCCGCGCGTTCCATCCGCAGAGTGCGCAAATATTGTGGAATAGTCAGACCAACTTCGCGCGAAAAGATTCTGCTTAAATAAAACGGACTGCAGCCCACTTCCTGGCCGATCATTTCCAGCGTGGGCGGATTCGCGAGATCGCGATCAAGCAGCTCTTTCGTGCGTTCCACCCGCTCGCGTGCGACGCGTTTTTGCCGCATACAGAAAAATTCCGGGTTCTTTGGCACGAAGAGAAAATGCGCCATGAGCTCTAACGCCTTGCCTTGGTACCAAAGGATCTGCGCTGCTTTTGCTACCGGCGGCTCCGCCAGGCTCGCTACGACGCTGCGTTGCTGCATAGTCATGGGGCGCGCTGGAGCAACGACATTCTCCTCTTTGTCTCCAAAGACAATCCGGCGAATCTCGGGTTCAAGATCGGCTTCGTTCCGCACGAATTGCTTTTGTAAGTGTTCCCGTGAGAACTCCAGTGTCACGAATTGATGGCGGTCGTGCGCACGGCGTGATGCGGGCAGCGGTTCATCCGCGATTGCGTAATAGCCACAGTTCCCAGGGGAATAGTCGCAACGCGCGCGGTCTTCTGTGCCTACGGTTCCGTGGCCTTCAAGATTGAGACAAAATTCCAAACTGCGCCGATGAAAAGTGCGACCCCAATTGAAGGAACGTTGAATGCGAAAATCGTGCCACTCGATCGCCACGCCGATCTTGTCCACATCGCCATACAATGGACGCCATCCATCTTTTAGTTCACGCCAGGCATGTTGCTCGGCCGCGCAACCAGGATTCATCACGCTTAATTACGAGCGCGCGTGCGTGAAATGCAAGGAAGGTTTGACTTCTTGCAACGCTTCGCGGTCCCACTTGCCGAGAGTAGAAGCGGCATCATATGTACTCTGCGCGAACTCGAGCAACACCTGATCCGGATTTCCGGCGGTGCGCACCGTGTCGTATGGCAAAACAAATTCGCGCAGCTTGGGGTCATAATGCGCGGCTTCTGGTTGAACTTTCGCTTCGGAAAATCCCGGCGGCTCCGGATACGCATATGAATAATAGATTGGCACCGGGAACGCATCGTTCCCGGGCCAGAAACCCAGGCTGCTTACTTCTTGAGAATATGCCTCGCGCGTGACCGCATCCGGCAGATGCGGCACTCCGCCAGGATGTGGCGGCGCCGGCCGGCCGGAAAAACGTGTCACCGCGAGATCAAAGCTGCCCCAGAAAAAATGCACCGGACTGCATTTGCCACAGAACCGTGAGCGGAATTGCTTAAGCACGCGGTCACTCTGCACAAGGACGCGCCAAAACCGATTGGCATATTCGCGATCATACGAGCGGTGTTGCTCATCCTGTTCGAACGGAATCGAGTTTTCGATTTCGTTCGGCATCGTATGAATTGTCACCGGTAGACCAAGCTCCTTGAGCGTCTTCATGACAATCCGATAGAACTCGGTAACCGAACGCGGTTCCAGTTCGATTATTTGGCTTTTGCCATCGCTTGTGAGAATGCGCAGTTGGTGATCGATGAAATCAAAGCGTATCTCGAACGTGCGCGTACCGTGCGGTATGGGCGAAGTGGCCAGGCCTCGAGAAGTCACGTAGAGCGTGACGTGCCAGGAGTGGTTGATCCACGGACTCAGGGTCAGCCGAATTTTGCCGACAATTTGCGTCCACAAGTGAAGAGTAATGGCCGTGTCCTTCCACTCGGCAAAAGGCAAAGCTGGCCATGAATTCGACGCGCCGTTCACTGGATACAGTTACTCCCGGTTGATGAAATCCGAGAAAGAGCGCTTGACCCTCTCAAACATTCCGCGCGCTTCCTCCTGTGTTCGATGAAACGTGCGTTTGATGTTTCTTTTAACATCACTGATGACTCCGGCTCCTTCTTCTCCTTGATCATAATCGTTTTCTACGTCTTGCATTGTCGCGCCTGCAAACATTCCTTCGGTTCTCTTCACCGTTCCGCGAGTCGCGCCGATGTATATCGTGCCGACTGGACGCGACGATCTACCTAAAAGCGTAACAATCCAGACCGGTTCGCCGCGTTCATCTGTGCGTAAAGCGTAATCGGCGGTCGAAAACTGTGCATGCGACGCCTCCGCAGTGTGGCTGGCTACCGCAAACGCGCCGCTGGAATCGAGATTCAGCCGCGCAATGTTGATCTTTGCCTCCTCGGCAGAACCCACCGTGGAGTCATTTGGTCGATCGTCGGAGTCGATCTTACCGTCGGCAATTTGTAGTTCGCGCATACCGTGGCCGTCTGGGGCTTCCAAAATAACTTTCCATTTCTCGGGCTGCGGATTGCCCTTCACCCCGGTGATCGACACGATGTGACTCAGAGCGCCGCGGCCAAATTGCGAGCCCACCACACGCAGCGCTTCGTACGCAGTGGCATTATCCTGCGCCCACACCGGGCTAACCAAAAGCAAAAGCGCAGCCAGCGGTCGCCACATGCCGAAAATTGAACAGCGTTTTGCGCGCTGTCCATCGGGTTTTACTGTGAGTGTTATCTATACGACCCATGTGACCCATGCTACTGCTTGAAGGTGCATTGGAATCTGCTCAGGTTTTGCGGGTTGCGATGAAGAGGAGAAAAGTCGAGTTCAGCAGTCATCCTGCCAATCTTGCTCTGTTGCGCAATTGCGTGCGCGATTTTCTCAATGGGTACCCGCTTTCCGAAAAGACGCGGCTACTGATGGTGCTCGGCGTGGACGAAGCATGCACCAACGTCATCCGCTACGCCTACCGTTTGCGTGAGGATCAACTTATCTCATTGCGCATGGAGGGGCTGCGCAAATGCGTGCGCCTGCGCTTGCGCGATTATGGCGAACAGGTCCGTTCTCATGATATCATCAAGCCCGGCGGGCTGGGTCTCTATCTCATTCGCAAAGCCTTCGATGGAGTCGATTACATACATAAACGCCGCGGCACCGAACTGGTGCTGACGAAAAACTTGGAATAATGACGCGCGCAATCCGCGCTCAAATGTTATGAACTCGTCGCAAGCGCGAATGAAACCGCCAGAATCAGATGCTGCATTTGAAATTTCGCTGCGACCGCCGGCCTTCAGCGAGTTCAACGGTCAGGTAAAAGTTCGTGAACGCCTGGAACTGGTGGTGGAAGCAGCAAAAGGGCGCAGCGACGTCTTGGAACACATTCTGTTGAGCGGGCCCTCCGGGCTGGGCAAAACTACTTTGGCCTACATCATCGCGAACGCGATGAATGTGAACATTAAAAACACCAGCGGCCCAGTGATTGAGAAGGCCGCTGAACTCGCAGGTCTTTTAACCAGCCTGGAAAAAGGCGACGCGCTTTTCATCGACGAGATCCATCGGCTGCAGCCAGCGATTGAGGAATATCTTTACCCCGCGATGGAAGATTACCGGCTCGACATCATCATCGATCAAGGGCCGCAGGCGCGAAGTCTGCGTCTTAATCTGCCGAAGTTCACATTGATCGGCGCAACAACGCGCTCTGGAATGGTGAGTGCACCGCTTCGTTCACGTTTCGGCATAACGGCGCGGCTCGATTATTACACAGCGGATGAAATGCAGAAAATTATCCTGCGCAGCGCGCGCTTGCTTGGAGTTGAAATTGATCCGGCGGGCGCGGCTGAAATTGCAACGCGCAGTCGCGGCACGCCGCGCACGGCAAACAATCTTTTGCGCTGGGTGCGCGATTATGTGCAGGTAAAAGCCGAAGGTAAAATCACTGCTGAACTTGCCGATCGCGCGCTTGTGATGCTCGAGATCGATCGCGACGGGTTCGATCAATGGGACAAGCGCATCATTGAAACGCTGATTCACAAATTCAACGGGGGTCCCGTCGGTCTGAGCTCGCTCGCAGTCGCAGTTGGCGAGGAAGCTGGCACGATCGAAGAAGTCAACGAGCCGTATTTGATCATGGAGGGCTACATCAAACGCACACCACAAGGCCGTGTTGCAACGGCGAACGCTTATCGCAAGCTCGGACTCAAACCGCCGGCAGGTGCGCAAGCGGAGCTCCTGTAGCGGCGCTCTGTGAGCGCCGAGACCAAAAATCCGGCGGTCATAGACCGCCGCTACAACTTAAGTCTGACGCGCAGGAAAGAATTGGAACTTACCAGAAATTCAAAATCAGTTTTGATTTCTGTGAACTGAAAGCCGTTGAGTGCCGGATCGGATTGCAGCATCGGGACGTACTCGCTGGGTTGCGCTTCGAAGGTGACTGTCGGATAAATGCGCGCCTCGTCGCGCGTCACACGCATGATTTGAAGAATCGATTCGCGGTGGAACTCGTAGTCCAGCCGATCTTGATACGCGAAAAAGGAAATAGGACACGAGAGTCAGATCGAATTTACAGTCGGCAAACGGTAGTCTCGGCAGCTCGCCCGTTAGATAACGCTCCGGATGAGTTTCGTAATCTGAGAGAAACATCATGGACGCGCGCTTGCGCAATTCGCGCATGTAATCGGGACTTTTGTAATAGCCCCGGTGGTACGTCGGCACACTCCCAATGGCCCGGTAAACCGATTCGAGGTCCGGCTCGGAACGCTCCACGATTTTTTCCGGCGACAGGGAGTAGATTGGATCAAACGAAGTCACATTTATGCCAAGGTTGTTGCGGCGACAGGGAGTAGATTGGATCAAACGAAGTCACATTTATGCCAAGGTTGTTGGCTTCGGCACAAAAGGAACTGACGCCGCCGGCGACATCCAAGACTCTTTTTCCGATCAGAAGATCCGGCTCCAGCAGAAAATAGCGGCGATATTCTTCAAACGTGCGTCCTAGAAACGTGCGTCCTAGTAAGACGACGCGATCAAGCTGCAACCCGCGTTTGGTTTGGATCGAGCCGTCGCTCATCCGCGCGTGCGAGGCGTTTGACACAAACGCCCTACAGATACCGATTCAAGACGTGCGTCAGAACAGCGTGATCCCGCCGTTATTGTAAGTTCCGATCCGCACCCAGGTGGCCGTTGCGCCCTGCAATCTGACCGCCCAAAAATCAAAATCTCCATTCTCTCGGTCTCCGGCCGGATCCAGCGCTGTCGAGCCGGTCACGCCGTTGAAATGGTCGGCTTCATTTACAAAAACCTCTTTGAAATTGGCGAATTTCTTTTGAGGGTTTGCGTGTACCAACGCATTCTGTACGACGAAAAGTGCATCGTAAGCAGACAACGCGAATGCGTCCGCGGTGATGCCGGTGCGCGCTTCGATTGCATCAGCAATGGGTTGCCACCTGTTCCGCAGCGCGTCAGGAAGTCCGAAGATCGGATTCGGGTATCTGGAGTGGATCGCAAAGGCGCTTGCGACCGGATCGTCCAGCAACACAGCCGAGAGTGCAACGCCATCGCTGCCGTACCACACAGTGTTCACAAGCGCAGGATAGTTCCCTGCCAGGTCAAACACACCGACGACTTCGTCGAATGCAGCCAGGTAAACTGCGATCGAAGAAGGATTCGTGCCGCCAGCGATCAGACTTGCAACTTGCGACGCAACCGAACTGTCGGCGGCCGTGAAATCACTGGTCGTGGGCTCGTATCGAAACCCCGGAGCAACGGTGCCCCCGAGCGCCTGAAATCTTATCTGAACCGAATCGTGCAGGCCGTTATTGCCTGCGTCGTTTCGCCAAAGCGGAACAATCGCCCGGATTCCATCATGTTGCATCAGAGCCACAATCGCCTCCGCTTCGCGTGTATCGTTCGGGCAGAAGCGAAAGATATTGTCGTTGGGGATTGCCAGAGAAGAAGCGGTGCTGCCCTGACTGATCACAAGAATATTGTTCGCATCCGCAAAAGGCTTAATCATCGCAACCTCCGCGCTCGATTGCGGTCCGATGATAATCTTCACGCCGCGACTGTTCAGGTCCTGGATTGCGTTGAGCGCCTCTGACGGGTCAAGCTGAGTGTCTCGAATGAGCAATTGGAATCGCTGCCGGCCACGCGTCTGGTCTGCAATCTGGTTAGCGGCGATTTGAAGCGCAGCAACGGTATTTTTTCCGAGTGTCGACCACGAACCCGTTAATGATACGAGCACGCCAATTTTTGTTGGCTGCGATTTGCTTTGTTTGGCTTCGACGTCGACTGCAAAACTCACCAGAGCTAGAACCAACCCACAAACGATCACATGAAACACGGCGCGAATTTTCATAAGCGCGCGACCATCGGCGCAGCGGTGACACTGTCAAGAACGATCAACGTCCTGTAGCGGAAGCCTCATATTCACCACAGAGGACACGGAGGTCGCAGCGACTTTAAGAATTTTATCACGTAACCTCTGTGTTCTCTGTGAACTCTGTGGTTAATTGAATAGATGGAAAAGCATTTCACTGCTGATTTTTTCCAGCAGACCGCGAAGGTCTTCACCGTCTCCGAGCTAACGCGAAACATTCGTGGCACGCTTGAGACGAAATTCGGCGCAGTGTGGGTGCAGGGCGAAATCTCCAATTACAAGCTGCATCCGAGTGGCCATCAGTATTTCACGCTCAAAGACCAGCGCGCCCAGATTTCGTCCGTGATTTGGCGCGACACCATGGCGCCGTTGCGACAACCTCTTGCCGATGGGGCTCAGGTGCAGGTTTACGGTACTGTCACGGTTTTCGAAGCACGCGGGCAATATCAGCTGAATGTCCAGATTCTTCAGCCGCGCGGCATCGGCCTGCTGCAGGCAAAATTCGAAGCGCTCAAGCGCAAACTCGAAGCTGAAGGCTTGTTTGCGCCAGAACGGAAACGGCCGTTGCCGAAATTTCCGCGGCGAATCGGGATAATAACCTCGCCAACCGGTGCAGCGATTCGCGACATGTTGAACGTGCTGCGCCGTCGCGCGCCGTGCCTGCAAATTTTGATCAATCCGGTGCGCGTGCAGGGAACAGGTGCCGCACAGGAGATCGCCGTTGCCATTCGCGAGCTCGCCATGCCGAGTGATTATTGGCAGCCGCTCGATCTTGTCGTCGTCACGCGCGGCGGCGGAAGCATCGAAGATCTATGGGAGTTCAACGAAGAGATTGTCGCACGCGCCATATTTCATTCCGCCGTGCCGATTGTCTCTGCGGTCGGTCACGAAATCGATTTTACGATTTCCGATTTCGTCGCAGACCTGCGCGCGCCTACACCCAGTGCCGCAGCGGAATTGATCGTGCCCGATATTGTCGATCTTCAGCGGCAGATCGACGGTTGCACGCGCTTGCTTGCGCGCCAGTTGCTGAACCGTGTACGCGACGCGCAGCAACGCCTGGATCACGGGCGCGAGACATTGCAGCGTTGTCTCGCGCACAACATCGACGCGATGAAGCGCGCCATCGTGCATGCCCTTCGCGTTTTGCAAGCACGCAGCCCGGTGCACGAGCTGATGATGCGCCGCAATCGTTTTGCCGATTTGCATCGCAGATTACTCGCGTGTCCCGAGCATTTGCTCGAAAACGCAAAGCACCGTTTCCAGGTGGTACAAGGAATTCTGCGGGTGCTCGGGCCAGAAGCGACGTTGGGCCGCGGGTACAGCATCACGATTAACGAGCGCGGAAAAATCATCCGCTCAATCGCAGCAGTCCGGCCAAAGATGAAAATTCGCACCCGCGTCAGCGACGGCGAATTCGGGTCTGAGACTCTCTAAACGCAGCTATCGCGCGACTACGGCCCGCCCACCCCTGGCAGCGTTGTCTGCGACACTTTTGTCCCGCCAATCATCGAGCGACTGCATTGACCCCGTTCCCAGCGCTGACCGGGGCGAGCTCTTCCGTTCCAGAGCCGCTCCGGTCAGAGAGAGAGAGAGAGAGAGAGAGAGAGAGAGAGAGAGAGAGAGAGATGAGCTTCGACTGCTCGTTGCGAGAAACGGATGGCATTCGGGCGGAGCGGGCAATACACTCTAACGCTTTCCACCGAACAGGCCTAGTGAGCCCAATTATCAGACACACAATTGCCATACTCACCGGCACGATACTTCCTATCGAATCAACTCAATAAACTCCCCAAACAAAATGAACAAAATCTCAATGAGAAATTACGTGATGACGATGACGCTTGTGCTGCTCGCAGGAGCAGTACTCTTACTAACTGCCGACGGAGTCTTGTCGGCAAATCCCAGGTCGCTGAACGGCGTCGTTCAAACGGGCGGCACGAGTTCCAGCCAACCGGTGCCTGATGTTCACATCACGTTGTTCGAAGCGACAACGGAACAGCCGACAATGCTGGGCCAGGCGACAACAAATGCTTCTGGTCGATTCAGTATTCGTTACACCAGAAGCACGTCACAAAGTATCTTCTTTGTTCAAGCAGACGTTAGCGAAGGTGTGAAGTTCGTCACTGTTCTCGGCCCAAGCCTGCCCGCATCCGTCACGATTAACGAGCTGACCACTGTAGCTGCCAGCTATTCAATGGCTCAATTTCTTAGGACCGGCGTGATCTTGGGAAATTCATTTGGCCTCCAACTCGCCGCAGGTATGAACGACAACATCGTCGTGCCCGCGACGGGGCAATCGTCCCCTGTGCTGCTGAGCTCGCCGAATGCGGACCAGACGAATTCACTGCGTTCCACACGATCGCTCGCCAATTTGCTGGCGGCGTGCGTAGGCGACCCGACCGTCACGGCGAGTCTGTTCGCGCTGACGACTCCGGAAGGCGGTTCTCCTCCAAGCAATACCGCGCAGGCCCTGGCAAATCTCGCTCGCGATCCGGGGCAGAACGTCGATGGGATCTTCGCGTTGACGTTGCTGAGTAACTTGTATGCGCCGCCACTTGTTACCATGCCCGATGCGTGGACGGTGACGGTCAAAATCAACGATTCAGGTAGCGACGACCTTGGGTTTCTAATTAGCGGTCCCGGGAACCTGGCGTTCGACAGGCGAGGTTACGCCTGGGTCTCGAACAACACGATCCAAGGAACACCATGCTCTGGTCGGTTTAATTTGGTATTTAAGCCCAACGGGCAGCCGGCCGATGGTAGAAACGGCACGCCTCGGTCACCCCTGACGGGTGGCGGCCTTCTCGGCGGGGGTTTTGGTGTTACCATCGATTCGCGAGGCTCGGCAGCATGGTTCGGGAACTTCGGCTGGGGTAACAGTCACGACTGCACACCCGATCCCATTCCATCCCCATCCCCGGGAAACGGAAGCATTTCGCGCTTCACGCTGACAGGCATGCCAGTGTCACCGCCTGACGCTTATCAGGGCGGTCCTGTCAGGGCACAGGGAATGGCAATAGACGCGCAAGGGAACGTCTGGATCTCGAGCTTCGAGAACGACAGAGTGTATGTATTCAGACACGGCAATCCGCACCAAGCCGTGTTTGTTCACCCGTATGACAGAGCCGCTCCGTTCGATGTTGGCGTTGCCAGCGACGGAACCGTCTGGGTGTCCAACACCGGTGGACTCCCCTTTGGCGAATTCCCCAGGAGCATCGCAAAGTACGCGCTCGTTAACGGAACGTTACAAGAGCAGTTCTTGCACGTCTTGCCCGACGCAGAGGGCCTAAGGGGCTTGTCGCTCGACTCCCAGGGAAACGCATGGCTCGCTACTCTGGGTAGCAGTAACACTATCAATGCGATCTATGTATTTCGACCTGACGGCACGGAGATTGGGCGTTTTACTAGCGGCGGTGGTATGGACGCCCCGTGGGACACTGCGCTCGATGGTGAGGACAACGTGTGGGTTGCAAATTTTGGTCCTCTCCAACAGGGGAGCAACTTCACCGGCAGGCTTACGAAGCTTTGGGGAATCAATCCACCTCCGGGTCACAATATGGGCGAACCAATATCACCGCCCACAGGCTACACGGTCCCTTCGGCAGGCAGCGAAGTGTTACTGCATAACGGCGTGCCATTGTACGGTCTTGGTCAACACCCACCAAGGCCGCCCTGCTTCATACCAATGATGCGTCAGACTGCACTGGCCATCGATCAGGCCGGAAACATTTGGTCCATTAACAACTGGAAACCGGATTTCGACATCGACACCGCCAGTGGGAATCCCGGCGGCGATGGAATCATCATCTTCGTCGGCCTCGCGCCACCACCTGCTACCCAAGTCCATTGAATGAGCGCGGAAAAATTATCCGCACAATCGCAGTAGTCCGGCCAAAGAGGAAAATTCGTACTCGCGTGAGCGACGGCGAATTCGGATCGGAGATCCCCTAGAGTGACGCCTCACTTTGCCGCCATGGAAAAGTGACAGCAGCGTCACTTTTGCGGTGAAACGGACGCATTTAAACGATTGTCTACATTGCATGAACATGGAAAATACAAACTCGATACGCGTTCGCGCTTCTCGCTTCTTCAGTGATCGATATGCTTACAGGGCACGGCCCAGTTACTTATCTGAGCTGGTTGCCTTCGGATTAATTGTGTTCACCGCCATCTGGCCGATCATTTTGTTGGCTAACGCCATGGCTGCGGCACCGAGATAAGCGCAAATAGTTCAATGATCATGGTTCGCCAAGTCCATACCTACCCAGACCTGCGCAAACAGATTCACGATGACCTGAGGATCCAGCCCCCCGACTGGATCCAGCCAAATGGCGAGTCTCCCATGCGTGACTGTTGCCGAGGCGCGCCTGCTGGAAGTGCTGCGAGGCCTAGCACAAAGTGACGCCGATAAGTCTGGTGAACACGATCAGGAGTGACTAAGGTACGACGGATTTGAGTGACTCCTTACCCTTGTGTGCTCAGCGTCGTCGCACGCTCAGTTGGCCGGTTGGGAAGGAGCCGGGAGGACGCCGTAGAAATACTCACCGTCGTCGTCCCGCTGCGGCGACCTCATAAACACTTTTGTAATATCGCCGGGTGCAGGCCCACTGGGAGCCTTAAACAGATACAACGTAATGCGCACGTCGCTGGCGTGTGCCGCAGTCAAGACTTTTAGCGGGAATACATAAGTGAAGGCCTGTCCGCTGCGTACCCAGCGCTGACTCTCGGGTCCGTTCGTCGCTTCGAAAACAGTTGTAGAGGAGCCCGACGGATCCGTTGGATCCGTTTGCTCCCCGGTAACGTTACCCGCGAACCTGCCTGACTGGTGCACGACGATGTTGAGACGGATCTCCGTTGGATCACTCTCATCGGGGACATACCACCACTGCTTCAGTTCAATTACGTTGATGAGAGGTCTGCGACTCTCCATCAACCTTTGCTCTTGATTCGCGATGGCCAGACGGCGCAGTTTCTCGTAACCGACGAGGCCTGTAACGAGCAAGATCACCGAAAGGAGCATTGACCCAACCTGAATGCGCAACGCTCCTGATTTTGGGAATAACAGGACAGCAATCGAACTTACGGTGACGTCGATGGCGATAAACGTGATGTAAGTCCAAAAGATAAGTCCCCGGAAATCCAGTGTGATCCAGTTGCCGCCGCCTCCTCCTCCGAGAAGCGCCCGATCCAGGAAGTAGATGGGAACCGCCAGCAGCCCAAGAAAGAGACAAATGATTAAATGTTTGCGCCAGTCGGACTTCACAAGGTTTCTATTCTACCAAATTTGCATCAGCGAATACATCTTTCGTTGTCAGTTTGGCAGAATCATCTGCCACTTGCGGCGGACGAAGCGTTGGTTGAGCTTGCCGCTCCCTGCTTGAAATGAAGCGCAATCTTCCCGCCCTTCTGGTCGTCGTGTTTCTTGGCTACGCCGTTGTGGCCGCCGGGCAAAACATCAACGATCCCGCTCGAATCGAGGTCTACGTAACGCCATACTACAATTCCAAAGGACCGACCATCAACGTCGGACCTTTCAGCAAAGGCCTGGGTGCGAATACTGAACCAGAGTTTGTTGCGACGATCGCCAGAATGAAACAGTCTTGGGACACGGCTGCTGGCTACTCTGGTCGACCGGGATAAAATGGGCAGCATGGGCGAGCCCGGGTTCGAATTGGTGCACGCAGCTAATGCCTTTCAGCAGTTGGTGGGGCCCTATGTAAATGGATACGCGTTTGGAGATGTCGATCAGCTCGTCCCAATTATTGAGAAAGTTCAGATGGAAGGCAAAAAACTTCCGGACATGAATAAGATCTATCCGGGCGTGAGCTTTAAAAACCGATCGGAATGGGAGACGGACAATAAGGGATTGAATGAAGGACTAGGCAAATTGTTGGAAACGCTGAAGGAACAAAAGGCAAGTATAAAGCAGCAGAGAATCGAACGCGGGATGGAAGCCAAGTTCTCGAAGCTGCCGAGCAAAGAGCTGCCAAAACAATCAAGCCAATAACCGAGACCGTTTTAACATTAGACGGACTTATTCGATAGCATGTTATAAAGGTTGTATGGGCCAAAAGAGCTTCGTGCCGTATACGCTTGTCTTGGTATGCTTGCTGACATCGACTGATACAAGCCAGGTGATGGCCGCCAACATGCGCAGCTTCATAGAAGCTGTTAGGAGAAAGGCCGGTGCCGTTTACGTTGGCTCGGTTAAAGAAGTGCGCCTGCTCACACGAACGAAGTTCGACATTAAAGCGCGGGCGGTTGTGGACGTCTCAACGGTTATGCGAGGTCCTGGGACAAACCCTCGTGAGGCTACTATCGAATATTCAAGTTTTGACGATAAAACACCGATGTTAGAGGGCGGTCCACAATATCAACTGCGCCCTGGCATCAAGGTTGTAATCTTTGCAAACTCCTTCACAAGCACCCTCCCGATCAACTCAGGGTGCACGAGATTAACGAGGAAGATCGTCGTGTTCAGCTCGAATTGTACGAAAAGCTTTCTGCATACCTCCGTACATCCAAATACTGAGCCGTGAGCGACGATGCAATTCGACTCGGAGATTCTGTAGCCGCAGTAAAGCGATCTTGTGTCAAAAGTAAGGACCGACCTGCATTTTCCACTCATTGATCTCGATTTTGAGTGGCGCAGCAACAGTCCTTATTGTTTCTGAAAAAGCACGAACAAGAGCATGAATCAGAGCGTCGCCTCTCGTCTGAACGGCATCTACAGCGTTTTATGTAGCGCCTTTGACGCCGGTGCTTCGCTTTCGGCTTCGAGCAAAGGCTACGAGCGTGAGATCTTTATCTCGCTATTTCTCAGTGAGGTCCTTCCGCCGATTTACCGCTTTGGCACAGGCGACATTACTGATTCACTCAAGAACGACGATGCCACTCGGAAAAGTGGACAAATCGACATTGTTATAGAAATGCCATGGGCCCCTAGCTTTCCTACGCCAGTAGGCTCTGGGGCCCGTCTGTATCCGCGGAATTGCGGTTAGCGATGACACCCTCATCATTGAGAACAAAACCGAAGAGCCGGTGCCGTTCTATGCAGTCGGGTACGAAGGCTGGTCAACACCTGCTAAAGTAGAAGAGAAAGTCCGAAACGCTCCCGTGGACGGTATTTTGATATTGAAGCGTAGGATTTTCGCATGGTCGGACCGACTCGCGTACCTCCGACGTCTGGCACAATGTCAGGATGAACTACACAAGAAAAATCGGGGTGAACCCTGCGAGGCAACGACCGCCGCTTGCGCGAGGATAGTAGAATTAAGCGAAACTGATCATTCGCTGATCGACATCGTGCACGCGTTAAATACTGAGCATTTGTGGACACTGCCTGTGCACTTCGGCGATCAAAAATTCCTCCCGAAAGTGGACGCCGGAAACTGGACCGAGGCGACGGTGCAGGAGGTTCGTACCGTGTTCCGACAGAAAACCCACGTGTTGGAAGGCGTGGAAGCTCTGCTGCAGTTCGTAAATGTCGTCCATCGAGAGGTTGGAAAGCGTGCAACGATGTCTGTCGATC
>WNGC01001278.1_pt1 | contig 15262 bp, 14 predicted proteins | sample 5400051 | NCBI WGS metagenome assembly WNGC01 (sample SAMN13153368, study PRJNA577476) | soil metagenome | isolation source: 20 cm soil or saprolite under grassland replicate 2 | place: USA:California | collected 2016-06-15 | reverse complement strand
CAGATGGCGCAGTGGACGGTCATGGACGGCCCGCACCGCTTCACCTTCACCAATCCGCAGAGCGCCCTGTACGACCGGATCGCCGCCGTCAAGGCGGTTGCCGGAGACGTGCCGGTCGAGGGACGCATCGTGTTCACGCGCCGCGGCCGCTTCCCCAAGGGTCTGCCGAAGTGGACGCTGATGCTCGATGGCCTGCGCGCCGAGTTTCCGACCACCGAGTTCACGGCGCCGTCCGAGAGCGATGCGCGCTTGCGCGAGGCATGGCAGCGCCTGAAGGACACCGTGAAGCCCAGCTACATGGGCCACATGCGCCACATGCGCTAGAGCGCGAGGGTCTGCGCGTGATCCGCCAGCACCAGTGACACGCACGCCGTGAGCTGCGTGGCGTAGCCGATGTGCAGGAACTCGTTCGGACCGTGCGCGTTGGCGTGTGGCCCGAGTACACCGGTGATGAAGAACTGGGTGCGCGGGAAGCGCTCGCCCAGCATGCCCATGAACGGGATCGTCCCGCCACAGCCGATGTACACCGCATCCCGCCCGTAGAGCGCGCGTGAGGCGCGGCCGATGGAAGCTTCGAGCCAGGGCGCGAGCGCGGGCGCATTCCAGCCGCCGGTAGCCGAGCCCGCATCGAAGCTCACCTGCGCCCCATAGGGCGGGTCACGCACCAGAGCCTCGCGCACCGCGGCGCTCGCGCGCGCCGCATCGCACGTCGGCGGCAGTCGCAGGGACAGCTTGACTGCCAGCTCGGGCAGCAACACGTTGCCCGCCGACCCGAGCGGCGGCAACCCCTCCGCGCCGGTGACCGCCAGCGTGCCGCGCCAGGTGCTGTTGATGATGAGCTCGGTGGGGTCATTGGATACCGCCTGCACGCCCTGCGCCCAGGGGAGCTTGCCGGCCACCGCGTCCCCGAGCACCTGCGCGGCGGCCGCCGCCTGCGCGCGCCGGTCGCGCGGCAAGCTCACGTGCAGCTCATCGAGCAGCAGATCGCCGGTGAGCGGATCCTCGATACGGGCCAGGAGCTGCTCGAGAATGCGCACCGGGGTCGGCGCGATGCCGGTGGCCATGCCCGAGTGCACGCCCTCGGTGAGCACGCGTACCCGCAGCGTGCCGACCAGGTTGCCGCGCAGCGAGGTCGTGCACCACACCTGCTCGTAGTTGCCGCACTCCGCATCCAGGCACACCACCAGCGTGGGTTCCCCGAGGGTTGCGCCGAGGGACTCGAGGTGCGCCGGCAGATCATCGCTGCCTGATTCCTCGCAGGCTTCGATCAGCACCAGGCAGCGCGGCAGGCGCACCTTCTGTTCCTTGAGCGCGGCGATCGCCGTGAGCGAGCTGAAGACCGCGTAGCCGTCGTCGGCGGCGCCGCGACCGTAGAGCTTGCCCTCGCGGATCACCGGCTCCCAGGGCCCGAGGCCCGCCCGCCAGCCGGTGAATTCCGGCTGCTTGTCCAGATGCCCGTAGAGCAGGACGCTCCCCGGCAGCTCGCCCGGCACGTCGATCAGCAGCAGCGGGGTCCTGCCGGGCAGGCGCCGCACCTCCACGCGCATCCCGGTGAGCGGCTGCGCGCGGCACCATTGCGCCATGAGCTGTACCGCCGCCTCCATGTGTCCGTGGCTCTCCCATTGCGGATCGAACAGGGGCGACTTGTTGGGAATGCGCACGTACGCGCTGAGCCGCTCGACGATGGAAGTCTCCCAGGTTCTTGCGATCGAGCCGCTCAGCCGTTTCAGGTCCATGTCAGGCCTCATTAAATATCAATCACTTAGGGTAAATTTCGTGTGTCGATTCTCAGGAGAGTTGGGGTGCCGTCACGGCGTCCGGCAACCCGAACAGGGCGCGCGCCGCGGCGCTGCTCGAGCGGGCGAGCGCCTCGAGTGACTCGCCGCGGGCGTGCGCCACCGCGGCGGCAACCTGTCGAAGGTACGCCGGCTCATTGCGGCGCGAGGCGGGTCGGGGTTTGAGATCGCGCGGCAGCAGATAGGGCGCGTCGGTCTCGAGCAGCAGCCGCTCGGCTGGAATCTGCGGCATGAGGGCGGCCAGGTGCGCGCCGCGGCGTTCATCGCAGATCCAACCGGTGATGCCGATCGCAAGCCCCAGCTGCAGGTAGCACGCGAGCTCCTCCCCGGAGCCGGTGAAGCAATGTGCCACGCCGCGCCATGCCGCGCCGTGCTCGCGCAGGATCGCCGCGAAATCGGCGTGCGCGTCGCGCTGGTGGAGGAACACGGGTTTGCCGACCCTGGCCGCTAGCTCGAGTTGCCGGTGGAAGGCCTGCCGCTGCGCATCGCGCGGCGAGAAATCCCTGAAATAGTCGAGCCCACATTCACCGACCGCCACCACCTCGGGTTGCCGCGCGAGGTCCTCGAGCTCGGCCGCGCGCTGCGCGGTGAGCTCGGCCGCATGATGCGGGTGAACCCCGGCGGTGGCAAACAGTCGTAACGGATGGGCGCGCGCGAGCGCCAGCGCTCGCTGCGTACCCGCGAGGCTCGAGCCGGTGATCAGCATCTGCACCACGCCCGCCGCCTGCGCGCGGGCGATGACCGCGTCGCGGTCGGCGTCGTAGCTGTCGTGCGCGAGATTGACGCCGATGTCGATCAGCGGCGCCGGCGAGGCGCAGGGCGCCGGCGAGGCTGTGCTATGGTTTCGCATGCGCGCGCACATTCTACTGAACGGCGGCAGTTTGCAGCGCAGCTCTGAAAGCCGCCCCTGCCCAGGGCGCGAGCGGCGCTCGCGCTGCTGGTGCGGTGTGCTCACCGCGCCTGCGCTGGTGAGCGTGTGCCTGGGGGCGGTGCGCGTCGAGACCTCGTGGCGCGACATCGAGGCCCGCATCCAGTACGGTTATTACACCGAGGATGCGAGTGCGCTGAGGAGCCTCGAGGACACGGTGGCGGCGGATGAATCGCACGATAAGCTGCACGGCTATTACGCCGCGCTGCTCGCCTGGCGGCTCGCGCAGCTCGTCGCGCAGCGCCCGTCCGCCGCGCCGGGCGCCTCCGCGGCGCAACTGGCGCAGCGCTGCGTGAGCGAGCTCGACGAGGCGCTCGCCGTGGCGGCGGACTTTGCAGAAGGCCTGGCGCTGCGGGCCGCGTGCCGGGCGACCCAGGCCGAGCGCACGCACGCCGCGCACGCCGCCAGGGGCCTGCGCCGCGACGTCGGCCGGGCGTTGCGGCTGGCGGCCCGCAACCCGCGCGTGCTGTTCATCGACGCCATGAGCGACTATCAGCTCGCCCCGGAGCTGGGGGGCAACAAGGAGCGCGCGCTCGTGAAGCTGCGCCAGGCGGTCGCGGCATTCGAGCTCGAGCGCGCCGGCACCGAGCAGCTGCCGGGTTGGGGCGCCGCCGAGGCGTATGAGCTGCTGGCGCGCGACCTGCTCGATCACGGCGAGACGCTCGGGGCGCGTGACGCGCTCGAGCACGCGCTGCTGCTCGCGCCGGAGTTCAGCCAGGCGCGCCGCCTGATGGCGCAGATCATTTCCGGTTGAGAGCCTGCGGACGAACGGCAATTCACGACGGCTGTGATATCGTTCCGCGCTTTCGCAGGTACACGTGATCAATGCCACCGGACACGGAAAAAAGGGAGCTGTTGGGACAGCTGCGCATCGATCGCACCCAGCGGGAGACTGGCTTCGATCCGAGGCGGCGGCGCTGGATCGCCGCTGGCGCGCTGGTGCTTGTCGGGCTCATCGCCGCCGGCGCCTGGTTTGGCCGGCCCGGCGGCGCGGCGCTGCCGGTGCGCACCGTCGTGGCGCAGCCGATCGCCAGCGGCGGCGCCGCCAGCGCCTCGGTGCTCGATGCCACCGGCTACGTCACCGCGCGCCGGGAGGCGACCGTTTCGGCCCAGATCACCGGCACCCTGACCGAAGTGCTGATCGAGGAAGGCGATCACGTCAAGTCGGGGCAGGTGCTCGGACGCCTGGAGGACACTGCCCAGCGCGCGGCGCTCGCCCAGGCGCAGGCGCAATTGAATTCGGCACGGGCGCTGCTGGTGCAGTATGAGGCGCAGCTGGCGCAGAGCGAACGCGACGTGAAGCGCGCCGAGGATCTGGTGGCGCGCAAGCTCGTGTCACAGCAGGCCGTGGAGCAGGCGCGCACCCAGGTCGAGACCGGAGCGGCCCAGGTACAGGGGCAGCGCAAGCAGATCGAGCTCGCCGCGGCCAATGTGCGCTCGGCGCAGGTGCAACTCGGCTATTGCACGGTGCGCGCACCGTTCACGGGCGTGGTGATCGCCAAGGCCGCCCAGGTGGGGGAGATCGTCTCGCCGTTCTCCGCGGGCGGCGGCTTCACGCGCACCGGAATCGGCACCATCGTCGACATGGATTCGCTCGAGATCGAGGTGGACGTCAACGAGGCCTACATCAACCGCGTGCAACCGGGGCAACCGGTGGAGTCGGTGTTGAACGCCTATCCCGACTGGAGGATTCCCTCGCATGTCATCGCCATCATCCCGACCGCCGATCGTGCCAAGGCGACCGTGAAGGTGCGCATCGGCCTCGACGCCAAGGACCCGCGTATCGTGCCGGACATGGGTGTGCGCGTGTCGTTCCTCGAGGAGCACAAGCCTGCCGCACGCACCGAGGAGCGAGTCCGGGGCGTGCTGGTGCCTGCCGCCGCCCTGCGCAAGGAAGGCGAGCGGGACGTCGTGTTCGTGCTGAAGGAGCGCAGGGCGCAGCGTCGCACGGTCACCCTCGGCGGCGCGATCGGCGATTCACGCCAGGTACTGGCCGGCGTGAGCCCCGGGGAGGCGGTGATCGTCGACGCGCCGGCGGGACTCCAGGACGATGCGGCTGCGACCGCCGCCAAGCCGTGAGTGAATACCCATCCTCTGTTGAGCCGAGGTTCCCATGTCCGAGTCCATGGTCCAGGTCCGCAGCGTCACCAAGGTGTACGAGCGCGGCAAGCAGAAGATCGAAGTTCTGCACGGCCTCACTCTGGACATCCCTAAGGGCGACTTCGTCGCGCTGATGGGTCCGTCGGGCTCGGGCAAGACCACGCTCCTCAATCTGATCGGCGGTCTGGATAAGCCGACCTCCGGGGAGATCGTGGTCGGCGGCAGCCGCATCGACCAGCTCTCCAGCGGCCAGCTCGCACACTGGCGCGCACACAACGTCGGCTTCGTGTTCCAGTTCTACAACCTGATGCCGGTGCTCAGCGCCGAGGGCAACGTCGAGCTGCCGCTGCTCCTGACCAGGCTCTCCGCTGCGCAGCGCAGGAAGAATGTCGCGGTGGCCCTGCAGGTCGTCGGCCTTGCCGATCGCGCCAAGCACAAGCCCCGGGAGCTGTCGGGTGGCCAGGAACAGCGTGTCGCGATCGCCCGCGCGCTGGTGTCCGACCCACAGCTGCTGGTGTGCGACGAGCCCACCGGGGACCTGGATCGCAAGACCGCGGAGGAGATCCTCGGCCTGCTGCAGGTGTTGAACCGCGAGCACGGCAAGACGATCGTGATCGTCACCCACGATCCCAAGGCCGCCGAGTTCGCGCGCCGCACCCTGCATCTGGAGAAGGGCCAGTTGCTGGAGCAGGCGGCCTGAGGCGGCGCGAGGACTCGCCATGACCCGCAGCGGCTTCGTCATCGCCAATCTGTTCCGCCGGCGCACGCGCACCATCCTGACTCTGCTGTCGGTGATCATGGCGTTCCTGCTGTTCGGCCTGCTGCAGTCGGTGAACCACATCTTCAACGCCGGCGCAGACTTTGTCGGTGCGACACGCCTGATGGTGCAGGCGCGCGTGTCGTTCACCTCGCCGCTGCCGGTCAGCATGGTGCCCAAGCTCGAGGCGGTGCCGGGGGTGGCGCGGGTTGCCTACTCGCAGTGGTTTGGCGGCGTGTGGCAGGAAAACACCCCGTTGTTCGTGTTTGCAATCGATCCGCTGCGTTACCGCGACGTCTACCCCGAGTACCTGATGCCTGACGCCCAGTGGCAGGAGTTCGCCCATACCCGCACCGCCATGATCGCCGGCCGGCAGCTCGCCAACCAGTACGGCTGGAAGATTGGCCAGAAGATCCCGATCTCGTCCAACATCTATCCGCAGAAGAACGGCAGCAAGGCCTGGGCTTTCGATCTGGTCGGCATATTCGATGGCAAGGACGAGGACTGGAAGAAGCGCACCAACGTCGCCTTCATCAACCACGACTACTTCGATGAGGCCAACCAGTTCGGCAAGGGTCGCACCAATTTCTTCATACTCGAGCTCACCGACGGCAATCGGGCCGAGGCGGTCAGCAGGACGGTCGATGCGATGTTCGAGAACTCCCCGGACGAGACCAAGACCCAGACCGAGAAGGATTTCAACCTGGGGTTCGTCAAGCAGGTCGGCGACATCGGCCTGATCGTGCGCTGGATCCTGTTCGCGGTGTTCTTCACGCTGCTGCTGGTGGTCGGCAACACCATGGCGCAAAGCGTACGCGAGCGGGTGCCCGAGCTGGCCGTGCTCAAGACCCTGGGCTTCACCGACGGCAGCGTGCTCGGCTTCGTGCTGGCCGAGGCCGTCGCCCTGTGCCTGTTCGGTGGCCTGCTGGGGCTGCTGCTGGCGACGACACTGGGCGCGATGGTGGAGAAGGGCACCGGGGGGCAGTTCGCGCTGCGACTCGATGTGTCGGTGTGGCTGATCGGAATCGCGGCCATCGTGCTCATGAGCATCGCGGTCGGGCTGCTGCCGGCGCTGCGGGCGCGGCGCCTCAGGATCGTCGATGCGCTGGCCGGCCGCTGACGGACCCTCATCAGGAGGGCTCCCTTGCTGACTCAGGCACTGGCGATCGCCGGCATCAATATCCGCAGCATTCCCGAGCGCTGGGGCTCCTCGCTGGTCATCGTCATCGGGCTGGCGGGGGTGGTGGCGGTGTTCACCGCGCTGCTGGCCATGGCCACCGGCTTTGAAAGCACCCTCAAGGCCACCGGCCGAGCCGATGCCGCCATCATCATGCGCGGCGGCTCGAATGCCGAGCTCAATTCCGGGCTGGATCGCGACTCGACCGAGCTGATCGAGCAGCAGCCGGGCATCGCCACGGGCGCGGACGGCAAACCGCTGGCGTCCGCCGAAATGCTGATCATCGCCGAGCTGATCCGCAAGGACGACGTCAAGAATGGCGCCAACATCACCGTGCGCGGGGTGGAGCCCACGGCCTTTGCGCTGCGCCCGCGACTGAGGATCGTCGCCGGCCGCAACTTCACGCCCGGCCTGCGGGAGCTGATCGTCGGCCGCGGCGTGCTGCGCCAGTTCCAGGGAGCGGAGCTCGGCAAAGTGGTGCGCATGCGCGGCTCGGACTGGGCCGTGGTGGGGGAGTTCGAATCCGGCGACGCGCACGACAGCGAGCTGTGGACCGACATCAATGTCGCGCGCAGCACCTTCGGCCGCAACGGCTCGAGCTCGGTGCTGGTGGCCCTGGATGGGGCGGATGGCCTGCGGAGGCTCAAGAGCGCGGTGGCGGCCGATCCGCGCCTGACACTGGACGTGCTGCGCGAGCAGGACTATTTCAGCGGTCAGACCAAACAGTTCCGCAAGACCATCGGGTTCCTCGCCGGCGTGGTCACCCTCATCATGGCGCTCGGCGCGGTGTTTGCGGCGCTCAACAGCATGTACGCCGCGGTCGCCGCACGCGGCAAGGAGATCGCGACCCTGCGGGCGATTGGCTTCGGCGGGCTGCCGGTGCTGGTCTCGGTGATGATCGAGGCGCTGCTGCTGGCGCTCGCCGGCGGCCTGCTCGGGGCGCTGATCGCCTACCTGCTGTTCAACGGTCTCTCGGTGGCAACGCTCGGGCAGAACTTCACCCAGGTGGTGTTCAACTTCAAGGTCACTCCCGAACTGGTCGCGCGGGGACTCATCATCGCCGTGCTCATCGGCATGATCGGCGGCCTGCTGCCGGCGATCCGTGCCGCGCGAGCGCCGGTGTCCACCAGCCTGCGCGAGCTCTAGCCGACGCCGGGGCCGCCGCCTGCGGCGGCGCTCACAACCGGCCGAGCGCCGCGCACAGCGCCGGCACGTCCGCATCCGGCTGATCCCAGGAGACCACGAAGCGCGCCGCGCCCGCGCCCTCGGCGCCCCAGTCGTAGAACTCGAAGCCGGCGGCGCGCAGCGCCTGGCGACGCTGCACGCCGAGTCCCACGAACACTTCGTTCGCCTGCACCGGGTGCATGAGGCTCGCGGCCGCGGCGCGGCCGATGTCCTGCGCCAGGCGGTTGGTGCGCTCGGCGTTGCGCCTCCAGACTCCGCTTTCCACGTACGCCAGCAGCTGCGCGGCGACGTAGCGCGATTTCGACAGCAGATGTCCGGCGCGCTTGCGCCGCAGCTCGAAATCCCGCACCAGCTCACGATCGAAGAACACCACCGCCTCGGCAGCCAGCGCGCCGTTCTTGGTGGCGCCGAGCGACAGCACGTCCACCCCCGCCCGCCAGGTGAGGTCGGCGGGATGACAGTCGAGGAATGCCACCGCGTTGGCAAAGCGCGCGCCATCCATGTGCACCCTGAGGCCGCGCTGGTGCGCGAGGTTGCTGAGCGCGGCAATCTCGGCCGGCCGGTACACGGTACCGAGCTCGGTGGCCTGCGTGAGCGAGACCGCCGCCGGCTGTACGGTGTGCACCGAAGCCGGGTGCGCGTCGAGGGCGAGCTGCAGGGCCTCGAGTGTGAGCTTGCCGGCGGCGCCCGGCAGCGGCACGAGCTGCGCTCCGCCGCAGAAGAAGCCCGGCGCGCCGCATTCGTCGGTGGCGATGTGCGCCTCTTCGTGGCCGTAAATCGCGCCGTAGGGGGGCGAGAGCGTGGCGAGGCTCAGGGCGTTGGCGGCGGTGCCGGTCGCGACCGCAAAGGCGCGCACCTCGGCGCCGAAGAATCCGCCGAGCACCGCATCGAGGCGCTGCGTCCATGGATCGTCGCCGTAGGCGACCGCGAGCCCCTGGTTGGCCTCGATGATCGCCGCCAGGATCTCGGGGCAGGCCGTGGCGGTGTTGTCGCTGTAGAAACGCACGCCGTCTCCTACTCGATGCGCCAACGGAAGGACCAGGCCCCGAAGGCAAGGAACGCGAGTGCGGTGGCCGCCAGATACAGCAGGTTCGGCGCGATCTGCGGCAGGCCTGCGCCATCGAGCATCACCGCGCGCGCGGCGTCGAGCACGTGGGTCAGTGGAAAGACATGCGCTACCCATTGCACCCAGGGCGGTGATCCTTCGAGCGAGAACCAGATCCCCGAGAGCAGCATCATCGGCCAGGTGAGCACGTTGAGCAGCCCCCCCACCAGCTCCTCGCTGGAAAAGCGCGCCGCGATCGTCAGCCCCAGGGCGATCATCGACAGGGCGCCGACTACGCCCACCAGGGCGAGCAACAGCAGGTTGCCGGCGTTGTGAAAGCCGATGACGGCGCCGATGCCGGCGTACAGGATCGCCGTGACCAGCAGGATGAGCCCCAGGCGCGAGAGCACCTGGGCGCTGAGGAACTCGAAGGCGGTCAGCGGCGTGGCGTGCAGGCGCTTGAGGAAGCCGCTCTTGCGATAGCGCAGCACCACGTAACCGACCCCGAACAGGCAGCTGAACATCATGTTCATGCCGAGAATGCCGGGAAACAGCCAGTCGACATAGCGCACCGCGGCGCCGGTCACCGGCTCACGGACCGCGGCAGGCTCGGCCGCCAGCAACAGCTTCTCCACGATGTAGCCCTTGGGAGAGTCGGTGTTTACCCAGTAGCGCTCCGGCGCGCGCAGGTCGAGCAGCAGGTCGACCTGCTGGTGTGTGACCTTGCGCAGCGCCGCGCCGTCATCCGCCAGGGTGATGAACGCGACGTAGCGCTCGCGCAGGAACGGGTGCGCCTGCCTGTCCTCCTGCCCGGCGAGCACGCCGACCTTGAACAGCGGGCGCTGCGGACCGCCGAACACGAAGCCCATGCCGATCACCAGCGTGACCGGCAGCAGCAGCGTGAACACCAGCGTGCCGCGGTCGCGCACGAATTCGAGGTTGCGCGCGTGCAGTACCGACAGCAGCCGCCTGATCATGGGCGCAGCTCCGTGCCGGTCAGCTCCAGGAACAGGTCCTCGAGGTTGGCCGGGCGGATGCGCAGGTTGCTGAGGGGCACCTTCGCCTCCAGCAGGGTGCGCAGCGTGGCCTCCAGGTCGTGGGTGCTGATCTCCACCCGATCGCTCGCGTCGATGATGCTGAGCGGCAGTGCGCGCGCCGCCGGCGGGAACTCCTGGCGTGGCAGCTCCAGCAGCACTTCCGCGAAGTGCTCGTGCAGCAGACGCCGCGGCGGCCCCTGGGCGATGAGGCGGCCGCGGTCCATGATGACGATCTCGTCGCACAGCAGCTCCGCCTCCTCCATGTAATGCGTCGTCAGGATGATGGTCTTGCGCCGCGCCTTGATCGACTGCACCAGCTCCCAGAAGTTGCGCCGTGCCTGCGGATCGAGCCCGGTGGTGGGTTCATCCAGGAACAGCACCGCCGGGTCGTTGACGAGTGCGATCGCGAGCAGCAACCGCTGCTGCTGGCCGCCGGAGAGCTTGCGGGCATCGCGCCCGGCGAGCTTCTCGAGCGCGCACAGGCGCATGACCTCATCGACCTCGAGCCCGGCGGTGTAAAGCCCGCGGAACAGCGCGATGCATTGGCGCACCGTGAGAAAGTCCTGCAGCGCCGTCTTCTGGAAGAGAATGCCCGCCTCCTGGCGAAAGCGGTTGCCGAGCGGCTCGCCGCGGTAACACACCTCGCCCGCGGTCGGCGGCAGGATCCCCTCCATGATCTCGATGGTGGTGGTCTTGCCGGCGCCGTTGGGGCCCAGCAGGCCGAAGCACACCCCTTCGGGCACGCTGAACGACACGCCGGCCACGGCAAGGGTGGCCGGGTACTCCTTGACGAGCTCGCGGACTTCGAGGATGGGGGTGCTCACGCGCGATCCTAGCGGAATTCGACGTGCGCTCGTCAAGCCTTTGCGCCCCTCAAGTTGCCGCGCGGCGCGCGACGTGTACCATCGCTCACCATGACGACCCGCCGCTACGACAAATCCGAGCGCGTAGAGCTCGCCGACGAGGCGGTGCACTGGGACCTCGGTTCCTCGGTGTCCTACGGCGAATACCTGCAGCTGGACAAGCTCCTCGCCGCGCAAAAGCCGCTGTCGAGCGAGCACAACGAGATGCTGTTCATCGTCGTGCACCAGGTGTCGGAGCTGTGGATGCGCCTCATGCTGCACGAGCTGACGGCGGCGCTGGAGTGCGTGCGGCGCGATGACCTCGATCCGGCGCTGAAGATGCTGGCGCGCATCTCGCGCACCCAGACGCAGCTCATCTCGGTGTGGGATGTGCTGTCGACCATGACGCCGTTCGAGTACACGGCGTTTCGCAACGCGCTGGGGCGCTCCTCGGGGTTTCAGTCCCTGCAGTACCGCCTGCTGGAGTTCCTGTTCGGCAACAAGAACGCCGAGATGCTCGCCGTGCACCAGCGCGACGCGCACGCGTACGAGACTCTGCAACGCGCACTCGCCTCACCGTCGCTGTACGATGAGGTGCTGCGCCTGCTCAGCCGCCGCGGTTACGGGATTCCGCAGGACTACCTGTCGCGGGATTTCAGCGAGCCCTACCGCGCCAGCAAACAGGTGGCCGGCGCCTGGCTCGGCGTGTATCACAACGCGGAAACGGGCTGGGACCTGTACGAGCTCGCCGAGCGCCTGGTGGATCTCGACCACAACTTCCAGCTGTGGCGCTGCCATCACCTGAAGACCGTCGAGCGCATCATCGGCTACAAGCCCGGCACCGGCGGCACCGGTGGCGTTTCCTATCTCGCCAAGGCGCTGGAGCTCAAGTTCTTTCCGGAGCTGTGGCAGATCCGGACCTCGATGTGAGCCGTGCGGCAGGCCCCATGGCAGGCACGGCGCGCGCCGCGCCGCGCGCGCGCCAGCGCAGCAGCCGGTACGCCAGCAGCAGCGCCAGCATCCCCACATACAGCAGCGGCTCGCGCACGTCGCGTTTCACCTGCCAGTAGAAATGCCACAGCGCCAGAGCGGCGATCGGGTAGATGAGGCGGTGCAGGCTGTGCCAGCGCCGCCCCAGGCGCCGCATCATGCCGTTGGTGGAGGTGAGCGCGAGCGGCAGCAGCAGCAGCAGCGCGCTGAAGCCGATGGTGATGTAGGGGCGCTTGACGATATCGGCCCCCAGCAGGCGGAAGTTCAGCTCCAGATCGAGCACCAGGTAGACGGTGAAGTGCACCACGGCATAGAAGAACGCGAACAATCCGAGCATGCGTCGCAGCCGCAGCAGCTGCGGCAGGCCGGCGAGCTCGCGCACCGGGGTCACGGTGAGCGTGAGCATCAGGAAGTTGAGCGCGGTCTTGCCGCATTCGTGCTCGAGCTTCTTCACCGGGTCGGCACCCAGGCTGGCGCCGAACAGCTGCAGCGCGCCGCAGACCATCCAGGCGAGCGGCGCCACGCCCGCGACGAACACGAGCGGCTTGTACAGGTAGCGATAGCGCTGCGTGAGGTTCAAAAGTAGCGTCGCAGGTCCATGCCCTGATACAGACTCGCGACCTGCGCGGCGTAGCCGTTGAAGGGCAGCGTCGGCTGCCGCGCGGCCAGGAACGGCGCGCCGATGCGGCGCTCGCTGGCCTGACTCCAGCGCGGATGATCGACCTGCGGGTTGACGTTGGCGTAGAACCCGTACTCCTGCGGAGCCGCGACATTCCAGGCGGTGTTGGGTTGTCGCGCACTGAAGCGGATCTGCACGATCGACTTGATGCTCTTGAAGCCGTACTTCCAGGGCACGATGAGGCGCAGCGGCGCGCCGTCCTGGTTGGGCAGGACCCTGCCGTAGAGCCCGACCACCATGAGGGTGAGCGGGTGCATCGCCTCGTCGATCCGCAGTCCCTCGACGTACGGCCAGTTGAGCACCCCCGAGCGCTGTCCCGGCATCTGCGCCGGATCGTACAGCGTCGTGAACTCCACGTACTTGGCGTTCGAGGTGGGTTTGAAACGCGCCAGCAGATCGCTCAGGGGAAAGCCGACCCACGGCACCACCAGCGACCACGCCTCGACGCAGCGGAATCGATAGATGCGCTCCTCGAGCGCCTGTCCCTTGAGCAGGTCCTCGAGGTTGAAACTGCCGCGCACCTCCGCCTCGCCCTGCACCGTCACGCTCCAGGGTCGGGTCCTGAGCGTGTGTGCATAGCGGCTGGGGGATTCCTTGTCGGTGCCGAACTCATAGAAATTGTTGTAGCCGGCGATGTCCTCGAGCCTGTTGGGCGGCTCGCTGACTGAATACTGCGGATTGCGCCGGTAACCAAGCGCGCTTTGCGCCGGTGGTGCGCCTTCCACGGCCGGCAGCGAGGCGCTCGCCATGCTCGCCAGCGCGCCGGCCAGCAGCGTGCGCCGGCTGAAGTAGACCTCCGGCGGGGTGATCTCGGATGGGGCGATCCGGGGCACGCGCGTGAGCATTGATAACCTCCGTGAGCAGTAGACCGGCCGGCGTGCCAAAAGGTCACCGTGTGTCGCCGCGGGGCTCGCGCACCGCGGCGCTTCAGCGCCACACGCGGCAGTCGACCCCGGCGCGCCGGGCCGCGCGCCGGGCGCGCCGGCTGCCATTTACCAGAACGCCCCGGTCGGCAAGCCCCAGGTGCGCGAGGTCACCGGGCGTGTTGCCATACGCGGTGATCGGCAGCTGCCCATGGCGCGCGCGCAAGTCCGCAAGACAACGCACCTTCTCCACACCGCGACGGTTCGGGGTCGTGAGAGTGCCGACCAGCCGGTCCCCGTCCCACTCCACTCCCGTGCACAGCACTTCCCCGAACCCGAGCGCCGCTGCGATGGCCGGAACATACACATCGGGGCTGGCGCTGAGCAGCGCGAGCGCATCGCCCCGGCGGCGGTGTGCGGCGATCGCCGCCAGGGCATCACCGAGGAGCCCCTGCCCGAGGAGCCCCGCTACGAAGTGCGCCGTCCAGGCGTCGAGCTCGGCGCGCCGGCAGCCCCCCAGGGTCGCCTGCAGCAGCGCGGCTTTGAGCTCGCCGCGATCGGCGCGCCGCAGCAGGAAGCGCGCCAGCGCCGGGAGCAGGCGCGGCAGCCGCACGAGGCGCTGCGGGTGCCGCCGCAGAAAGCCCGCCAGGTACGGCAGCAGCGTATCACGGCGCGTGATGGTGCCATCGAGATCGAACAGCGCGAGCACTCGCCCCGGCGCCTGGCGTGGGCCCTCCGTCCCGCTGCTGCCGGTAGCGACGGGATCGGTCAGGCGGCGCTGCCTGCCGAGGCCAGCTGGCGCAGCACGTACTGCAGGATCCCGCCGTGCCGGTAGTACTCGCGCTCTTTCGGGGTGTCGATGCGCAGGCGGGCCGTGAATTGCACGACTTTGCCCTCTTGCGGGGTGGCGCTGACGGTGACCTCGGCCGCACCGCCGCGGCTCAGCCCCGTGATGTCGAACACTTCTCGCCCCGTCAACCTCAGCGAGGCGACACTCTGTCCGGGCAGGAACTGCAGCGGCGCGACGCCCATGCCGATGAGATTCGAGCGGTGAATGCGCTCGAAGCTCTCGGCGATCACCGCTTTCACGCCCAGCAGCATCGTGCCCTTGGCCGCCCAGTCGCGCGAGGAGCCGGTGCCGTACTCGCGCCCGGCGAGCACCACGAGCGGCGTGCCTTCCTTGGCGTAGCGCATGGCCACGTCGTAGATGGAGCCCTGTTCGCCGTCGGGCAGGTGCACGGTCACGCCTCCCTCGACCCCCGGCACCAGCAGATTGCGCAGCCGGATGTTGGCGAACGTGCCGCGCATCATGACCTCGTGATTGCCGCGGCGCGCGCCGTAGGAGTTGAAGTCCGCAGGCGTAACGCCCTGCTCGATGAGATAGCGCGCCGCCGGGCTGCTCCTGGCGATGTTGCCCGCCGGGGAGATGTGGTCGGTGGTGACCGAGTCGCCGAGCACCGCGAGCGCGCGCGCGCCGCGCACGTCGCGCAGCGCAGGCGGCGTCATGTCCATGGCGTCGAAGTACGGCGGGCTCTTCACGTAGGTCGAGCGCGCGTCCCAGGCGTAGCGCTGGCCGGCGGGCACTTTGATATTCGCCCAGTTGTCATCGCCCTTGAACACGCTGGCGTAGCTGTCACGGAACATCTGCGAGTCGATGGACCGCAGCAGCAGGGCCTGCACCTCCGCATCGCTCGGCCAGATGTCCTTGAGATACACGGGCTTGCCGTCGCTGCCGGTGCCGAGCGGCTCGGTGGTGAGATCCACGTCGAGGGTGCCGGCGAGCGCATACGCCACCACCAGCGGCGGGGAGGCGAGGAAGTTCATGCGCGTTTCCGGATGCACGCGGCCCTCGAAGTTGCGGTT
>WNGC01002011.1_pt1 | contig 15267 bp, 10 predicted proteins | sample 5400051 | NCBI WGS metagenome assembly WNGC01 (sample SAMN13153368, study PRJNA577476) | soil metagenome | isolation source: 20 cm soil or saprolite under grassland replicate 2 | place: USA:California | collected 2016-06-15 | reverse complement strand
TGGAGATCGTCGACACCGGGCTTATGCTCTGCAGGTTGGGTACCACGATGCGCGAACCGGTGATGACGATTTCCTCCACCGGCTTCTCTGGAGCAGCCGGCGGCGGGGCTGCCTGACCGTGAGCCAGCGGGATTGCCCCCGCCGTCGCGCACGCCGCGAGAGCGATGCGAACCGCCGACCGCACATTGCGACTCGTGTTCATTTGGTAGCTCCCCTCAGTGGACTTAAATCAGCCGCGCGCCGTGGCGCACGGGCAATTGCAGAAATACTACACGGCCCGTGTAGGTCTGCAAAGCACAGCTCAACGGTTTGGACAAGTTTGTTGCATTTAAGCAACATAGGGGGCGGGCGGTAACCAGCGTCACCGCAGGCTCAACGGGTGGCAGCGCGAAGGGCCGCACGACATGCGTGACGGGAACGTGAGAGGCGAGGCTTGGTGTCGCGCACGACGAGGAGCTGCCAGCGCGCCGATGCGCACCCCGGAACTCAACAGCAGCCGACCAATCCCCGGGAGTACGCTGGCGGAACAGCCGTATGGTCGGATACCACGGGCTGTCGGCTCGCTCGGCGCCGCAGCCTTTCTGCAGCGACACTAGGCTCACGCCTGTCATGCGCGCGCGGTGCCGCGGCGGCTAGTGGAAAATGAGCGAGCCTGGAGCGCAGACAGTTTCTCGGCCTCAGATTGCCCTGCCAGTTGAGCCCGACTTTGCATCCCGGGAAAGCGGCCAGGCGCTCGCCCCAGGAGCGCATCGCGGCGGGATCAACCTTGAGGTACGGGACGGTCGGTTCATCTCCCGCACCACCTCGCCACCGAAGGGCGTGAGCCCGTGGTCCGCGGGCGTGTCGGTGGCGGAATCCGCCCAGTCGGTATTGGAGGAAGCGTCAGGGTCATGTAGCGCGCGCCGCATTGCGCAGGTCGTCGGATGCTTCGAGGTTGGTGGCGAAGAACGGCGGCGTGGTGATGGTCAATTTCTTTCCCGTTCGGCGGGCTGTATATCGGGCAGCCCGAACGCATCGCAGCGGCATTGAGCTCCCGGGAGCAGGCGCACCCGAAACCGCGGGCCGCGATCGGCGACGTGGCCGATCACCTCGAGCACATTCGCACCGCCGCGGGCGTCGGTCACGTCGGTATTGGCTCAGACTTCGACGGTATCCCGGAAGCGCCCGTGGGGCTCGAGGGCCTCGACAAATTTCCGGCGGTGCCGGACGAGCCGAGCGCCTTCGAGCGCCACGCTGTCGGCACTCGACGCCGCGCTGGCTGCAGCGCACTAAGTCGCGCGCACCGCCGGCGGCGAAAACTCATCGTTCAACTGCGCAAGTCAGGCGAGGGAGCGCCGGCGCCAGACGCCTGCTCGCCAGTGTTAACCAGGTTCATCAGCTGTCGCAGCGGCGCGACGTATTTCTCATAGTTGCGCCAGCGACCAGCGGATGCGGCATGGATCTTTTGCCGAACCTGCCATTTGCTGAGAGTGATCACGCTGCGATCGGTCTGGTGAAAATCCAGACACCGCGCGTCCCACGGCAGACCGAGGAAGTCCAGCATCCGCCGGGTCCAGCCCTCCTGGTCCTCGATCAGCCCTTCGTAAGGAACTTCCAGCAGCGTCGTCCGGGGGGGAAGCACGGCGCGCCAGTGATTGGTGACGCGCACGTATTCGCCGTAGTAGTGAGCCAAGTTGCCAAGATCGTTCGCGTAGGGATGCAGGTGTGACAAATACTGGAAGTAGATCGACAGGCAGGTATCGATAGGATGGCGCCGCACATGGATGATTCGCGCCTTCGGAAACGCCGCGCAGATCAGTCCCACGCTCATGAAGTTCAGGGGCATCTTGTCGATCACCCGCTGCGCGTCGTCGGATAACGCGGTCAGCTGATCGAGATAGTCGCGTGCCATGCCGGGTATAAGGGCGCCACCGTCGTGGCCCTCGAGTCCGGCCGCCTCATAAGCGGCGTATGCGGATTGCCAGAAAGGCAGCTCACCGGCACCGAACACTGCCGGGTGCGAGGCAAGAATCTGCTCGGTCAGCGAGGTGCCGGATCTCAGCATACCGACGATAAAGACCGGCCGCTCAGAAGTATGTCCGTGGGACTGATGCAGGCGAATAGCTGCGGCATCGAAGCCGTTGATGGCTCGGTCGACGCGTTCAACCAGTCCGGCGCGGTCGTAATTGACCCCATAGCGCTTGGTCAGCTCGTTGGCTTGTCGATAGTGGCTGAAGGCCTCATCGTATTGCTTGACGTCGTCGAAGTATTTGCCGAGCGCATAGCGCAGACTGATCTCGTGACCCAGCGGCAGCGGCTTCGCAAGCAGGGCTTCGGTGCCCTCGAGCCAGGCGGTATCGTCGACGGTCATTTTGCGAATCGTCGCGAGGCTGTAAAACGCAAAGCAGAAGCTCGGATCGATGGCGATCGCTCGCTGGAACGATGCCTCCGCTTCGGAAAAATGACCCCGGTCGGCGCGCAGCTCACCCAGAAGCGAAAGTGCCGCGACCGAATTCGGGTCGATGGCCAGCGCTGCCCGACAGCTGGCTTCCGCCGCGGCGGCATCACCCTGCATGCGCAGCGCCGCACCCAGACTCGCGTAGGCCAAGGCATCGCGGGGCTGCAACGCCAGCGCCCGGCGGTAACTGGCCGCCGCTGCATCGAACCGTCGGAGTTCGAACAGCACGTTCGCGAGGTAACGGTGGCTCTCGGCGCACTGCGGATCGAGCTCGATGGCCTTATGGCAAAGGGATACGGCTTCGTGCAGTTCGCCCACTTCGGGCAGCACTCGCCCGAGGTTGTTCAGCGCCTCCACGTAGTCGGGCTTCAGTGCCAGCGCCTGCCGGTAGCTCGCCACCGCCTGCTCGCGCTGTCCCAGGCCTTCGAACACGAGCCCCAGGTCGTGGTGCGCGACGCTCAACCCGGGATCGAGCGCGATAGCCTGCTGGGTGCTGGTGAGCGCCTCTTGCAGCTGCCCCAGTTGCCTGAGAGCGGTGCCCAGATTGCAGTGTGCTACCGCATCGTCGGCTCTGATCTCGAGCGCAAGCCGGTAGCACCCGACGGCGTCGGCAGGCTGACCGAGTTCCAGGAACGCGTTGCCGAGGTTGTTCTGTGCTTCGACCGCGCGCGGGTCGATTTGCAGCGCCCGTTGGTAGAGAGCCACTGACTCGCGGGCTTGTCCCAATGCGCGCATGGTATCGGCTGCATCGATGAGCGAGCGCACGTCGTGCGGCCAGATTTCGAGTGTCCGGCGCAGACTCGCCAGTGCCTCGCTCCACTGCCCCTGAGCGCGCAACGCCGTGCCGAGGTTGCTGTGAGCTTCCGGATCCTGCGGCATCAGCTCTACGGTCTTGCGCAGCGCCTGAAGCGCCTCTTTACCCTGCCGCATCAGCGCCACGCTGAGGGTCTTCCACAGCATGCCGCTGTCCGGATGGCTCTTGAGAAGCTCGCGAGCACGGTGCTCCGCCTCACTCAAGCGCCCCTGATTGATCAGCGCGACCAGCGCGCCAATCTCGTGCTCGCCCGGAACTGCCGGCGGCGAGGCCGTGACGGCCTGCAGTCCGCAGCAGCGTTTGTATTTCTTGCCGCTACCGCAAGGGCACGGATCGTTGCGACCCGGTTTCATGCCAGCGCGACCCAGACGCGAGCGCCGAGCGCCCCCGCCAGATGGGCGAGAACGGTGTCGCAGGTGATCAGCAGGTCGAGGCCCGTGATGATGGCAGCGGTCTCTGCCTCGATCAGCCGCGCCTGGTCGTGGGCAGCCCGCGCCCGCGCGAGCATCGCGCCACTATCGGCCACGGTCGCTTGTGCTGCCGCGCGCGGCAGGCGGGGCTACCGGGTAGCGTTGCACGAGATCGCCGAGCGTCTCCTTCAACCGCGCAAGCCAGGGCTCGTAGTTACGCCACTGATCGATGCTTTCGGAATAGAGCGGCTGGCGGACCTGCTCCGAGCTGATGGTTTGCACGATGCGGGGATTCTCGTAGAAGCGCAGGCACCGCGCTTCGAACGGCAGGCCACAGTAGTCAAGGAGCCCGCGCAGCTCGCTTTCCGGATCGTCGACGAGGCGCTCGTAATGCACGCGGTACACGCGCCCCGGGAGGACGGCATCGAAGTGCTCCATGTGGCCGACGTAGTCCCGGTAGTAGCGCCCGAGTTCCTCGAGGTCGTAGCTGAAATTGATGCCGCGGCCGAAGAGCTGCTTGTAGCAGGAGAAGCCGCAGCCAAGTGGATGTCGCCGCGCGTCAATGATCGCGGCACGCGGAAACATCAGCTGGATGAGGCCTATATGACAGAAGTTGCCCAGCATCTTGTCGACGAAGCGCGGCTTGCCCGCAGGGCGATATATTTGGGTCCGCGACAGGTAGCGCGCGGCGAGACCTTCGATCTCCCGGCGCCCGAGCGCGGCGACGGCTTGGGGATATTGCGCCGGTTCGCCGACATTAGGGCCCGACCTCAGTTGCAATGCGAGCGTGGGGATGTCGGTCAATTCGCGTGTGCCCTCCGCTTGCGAATGCGTCGCCAGAATCTGTTCGAGCAGCGTCGATCCGGAGCGTGGCATACCCACGATAAAAATTGGATCCGATCGCTCGCTGCCCCATTCTGAACGCTCGGCAAAGAAACCTGGCGTGTAGACCGACTTGGTGCGCTCCAACTGTGCGGTGACAGCGTCCGGATCGTGGCGGATGGTGGCGCGATGCAGCTCGTTACCGCGGGAATAGTGCTGGAACGAGGCTTCGAACTGCCCTTCGTCCTCCAGCGCCTTGCCCAAGGCGAACTCGAGATGAATGCGGTCGGCGCTTCGCGGCGCGCTGCGCGAGAGCTGCTCCTGCATCGCCGTCCGGTCGGAGACGGAGAAGCGGAAGGTCTTGAGGTTGGCGAGGCTCGAGTACGCGTGACCAGACCCGGGCCGCACTTGGAGAGCCCGCCGGTACACTTCGATCGCCCGCGCCTGCTCACCAACCTCTCGCAGCAGGTGTCCATACCGCACCCAGCCCCGGTCCTCGCCCGGGTGGTCGGCAACCGCTTGTTCCATGAGGGCGACGGCCTGGTGGCTGCTGCCGAGGAGTCGCAGCGCCTGCGCTTTCAGGCTGAGGTAGTCGATATTGCGAGGGTCTACGGCGAGCAGCCGCTCGACCAGCGGGAGTACTTCGGAGCTCCTGTGCTGCACATCCAGTAACTGCGCCAAGTCGTAGCGTGCGCCGGCATACCCGGGCGCATGCTCGAGGCACTCGGTGAGTCGCCGTTCCGCCTCGGCTTCGTCGTCTCGGCGCGAGGCGATGTTGGCGAGCATGCGCAGTGCGACCACGTCATGAGGTACCTGCTCAAGCCACCGCAGGAGCATGGCCTCGGCCGCCTCGAGCCGGTTGGCGGCGAGCGCGACGCGCGCATCCGCGAGCGCGGGCGGGTCCCGCGCCAGCCGTTCGTAGTGCGCATACGCCGCATCGCCTTCCGCAGTCTCGCCGGCGGCAAACAACTGCGCTGCGAGGTCCCGCCAGCCATCCGCGATTCCTGCATCGAGTGCGACCGCACGACGCAGCGCCGCCAGCGCTTCGCCAGAGCGGCCGCCCGCTGCATACGCGCGACCCAGCTCGAGCTGCAAGAGCGCCGAGTCAGGCCGCGTCCGGGTGAGCGTTTCGAGCACCGTGGCCGCGGCTGCCGGATCACCGAGCTTACGGTGGGCCGCGGCCAGGAGCAGATGCGCCTCTTGGTGGCCCGGTGAGCCCGCGAGGATGCCGGTCGCGCGCCGTGCGGCCGCCGCCGGGTCGGACTCCAGCAGGGCCGCAGCGCGCACGAGCTCGAGATCTGCAGAAGCATCGGGTGTCAACGCGGAACTCCAGGAACGCGGGGCGGCGGGCGGCGCGAGATACGCGTCTGCGCCGAGGTGCGAGGCCCCCGGGACGGGGCCCGTATCTAAGCCGACCCGGCCGGGTGAGTCAACATCGCATCGGGTCTGACGGACGCTGCGTGCCTGGCTCCCCGCACTGCTACGGGTACAATGAACAATGCAATTGCGAGAGTTCCGGGGGCGAGAGTGAGCGGCGCAGTACCCGCACCGTTGGACGATGCGACGATCATTCGTGCGCTGCAGGCCTCCAAGGCCGAGGCGGCCGCCGGGCGGATGGCCGAATCCGACCAGCTGTTGGCCCGCCTCGCGCAGCACGCTCCCAATCACCCTGCGGTGCTGAACGAGCTCGGCGTGCGCATGCTCGACCGGAGCGCGGCGGAGCAGGCGCATGCGTTGTTTGTGCGGGCGACGAACGCGGATCCCAGCCATCCCTCCCTCTGGGCCAACCTGGCGAGCAGCCTCAAGGCGCTCGGACGGCGCGCGGAGGAGATGGACGCCCTCGAAAAAGCCCTGCGGCTGCAGCCGCGCCACCTGTCCGCGCTGCTGCAGAAGGCCGCCTATTTCGAGGACAGCGGTGACCTGCGCACCGCGGCGCGCACGTATCAGAACGCGCTCGCCTGTATCCCACCCGGCGCGGAGCCCGCGCCTGCCGTCCGCGAGGCGGTGACTCACGCCAAGAAGCTGGTCGAGGACGACCGGGCGGCGCTCAACGCCGCGCTCGAGGGGTCGCTGGGCGCGATCCGCGAGCGCCACGGCGGTGGGCGCCAGCGTCGTGTCGAGCTGTGCCTCGAGGCTCTGATGGGCAAACGCCAGGTTTTCTATTCGCAGCCGACCTGGATGTATTTCCCCGAGCTACCGGCGATCGAGTTCTTCGAGCGCGCGGACTTTCCGTGGCTTGATACGATCGAAGCCGCCAGCGATGAGATCCGTGCCGAGCTGCTGCGCGTGCTGGTGGCCGACCGCGACGGACTGCAACCGTACATCGACTTCCCGCCAGACATGCCGCTCGATCAGTTCCGCGAGCTCAACCGCTCGCGCAGTTGGAGCGCCTACTTCCTCTGGAACCAGGGCGCAGTAAATGCCGGACACATCGCGCGCTGCCCGGTGACCGCGCGGGTGCTCGAAGCCGCGCCGCTGCGCCCGCGGATCGAGGCCCGCGCGCCGACGGCATTTTTCTCGATCCTGGACGCCAATACCCGGATTCCCCCGCATACCGGCGTCACCAACACGCGCCTCACGGTGCACCTGCCGCTCATCGTCCCGCCCGGATGCGGCTTCCGGGTCGGCGCGACGACGCGCGAGTGGCTGCCGGGCAAGGCGTGGGTGTTCGATGACACGATCGAGCACGAGGCGTGGAATTCGTCCGACACCCCACGCGCGATACTGATCTTCGACATCTGGAACCCGCTGCTCACGGCCGCCGAGCGCGAGCTTGTACAGACCGCGACCGAGATCTACGTACGGCATTACGCGTTGCCGCCTGAGAAGACGGCATGAGTGGCCGCTGGCGGGCGCTGGGAGTCGTCCTATGTACCGGGCTCGCGGCCCTCATGCTTCCGGCAGCCCGCGCAGCCCCGGCCGTCAGTGCGGAAATGACCCGCTGCGCGGCCATCGCGGCACCCGATGAGCGGCTCGCCTGCTACGACGCACTCGTTTGCGCCGGTATCGTCGCGGCTGAGGAGCGACTGGCCTGTTACGACGCACTCGCAAAGCCCAAGCTGCCGGACGCGCAGACCAGCCCCGGCGACGCCGTGCGCCCCAAGAGCAGTGCAACCGACACACAGAGCTTCGGGCTATCCCCGCGTCAGCTGCCGGCGGCTCCGGAAGGCCCGAAGCTGATCAAGGCGCTGGTGACTCGGGTTACGGTGGATCGTGCCGGCAATGTGCTCATGTCGCTGGACAACGGGCAGTCCTGGACCTTCAACGACCAGGATGCACTCGTCAGGCCCGGCGATAGCGTGACCATCAGGCGCGCCGCGCTCGGCTCCTTCCTCCTGACGGCCGGTCGGCGCAGCTACCGAGCGCGCCGCGTGCAGTAGGCGCGACGGCGGCCGGCCAGCTTGCCGCCCCGGGGTCTAAAAAAAACGGCGGGCCGAAGCCCGCCGTGATTCGTTTGCCTGAAGTTCGTTCGCTTAGAACTTTACACCCACGTGCGCGTAGATGTAGCGACCCAGCGTATCGTAGGTGCCCACCCAGGAGTTGTCGTTGCAGGTGGTGTTCGGGCAGTTGGACAGGGTGCCGGTCGGCACGAGCGGCGGATTCTTGTCGGCGATGTTGTTGACGCCCAGCCGGAACTCGGCTGCGCTGCCGATCGGAATATCCGCGGACAGGTCGACCCAGTTGTAGGCCGCAATGTGCCCCACTGACTGGTAGAAAGCGGACTTGAGCTGTATGTTCGAGCTGGAGCGATCTACATCGACAGAGTTGATGTGGCGCCACCGCAGCGTCACATCGAGCCCCGCCCAAGGCGCTGCCCAGTTCGTCGTGAACACGTGACGCCACTTCGGGAGCGGTGCGCCGCAGGTAGCGCCATAGAGCCCGGCGCAGTCGTACTGACCGCCGCTCGGGACCGGCTGCAGCAGGAAGTCCTTGGTGTACGTCCCGGCCAGACCGAAGCTCAGTCTGCCTGCCTTGCCGATGTCCTGCCGGTAGTGCGCAGCGAGGTCGAGGCCCTTGGTGGAGTTGATACCGACGTTCCGCGTCCTGGTATCGACAAAGCTTGTGGCGCTGTTGATCCACAGTGAATAGTTATGCGGGTCCCGGTGAATGCTGGCGCACAGCGATGGCTCGATCCCCGTCCCACAGTCGATGACGATCGTGGTCGGGGAAATCGCGGTGATCGTGTTCTTGATCTTGATGTCGAATACGTCGAGGGACGCGACCAGGTTCGGGAGCGCCTGCGGTTGTATGACGAGGCCATACGAGTAGGTATCCGCTATCTCGGGTGTGAGAGTGGGATTGCCAGATGTCTGGGTGTTGATCTGCGCCGCAGAGTTCGTGAGGAGTGTGCCGTACTGGTTGGCGGGTACGCCCGTCGCAACGCACTGGGCTTGAGAGAGAACGGGTGTCTGACCCTTGGAAAACTGCCCCCAGCATGGATCCGCCACCCCACCGGCGCCCACTGCTGGCGGCGCGTACAGCTCGTCCAGATTCGGGGCACGAACCGCGCGGTTGTAGCCGCCGCGGAAGCGCACGGCCTGGACGGGGGCCCACTCGAGTCCGATCTTGTAGGTGTTGGTATTGAACCCCAGGGTGTAGCTCGAATATCGGTAGCCGCCGTCCAGCGAGAGCCTATAGGCCCCCGGCTTTTCGTCTATGAGCGGCAGACGTAGCTCCGTGAACCCCTCAAAGACGTGGAATAGTCCGGCTATCGGCAGCGAGGGGGCGCCACCGGCGTTCAGGCCGTTGACGTATACGTAATCCGGCTCGAAATTGAACTCCTCGCTGCGATACTCGGTGCCGACCGCGACATTCAGGCCGCTCGCCGCGCTCGGGAGCTGGGCGCCGTACTTGCCGAGGTCACCGGTGACCGAGGCGTCGGTGATGTATTCCTTGACATTCGAGGTCCAGGTCGCAGGGATTCGCAGGTAGTCGAGCTGCGCCGCGGTCACGCCGTTCGGCTGCCAGACGTTCCACGGCACGCAGGCCGGGTCGAGGCCGTTCAGTGCGGCCGTGCAGACCGGCTGGCCATTCGGGCCGGTAACGACCTGGAGCGCCCGGGTGATCTGCTGACTGCCGAGGAAGTTGGACTCGACGTCCTGGAACCGAGTGATGCCAACCTGACCATAGGCGTCGTACTGCCAGACGTCGTTGATCGGCCCTTTGACCCCGAGCACCTGGCGGATCGCATTCGATTCGTAGTTGTCGTGGCGCCCGCCGCTCTCCACACTGCGCCGGGCAATGTACAGCTCGATCTGATTGCCCGTCAGGCCGTACAAGGCCTGGTTGCCTGCGATGCGCGCCGGCGTGCAGAGAATCGACGCTTCCTGCGCATTGATCAGCGGGTCGGTGTTCGCAGGCGTGCTCGATGGCGTGCCGGGACACCCGACGACCGCCGTCTGGAAGAAGGAGCCGCTCGGACCGTACTGGGCCGTCGAGGAATTGCGCGCGTACATGGTCTCACTGTAGACGCTCGCGTGGTCGTTCACGTCGTAATGCAGGAAGCCGCCGGCCGTCCAGCGCTCCGCCTGGCGCTGGAAATAACTGAGCGCGCCGTAGTTGTATTCATCGGCTGGGCTGAACGCACGCATCTGCCCGGTCGCCGGATCGATGGCCATACTGACCGTTGTCCCGCCGATCGTCGCCCCGGACATGATGAAGTGTCCGTGGGAGCTCGTGCCCGAACCGCCGCAGTGAAGAGAGCTGTTCGCGGTGCCCCCACCGGTGACCGTGCAGCCAGCGTGGTCAAACTGGTAGCCGATCGAGGGGGAGCTGTTGAGGTAGGTCGCGTACACCGTGGCGTTGCCCTTGCCGTCGGCGAAGTTCGCGCCCGCGAGGATCGACACGTCCCGGTTCTGCCCGGTGTTGACGGTGCTCTGCGGCAGCGACGCGCCAAAGGCGCTGAGGTAGCCGAGATAGGTCTGGTTGTCGTTCTTGTGGTTGTTGAAGCTGTAGTTGGTGTCGATCTTGACGCCCTGGTAGTGCGTGTTGAGGACAAAGTTGACCACGCCCGCGACCGCATCCGCGCCGTACACCGCGGACGCGCCGCCGGTGAGCACGTCGGCGCGCTCGATCAGCGCCGCCGGGATCTGGTTGATGTCCGGGGCGTTGGCGTTGCCGCCGGTAACACCGCCCGCGCCGCCGGGACTCATGCGCTTGCTGTTGATGAGCACCAGGGTGCGCTGCGAGCCGAGGGACCGCAGACTGAGGGTCGCCACGCCGACCGAGCTGATGGAGGTGCCGGAGTTCTGTTCGGCGCCAATCTGCGGCAGGGTCCCCAGAATATCTTCAGTGCGCACCAGGCCCGTCGTCTGGATGTCTTGCGAGGTCACACTGGTGATCGGGCTGATGGAGATGTCATTCGGCGCCTGCAGCAGGCGCGAACCGGTGACGACGACCTCCTCCACGGGGGCCGCCGGTTGCGCGGGGGCTGTCTGGGCTAGCGCCAAAGGAGTCGCTGAAGTTGCCGCGGTCATGAGCGCGAGGCGAACTGCATTGCGCACGTATCGATTTGAATTCGTCATTCGATTAACTCCCCGAATCCAGGTCAGCCTGATTTAGCCGTGCTCGCACGGCGTTGGCATATTCAAGTGCGGGAGCCTGCCGCGATCCCCGCATCGGCTATTGCTTAAATGCTACACAGGGCCGTCGGCGCATGCAAAGAATCCGAGCGTCGTGGCAGGGCTTTCACCCGCATTCGAGACTCGAGCATCTTTTTGTATTATCCGCGCAACATGCCAATTCGAGTTAGCGGCATGGAGCCTTATCACCCGAGAAGGCAGCTTCGTCACGCGAAAACGCCCGCTCGTGACGCGAACGTGACGCTTCGTCCCACGAGAACGGCCGCTCGTGCCGCCAGGAGCTCGTTTCGTCGCGCGAAAATACCGCTTGGTCGCACCGCAGAGGTGGGTCCATCACGGATCATCACGAATAAGGCCAGTGCCTCACGCAAACCAGCAATTGGTCGCGACGGTGATGCGCGTGCCCGCGCCGTAATAGGGTGCAACATCGTGAAAGAGATAAGAAGGGAAGACCACGATCTGACCCTCGACGAGGCGTAGCTCGATCGACCTCATTCCGAAAATATCGTGCAGGTGCTCGTTCGCCGGGTCGCGGTACGCGTTGGCGCCCGGGCGCGGGTCGAAGAGCCTCAGCACGCCGCTGCCGGGCTGGTCGGCTGGAGTCTCGCCGGCCCTGACGCAGTACACGGCCGACCAGGAGGCCATCGGATGGTTGTGGGCGACGAAGGATCCGGCGTGGCGGGTGATGTGGAACCAGGTGTGGTTGTGAAACTTGAGGCGCGCGAGGTCCTCGGCGCGAAGCGTCGTCGCCCGGAGCACCGTTTGCGCGACCGTATCGAGCATGAAAGTGCGCAATTCCTGCACGCAGGCCTCCGACCAGCGAAACAGGTTGAAGCGGCTCTCGAATACCTCCTCCTGAGGGATGTGGCTCGGCATGGGATTGCGGTGCTCGTCGTTCTCGCGGGCGAGAAAGAGCGCCTCGAGATCGCGGTTCAACCGCTCGCACGGCACGAGCCGCGCCTCGCCGAACGGCACCGCGAATATCGGACTCAGCGTGACCGTCGGGCTCACCACGGGGGCATCCAGGCCTGCTCGGAGGCAACGAAGCGCACCCGCACGCTCACGATCACGAGCTCACCGCCCCCGCGCACCATCGCGATCTCGTGCGTGATGGCGGCAGGGAACACGGCCATCTGCCCGGGGACAGGCGGCCAGTTGCAGTGGCTCGGCCGGTAGGGGAGCCGCAGACCGCCGTAGGTGGCGTCCTGAAAGCTGGTCCCGGGGCGGCACTCGTGCAGTCGAAGCATGCCGCTGTCGAAGCGCGAATCGGACGGAGGCGCAGCGGTGACGCAGTACACGCCGAGCCAGGAGCTGTTCGGGTAGTTGGTCGGCGGTACGCAGCCGTCGGGCCTGACGATCGTGAACCAGGCGCGCGCCTGCGGTCGCAACGCCGCGAACTGCTCGGCGCTGAAGTCGCTGATCGACGCTGCGACCGCGCTCACTCCCGAGACGATCCCGCCGATCGCCGTCCGCAGCAGCTCCTCCGGCCGCTCGAGCAGATCATCGCGGCTGCGGAAAGCGAGCGCGCCGGACGAGGCGCCCCGAGGCCCCGACTCGCGGCTCGCGCGCTCGAGGAACAGCGCCGCGAGCACCGGATTCAGGGCTTGCGCCTCCGGAACGGTCACGACACCGAAGGGCGTCGCGAAGATCGGCACCACGTGCGGGGCGGGGCTGCTCATCGGTGCTCCGCGGTTCCGGCCGCCGGAGGCAGCAGATCGGCCAGGTACTCGCGCAGGGGGGCGAGCTCCGGCGTGTAGTGATGGGCGCGGCCCGAGGAGTGCCTGTAGAGCGGCTCGCGCACCTGCCAGACGCTCGCAGTCCTTACCGCGCGGCCCGAGCGTCGGAGCTCGAGATAGCGCGGATCCCATTCGAGTCCCAGCGCCTCGAAGAGCGCCGACCCGGTGGTCTCCGGCGCGCTCACGAAGCGGTCGTAGTCGAAATCGACGATGGCGGCGCCGTAGAGCTCCTTCCAGTGCGCCATGAGTCTCCGGTACTGGCGGTAGAAGTGACCGGTGTCCATGAGGTCGAGCGCGTAGCTCATGCGCGCATCAAGATGCAGAAAGTACACCGACAGGCAGTTGTCGAGCGCATCGCGCGTCGTGTGCACGATGAAGGCGTCCGGGAACAGCGTCCTGATGAGCCCGATGCAGAAGAAATTATCCGGCCGCTTGTCTGTGACGCGGGCAGCGTGAGGGAAGAGCGCTGCGATCCGCTCGCGGTATTGCGCCGCAAGCTGCATCAGCTTCGCTTCCGGCGCCGCCGCCAGGGATTCGGGAAACGGCAGCAGCTCGCGCGCCATCATCGCCGGCAGCAGCTCGAGCTCCCCACCGGCCGCGACACCCGGGTGTCCGGCGATGAGCTGTTCGGCGAGCGTCGAGCCCGAGCGGAACATACCGCACACGAAGATCGGCCGGGGCCCGGAAGCTCCCGTCGGCGCGCGCCCGGGGAGCGTACGCACCGGGGCCGCGATCAGCTGCTCGGTCACCCGCTCCTGCGCGGCGCGGTCGTAACGGACGACCGCCGGCAACGCGCTTGCGCGGCTGTCGCGGTTCGCTGCCTGGTATGCGGGAAACGCACCGCGATAGTCGCCGATGGCATCGAGCGCGCGCCCCAGCGCGAATCCGAGGAGGGCGCGATCGGCGGCGGAGGCCTCCGGGCGCGCGAGCGCCTCGCGCAGCCGCGCGATCAGGCGCTCATCGAGCGCGTCCGCCGGCTGCAGGCTGGCGAGCCGCGCGAGCGCCAGGAAGCACCACGGCTCGAGCGTGAGCGCCCGCTCGTACAGCACGCGGTTCAGCAGCGCCGGAACGTAGGAGGCATTGAGTCTCAGTGCCTCGCGGAGCTCGCGCTCCGCGGCCTCGCTCTGGCGCAGACAATCGCAGTAGATCACCGCGCGGTTGAGGTGAACTTCCTCGGGACCCGAGATCCCGCGCATCAGCGCCTGCTGATAGGAGGCGAGCGCGTCTTCGAAGCGACCACTGCGACGCTGCACGACGCCGAGGTTGAACCAGCAATCGGGCAGGGACGGCCAGCGGCCGAGGATGCGGAGGTATGCCGCTTCGGCTTCGGCCAGGCGACCCGCCTCACGCAGGGCGTTGGCCTCGCGTATGAGCATGGGCGGCACAGCGCTCATGGCTTCGAGCATACGACACGTCCTCTACTGCGTCAGCGACCGCCGGCCCTCGGCCACGTCAGTGGTGTTCGGCGGCATGCAGCCAAAGCTCCACCGCGGGGCAGCCCTGTACAGCGCGCCAGGCCGTCAGCCGCGGCTCCTGTGCAAGGAGCGCACGCACCGCATCCTCCTTGCCGCTCCCCGCGACCACGAACACCGGCTCCTGCACCCGCGCGAGGAACTCCGGCGTCACGCTCACCGCCGACATCCCGTCCGGGCGGTGCACGGCGATCGCCAGGTGTCCGCGCGCGCGTTCCAGGTCCGCCGTGCCAAACAGTGACGCGGTGTGGCCGTCGGTGCCGAGCCCGAGGAGTCCCAACCCGATGGGCACGCCGGCATTCAATAGTGCCGCGAGCTGCCGTTCATAATCGCCGGCTGCCTCCTCGATCGGCAGCTCGGTGCGCACGCGCGCCACCGCGCTAGCCGGCAGTGCGAGCGCCTCCAGGAGCGCTCGCGCCTGGTGATAGTTACTGGCGTCCGCATCGGGCGGCACGTAGCGCTCGTCGGAGAAGAGGACGTGCAGCCGATCATGAGGCAGGGGGCCGCGCGCGAGCTCCCGGTATGCTGGCAGCGGCGTGGTGCCGCCCGAGAGCATGATGGCCGAAGCGCCGCTCGCGCCGATCGCCTGCCGCAGGCGCTGCTCGAGGGCCGCATCGAGCGCAGCGCGCGATGCGAAGCGGCGCGTTATCAGTGTAGTCATGAATGGAAGCTCGGACCCAACGGGTGGGGGTGACCACTGGCTGCGGTGGGGTGCGCGCGGCGCGCTACGAAAGCGGGTTTCGGACGGGGAGCTGCGGAAATCTGCTGAAATCCCCATCCGCCGACCACAGCTCCGAAACACCATGATGCAGGCATAGTGCCGCGATCCGGGCGTCGTGGACCAGCGGGCCCCGGACCTGCGCCGCGCGCGACTGCTCGCGCAGCTTGTCGAGATAACCCTCGCTTTCACTCAGCAACTGAAGGTTCTCATAGGCCTGCCACGAGTCGATGGCGTCGAATGCAACCGCGAGCGGCGTCGGATCCTTGAATATCCG
>WNGC01001276.1_pt1 | contig 15273 bp, 15 predicted proteins | sample 5400051 | NCBI WGS metagenome assembly WNGC01 (sample SAMN13153368, study PRJNA577476) | soil metagenome | isolation source: 20 cm soil or saprolite under grassland replicate 2 | place: USA:California | collected 2016-06-15 | reverse complement strand
ACCTGTTTCGCAGTGCGGCGGCCTATGTGGACAAAATTCTAAAAGGCACGAAACCCGCCGACCTTCCCGTTCAGGAACCAACCAAGTTCGACCTTGTCATTAACCTGAATGCGGCCAAGGCACTCGGGCTGACGTTTCCGCTTGCGATCCTCACGCGGGCTGACGAGGTAATCGGCTAGCGGCAATTTCAAACTGAGTCACTACCAAGGGAAGGCCTCCAAGGGCTCTTCAGTCCGGCAGCCTCATTTTCCGCGACCAGCCCATAGCAGATCCTCAGCTTTTGCCCGGGCTTGGGTCTTGATGCCACCTTTTCGGCCGTTGCTCAGGTTGACGCGGACCCAGGAGCGGAAAATAGCTCAGGAAGCGCCGTCGCGACGCGAATGATCCAGATTCTCCAGATAATGGTGGATGGCCGGGACGGCGACCGAGCCTTCTCCAACCCCCGCGGCCACGCGCTTCACCGACCCAGCACGGACGTCGCCGACCGCAAAGACTCCCGGTCGCTCCGTTTCATAGGCTGACGACGCGCGTGCTTGCGCGCCGGTCAGCACAAAACCCTTGTCGTCGAGCGCGATGCAACCGTTCAGCCATTCGGTATTAGGCTCGGCGCCGATCATCACGAATAGAGCCGGGGAGTCGATAACCGACTCTGCTCCCGAGCGCCGGTCAGTCCAGCCTACCTGGCGCAGCAGAGCCTCACCCCTGAGAGCTGTCACCTCGCTATGCGGATGAAGGGTAATCCGGGGCGACTGCTGGATTCGCTGGATCAGGTAGTCCGACATCGTCGCGGCCAATCCCTCGCCGCGCACCAGGAGATGCACGTGACCGGACGTGCGCGACAGGAACATGGCCGCCTGACCTGCGGAATTCCCGCCACCGACCACCACCACGTTTTGCCCGCCGCACAGCTGGGCCTCCATTGCAGTCGCGGCATAGTGGATGCCTTGGCCTTCGAACTGGTTGTAGCGGGGGGCATCGAGCTTGCGGTAGCGGGCGCCCGAGGCCACAACGATGGCCTTGGCGCGCACGGATTGACCGTCCTCCAGCCGCAGGCGGTAGGGGTGCTGGTCGCAGTCAAGCCCCACAACCATGCGCGACACGGCCACCCGCGCGCCGAACTTTTGCGCCTGCACCTGGGCCCTGCCCGCCAAGGCCTGCCCCGAGATCCCGGTCGGAAATCCGAGATAGTTCTCGATCTTCGAGCTCATGCCCGCCTGGCCGCCCGGCGCCACTCCTTCGAGGATCACCGTGCGGAGGCCTTCGGACGCAGCGTAAGTTGCAGCGGACAGACCCGCCGGGCCAGCGCCGACCACGGCCACGTCAAACACTTCCTCCGGATCGAAGCGCTCGGTTAGCCCCAACCGATCGGCGAGCGCTGCCGTTGCCGGATTGAGCAATACCGCGCGGTCGGGCGTGATAACCGCCGGGAGATCGCGCAAAGAAAGCCCGTATTGCTCCATCCATGCGAGCGCCTCGTGATCGGCGCCACTATCGACGAGCCGAAGCGGATAGCCATTCCGGACGGCAAAGCGCTCCAGGCGCAGCGTGTCGGCGTGATTGGCAGGACCGACGAGCACGATTCCGCCCTGACCATGGTGAAGAAAGCCCATCCGGCGCAGAATGAAGGCTCGCATGAGGATCTCGCCGAGATCCGGCTCAGACGCCATCATGTGGCTCACATCCCTGTTCAGGACCCGGATGACCCGTCCGTCGCTCTGGGCTGTCGCGGTGACGAGCACGGCACGTGCGCTGACGTGATCCAGTTCACCGGTGAATTGCCCAGCCCGATGCACCGTCAAGGTTTCCTCGCCGCCATCTCTGCCCATCCGGGTGATCGCGACTTCACCTTCGACGACGAGAAAGAAATCGGCGCGGCGATCGCCGCGGTGAAACAAGGTTTGGCCGGGGCGGATCAGCTCCTCCGCGCCGTACGCGCCGACCCGCGCGATCAACTCCGCTGGAAGCTTTGGGTAAACTTGGGCGGTGCGGGCGTAAGGGTCGTCGGCGGAAAGCGTTTCGCTCATGACGAAGCTCGCTGTCAGATAGGACCGTCGGGATCTCCGAAATGAAATAAGCACTCGCAGAAGAGCCGGGCGAGCGATCTGTTCTTTGGCGCCTCCCGGGTAGCAGCATCCGTTGCGATCTGCGGCGTGTGCTCACAAGCCGCGGTCATTCTACGCCGCGAGCCGCTGGAGTTTAGCGCAACCCGGAGATTACGCCGGGAATCCGGTGCCCGGCCAAACCTGGATATGGCTGAATTTCCACCCACTTGAGCCAATTTCGCCGCGGCGCCGTAATGACGGCTTCCTGATCCAGGAGCGTTACCCGAACGGCGGAGCCGGCGCGGTTCGGTCCGCTCTCAATCTTGACTCTTAAAGGCGATTTCACCTTCGGGAGATCGGCGCTTTGCCTGGACCGCCCATATTCGACTTCCCGAACCGATATTGGTCCGGGATGGAGGCATTCGATGGAAAGCGTGACCCATAGCGATGTCGTCATCCAGCCGCTCGATAAAGGGCGCTTTGCCTTCGCCGTCGATGGCCTAGTGCGCTATGTCGGCAGCCAAGAGGAGTGCGTGCGACGCGCCGCAATCCTATCGCGGAAGAATGATCGCGCCACGCAGGACCAAGCCTTGATGCGATGGGTGAGCTTGAGCCGCTGACAGTCAGGCGCGACCGCCCCCTGGCCGTCTCTTTTGCCGCGCCAACGGAGGATATGGTGAGACACATCGCAAGTCGTGCTGCTGCCGTCGCATTGTTGACGGCCGCAGCCCTCACTTCGGCTTTTGCGGCCGAACCATATTTGTTACCGCCGCCGGTAGACGCCAACGTCGTGGCCGAGGGCGCGCCCTGCCCAGGGTACAACGGCACCGGAACACCGGCTCACTACGTTTGGGAGCAAGGTTACACCCGAAAAGGTAGATTCCAATATCACTGGGCCTGCGAGGAATGAGTCAACAGGCGCACGGCTTTCGGGAGCGGATCACGCTTTGAAGTACACATCCAGCGGCCCTGAAAGGCGGTCGGACGGGGTGGATAGAGGTCATTCCGATCAGTGTCACAGTAAGGAGCCTGCGCCGATGCCCGACAATGACAATCGCGCGCAGGATCGCATCACGATCCTGTTGTTGCTATGGGACCGGCGGGCTCGCAACCGAGTGGCTAGGTCGCGATAAGCCGGAGCCCTGAGCAGGAGATAATCCGATGGACCGTCGCACCTTCGTAAGCATGGTGGCCGCCGGCTCGGCAGGATCCCTACTTCAACGCGCCGCCTATGCGCAGCCCGCGCCTAAGGTCCGGAACGTCGTTCTTGTGCACGGGCTTTTTGCTGACGGTTCGTGCTGGTCCGAGGTCATCGCACGACTGCAATCGAAGGGTATGCAGGTCACGTCCGTGCAAAACCCGCTGACGACACTGAAGGCAGGTGTGGAGGCAACGCAGCGCGCCTTGGCTCTGCAGGACGGCCCGACCGTACTGGTCGCTCATTCCTTTGCTGGCATGATCGTTACCGAAGCCGGCATAGACCCCAAGGTTTCGGCCCTCGTCTATGTCGCGGCGCGCGCGCCTGATGCGGGCGAGGATTACACGGCGCTAGCGAAGCGGTTTCCTACGCCGCCGGCTTCCGCTGGCATTGTCTGGTCCGGCGATTATGGAAGGCTGAACGAGGAGGCATTCCTGCGGGACTTTGCCGGCGACGTTCCGGCAGACAAGGCGCGTGTTCTCTACGCCGTTCAGGTGCCGTTCAAACGGACGTTGCTTGCTGACATGACAACCCACGCGGCATGGCGATCAAAGCCGAGCTGGTATGCCGTCTCCGCGGAAGACCGTACGATTAATCCCGATCTCGAACGCTTCATGGCGAAGCGCATGAGCGCGAAGACGATCGAGGTGAAAGCAAGCCACGTTTCCCTCATATCGCAGCCCGACACGATCACGAATTTGATCGCGGAGGCGGCGGGACAGACGTAGGTCATACCAGAAGCCGATTTTGGCACAGACGTGACGGTCAACAGCCGTACCTGTCGATGCCCCGCGCAAACCGTGAATGTCGCCGAACCGGCATTTCTGTCGCCCTCGCATCGGCGCATCCTTGCCGTTGCGGCCGAGCCTATCGGACGACCCGCGTCGGTCAACATCTGTTATTCGTGCGCAGGTGGACGCGCAGGAACCCTGTTGCGAGCATAAAGCTAAGAACGTAAAAGTCAGCTCCTGGTTTGCAAATCGGCAGCTGGATCAGATAGAGTTATCTCAATCGAAAATAACGAATCCAGGGAGTACGGCCTATGGTTGATTGCGTCGGCATAGATCAGGCACGTACCGCTTCGGCAAGCTGCCTGCACGTAGCAACTCAAAAATTAGGCCAACAGCCGGTTTTTTGGGGCCGATACTTCAAAGACCCGGGGAACACGTCCTCAATTCAATATCAGGCCAATCTCGAATCCGATTTCTTTAATACGAATAACATAAAGGTCTTGCCGGTCGGTCGGCAGACCGCCAACGTAAGCGAACCTGACAGCGACCTTGGCGAACAGGATGGCGGTGATAACGCCGCCGCCATCATCGCCACCTTCGGCGCCGATCATCTATCAACGATGCCGGAGGTCGCGGTTTTTCTCGACGCCGAAATCAACAACCCTTTGAATCACGTCTATTATCAGGGCTGGAGCGCTGGCCTGATTGCGGGCGGTAGCAGCCAAAACGTCAAGTTCGCGCCCTGCGTGTACGGGCATCACAATGACGGCGAGACCTGGAGCGAACTGGGTAAGGCGCTCAGTGCAGGATCGATCTGCGGCGCAGCGTGGATCGTCTTCATGGATTCGATGAATTTTCCGATCGGGCCGTGGCAGCCCGCGAGATTTACGGGCAAGAACATGCCAGCTAGCGTGCGTGTCGCAATCGCTCAGCGTGTTCTGGATTTTCAGGACTCGGAACACCGTGCCTACGATTTCAACCTGGTCAATCCAGCCCATCAAGACTGGCTGCTGCCCAGGCTTGTCCTGCCCCCGGCATCCCTTGTCGCATAACTGAGCCTACTGCGAAGGGGATTTCTCATGGCTTTCGATGCCACACAGCAACCCGTCTCTAACCGAGGCGTCCCGCCAGACAGCTTTCTCGATGAACTTGTCGCCTGGGGGAAGATTGCACCAGACGAAATCTTCGCTCCGAATTCCAACAAAGACGTTTATTCGAATGTCGTCGGAGTACTCGGTCCGTGGGAAGATCTTCGTCATCGCCGGGCGGTGATGTTGGAGGTCATGCGAGTCCTCGCGGGTTTTGAATCTTCGTGGGACTGGAACGCGGGTGTCGATGTGACCAACGCAACGTCGGTAACACCAGACACGATTGAGGCGGGGGCCTGGCAAGTCAGCGCGAACTCGATGCACTTTGGCGAAGAGCTCAAGACTCTTGTGCTCACCAAAGTCGGGTCACTCGATGGGAACGATTTTCAGCGGGCGATGAAGACGGATCATCCGCTGGCCACGGAGTATGTTGCTCGCCTGCTCCGCCGCACCGTCAATCACCATGGTCCGGTAAAGAGACACGAAATTGATCCGTGGCTACGCGAAGATGCCGTTGCGGAGTTTCGAGCCTTGTTGGATGCATGATCGTCGGACTCGCACACCGGATGAGAATTGTCACTGCGGTGGCCACGCGGCTTCCGCACGATTAGCCGGAGCTATCCGTACTCGCAGGACCTGTCATTGCGATGCGTCTCAGCTCGGCGCCGGATGATGCGGGGCGTGGCTGATCAGGTCTGATATCGGCGCGATCCCGCCTCCCCGCCCGGACGGGAGCCTGTTCTACGCATTGGCGTCCAAAGAGGTCTTGACCTCAGCCAAGTACGCGTGACGATTGAATCGAGTCTGGGGGGACGAATGAGACAGACGACGCTCTCTGTTGCTCTGGAAGTTGAACCTGTGAGCGTCGATCGACTCTCGGCGCTTATTGATTCAGTGAAATGCCAAGAAGAGGATCCGGCATCGGGATACGCGGAGAAATACGGTCGGCTGCAGGCAGGTGTCCCGGTCTTGCATTTCATGTCGATGAGTGTGTTCCCGAGCGCCGACTACGACCCGATATTCGTGATCGAGGCGAATTTCGATGGCCCGCCCGGCGTGTTCTGGGGCCAGATGGAAGCAACGCTCGGGCCGCAGCTGCGGGCAATGCTGCGCTGCTGCAAAAAGCCTGCAAACCGGGATGGGCCGCTCTTTGTTGCCGTCACCTCACCCGACTCCCGCTATCCGGTGGCGCCGTATTTCGCGGCAAGATCGCTCCGTCCCAGCGCCTTCCACCACGGCAATCGCGGGCTGGACCGAGGCCGAATCCTGGACGAAGGACGCCTCTTCCTGGCGACCAGGAAGGCGCTGGCGCAACCCGACCCCGCGGCGCCCAATCCCTACCGGCTGATGCCGGCCGCGCGGATTCACACGGAATTGCGCGCGGCTCTGAAATTTGCGTTCCCCTGGCTCGAACAGCCCGCGTCTGTTCGAATCTCGCTGGCCGAGCGCATAGGCGATTGGTTGCGTGTAGCGGGCTTCCTCTTTCTCGTCCTGGTCGGCTTGTCGATACCGGGCATGATCGTCGCGTTCATCTCACCATGGCCGCGTTTCCTTGTCCTTTTCGGGATCGCAGCCGCCCTGATCTACTTGGGGCTGTACCGCATGCGAGCACCGCTGGCCGGCAAAGGGGCCCCGACGCGCTCAGGCGGGTTAACGATCGAAAGCCTATCGTTTCAGAACGATCTGACTTCCTTGGCGCATCCGGCGACGTTAACGATAGGGGTGTTGCTCTTCCTCGGAATTTACAGCGTCGTCGCGTCCGTGATCGCCACCTGGCTCGGAATTGCGGTCACAGGTTATTGGTTCGATGAACTCTGGTGGCCGAGCTTCCGCGTCGTCGCGCTCGGTCTCCTGAGCGGCGTTTTCTTCACGCTTCCAGCGATTGTGCTTTGGCTGCGGTGGCTCGAGCTGCGCGACTCCTCTCAGGATGCTCCGCCTCTCAATCCTGAGCTGTTGCGCGAGATGGCTCGGCGCGAGGACCGCATCGCCCAGAACCACATGGGGAGCCTCGTTCTCGTCAAGCCTGGCGTTCTGCGCATGGCGCTCTTCCGGGCGGGACATCTGGGCCTGGGTCTGATCGTGCGCGCCACCGCGACGGATGGTTATCTCGGGAGCATGCGAACGATCCACTTTGCTCACTGGGTCTTCGTGAACAATGGCAGCCGGCTGATCTTCTTCAGCAACTTCGATCATAGCTGGGAGAGCTATCTCGACGATTTTATCGAGAAGGCGCATGGCGGCCTCACCCTCGCCTGGGGCAGCGGCATCGGCTTTCCGCCCACCCGGTTCCTCGTGCTCGATGGCGCCAGCCACGGCCGGCAGTTCAAGGCCTGGGCGCGCCATTCCATGACGGTGACCCGGTTCTGGTTCAGCGCCTACAAGGACTACACGGTCGATCAGATCGAGCGCCACGCCCGGATCGCGGATGGGTTGCGCAAACCCACGCTAACACCGAAGGAGGCCGCCGAATGGGCGAGGGATCTGTGACCCAACCGCCCCTGAACCGGCGCCCGAGCTGGAGGCTGGCACCGCCCGACGATACGCGCACGCAAGGGGTCGTGGTCAGCGGCTTCAGCGATCTACCCTGGGCCGAGGCGTTGTTCCTCTACGCCAAGGATAGCGGCGCCGCTTGGATCAATGCGCTGAGGGCGGCCGCCCCAATCACCAACGCGGCCGGAAAGGAAAAGGAAGCGCGCGCGGCCGCCCTTGCGTTCACCTGCACCGGGCTGGCGAGCGTGGGTTTGCCGTATGAGGTGCTGGAAACGTTCTCGCCGCAGTTCCGCGAAGGCATGTACCAGGAAGATCGACTCCGCCGACTGGGCGACAAAATCGACGGGGAATGGCAATCGACAGTGATTCGGGGCGGCCCGATTTGGAGCGGCAACGTGCCGATCGAGCAGCCGGCCACTGCCACGCCGTCGACGCCCGTGACGGTGCACGCGCTGCTGCTGCTCTACGATAAGGATCAAGCGGATGCCCAGCGCTGGGCCGCGGAGGTGGGACAGACACTCGCGCCCTTAGGGGTCACAATCGTGCGCCAGCTATCGCTCGATCTGCGGCTCGATAAAGGCATCGGGCGCGAGCATTTTGGCTTCGCCGACGGCTTGTCCCAGCCGATCCCGTTCGGGCCTTCCGTCGTCCTGAGCGATGGCCGCCCTTCCGAGAGGGATCCGTGGCACGGTGTCCCGCTCGGGGAAATCCTGCTCGGTCACGAGAACGCGCACAGCGAAAAGGCGCCTGGCCCGTTCATCCCGACGGACGAAAAAGCCAGAGCCGATTTGTTGCCGGAAGGCGCACCCGAGGGTTTCCTGAACCTCGGCTTGAACGGCAGCTACATGGTCGCTCGCGAACTCCGGCAATACGTAGCGTCCTTCTGGCAATCACTCAGGACCGGCGCCGAGCGGATCCGGGCGCACGATCCAAATGCGGCGCATGTGACGGCCGAGTGGCTCGCCGAGCGGGTGATCGGGCGCAATGTCGATGGGCACCTGCTGTGCCCAAGCGGCTTTCTGGCCGCTCAGGACGGATTGCCGCAAAACGATTTCGGCTTCATGCGGGACGATCGTTATGGTCATGGCTGCCCGCTTGGCTCGCACGTGCGCAGGGCCAATCCGCGCGACGGTCTCGCGAAAGATGCGGCCTCGGCGCAGACGCTGCTCGACGCGTCGAATAACCATCGAATCCTCCGGCGCGGCCGCAAGTTCGGCGGCCCGGTCGACGACCGATACCGGGACGACCAGCAGGAGCGGGGACTGCTCTTCATGTGCCTGAATTCCGATATCGCCCGGCAGTTCGAATTTGTGCAGCAGACTTGGATTCTGAACCGGAACTTCGCGACGCTGTTCGACGAAACCGATCCGCTCGTCGGACCGAAGGGTCCATTCACGGTGCGCGAACAGCCTTTGCGGAGGATTGTCGAGGTCGAGACCTTCGTCCAGTCGGCGGGGGGCGAATATTTTTTTCTGCCGAGCATCCCGGCACTCGACTATCTGGGGCGATTGTGAGCGCGACAGCCGGGCGCGATGTCCTGCGGCCGCCGGCCAACGGGTTCAAGGCGTGGCTGACGGCATGTCTGATGGCGTACGTGCCGCTCGGTTTTCGGGTCCTCCGGACGATCCGGCCCATCCTGCGCTTCGGCAACACCATCGTCGTGACGCGTTACGATGACGTGCGCGAGGTGTTCCTCAATGATGCCGCGTTTCGGGTTCCGTACAAAGACAAGCTCGACATCATCATGGGCGGGCATCCTTTCTTTCTGAGCATGGACGACACGCCGGAGTATCGCAGGGACACTGCCGCCATGCGGCTGGTCGTTAGGCCAGCCGACATCACCGAGCGCCTCGCCGGCGAGGTAGAGCGGCGGGCGGAAGACATCGTTGCCAATGCGAAGGGACACTTGGAAATTGTCGACTCCCTTGTGCGGCGGGTCACATTCGAGGTGCTCGGAGCGTATTTCGGGATACCCGATCCTCCGGGCGAGGACCTGCGCGTATGGGCAACGCGGTTGTTCGAGTTTCAGTTCGCTGATCCGGGTAACGATCCTGCGCTGCGGCGCGAGGTCGATACGATCGCGCCGGCCCTGCGGGCGCACATCAATGGCCTCATCGAGAAGCGCCGTGCTTCCGGGTCGTTCAGCGATGACGTGCTCGGCCGATGCCTTGCCATGCATGCCCAAGGCGTTCCCGGCTTTAGCGACGACCAGATCCGCAGCGCCCTGATGGGGTTTATTGTCGGGGGACCGCCGCAGCCGCCCATGGTAGTGCCGCAGGCACTCGAACAGCTGCTACGCCGCCCGGACGCATTGGCGGGAGCGCAGCGGGCGGCGCGCGCCGACTGCAATAAACTGCTGGCCTGCTACATTTTCGAAGCGATGCGTTTCGATCCGCTCGCTCCCGCCCTGCCTCGGACAGCCACCCGGGACAGCACGATCGCGGCCGGAACCCGCCGCGCCGCCGCCGTGCCCCGAGGGGCTACGGTTTACGTTGCGTTCAGCTCGGCCATGATGGACCAGCGGCGCCTGCCGGATCCGCATCTGTTCAACCCGCGGCGGCTGCCGCACGAATACATTCATTTCGGCTACGGCCTCCATACATGCTTCGGGATTCATATGAACCAGGCTCTGCTGCCGTTAATGCTGAAGCCGCTCCTGAAGCGGCCCGGGCTGCGCCGCGCACCGGGCCGTTCGGGCTACCTCAGCAAGCGCGGTGCCTTCGCTGATCGGCTCCATGTCGAGTACGAGTGAAGCCAGAAAGCCGGCTATGGCAGATGTCCGTGCTATTTGACGAACACGGAGCGCACAAGGAGCTATGAAACTTCCGCGGGCTTTGCGGGACCAAGCTCTACTGCGCGAATGTGCAGGACGCGCTGGGACCCGTCACATGAAGGGCGCGAGCGGCTTCCCTCGCTGGACATCCTCACGAGTGCGTACGCTCGGAATCATCTTTCCCGGCGAGTACGCCCAGCGCGCTAGCACATTTAAGAGCTCAGCCGATAGGAACGAGACGCGGTCTGCGAGGTCATCAATGTGCGTCAACCGCTCATTGAGCTAGCACATCGAAGCGCTCGCGACGACGCAGCTAATTTATCAACGACCCCTCGGAACCGAGGCGCGGCAAACGGGGCACGCCGGCTGAAGAGTGCCGTCGCGCCCGAACACTCAAAGCCCGCAATTCGGATAATCCGGGTATGGGCAGTATGGAGCCGCCGGTGCTGCATAGTATGCGGGGTACGCCGCGCTCGTAGCTGCAGCGCCGACGACGGCGCCTGCCGCGACACCTGCCGCGACCCCACCCCAGCCATAACCTCCGCCGTAGCCGCCGCCGTAATTACCGCTGACGTTCACATTGCGGTTGCCTTGGTTGAAGGTGCGATTGCCGCTGCCGACGTTCGCGCGGTTGCCTCCGGAGAAATTGGCGCGGTTGCCCCCGGAGAAGTTCCCTCCACCGGCACCCGCCCAGCTGCCGCCACCGCCGCCGCGACCGCCACCGCCGCGAGCGCCGGCGTATCCACCGCCGCCGCGACCGCCACCGCCACCACCACGAAAGCCGCCGCCGCCGCCGCCCCGACCGCCGCCACCGCCGCCCCGACCGCCACCGCCGCGAACCAGCACGATCGGCGCGTCGGTCTGTTCCGCTGTCGTGGCGGCGATATTTGGAGCAAGGCTGCCGCTCCAGACCGCGGCCTTCGCGGGGGTATCGGTTCCCAGCAACCCGACCAAGGCGATCGGCGCCATGTAAAGGAGAGTCTTGTTCATCACTGTGGCCTCACTCGTTGGTGTCTGGCCTGAAGTTCTTTCCAGCTCGCCATGGTTGCGAAAGGTATCGGGTTGCGAAAGGTATCGGGACTTTTCGAACACATCGCTGCGCAATACCCAAGGCGCGCCGGCGGAGTTGAAGGGCACCAAATTTTGAGGGTGCAGCGCCCGGTGGCATTGATCTACATCAATTAGAATCTGGCGAACTCTCGTATTCCCTATAATCTCGATGGTTGATACCGTACCGAAAAGACCCGCGTTCGGGAAGAAATTGACCAAGGGGGTTATAGGATGAACGGGAAACCGGCTGTTGTGCTGTTATCGGGCTTGCTGTTCGCGTGCGTGCAAGCACCGCCGCCAGCGCCCCCCGCCGCACCGCCACCGATGGCGGTGGCCCCGCAACCGGCACCTGCTCCCGTCGCGCAGCCGACGCCAGGCAACCGTCGGGTCGGCATCCAGACGGCAAGGTGCGAAAGACTGCTGGAGTTGCCGCCAGACGACCGCGCCGCGGCATCGCTGTTCTATATCGGCTATCAGGCAGCGCGCCTTCGGGCCAGAACGATCAATGTGGGCGCGATCGCCGATGCGGAGGCTCAGGCCTATGCATACTGCGAAGCGCATCCGAACCGACCGGCTGTCGAGGCGTTTAGGCTAGCCTTCTTGCGAACCCTGAGGCGATGAGGCGCCGGTTGGTCCGTTGCAGGCGATCGCGATCGATGTCGCCGCACGCATCGGCGGATTTCCGTAAGAAGCGCATTTGACTTCCTCGCGAAATGGTGTTCACGCGGTCGAGCCTCTCGCCGTCACCTGAATGCAGCGACGCTACCAAAACGCCGTCGAGACAGGCCAGCCTCATTGCCGCGACCACCCATAGCAGACCCTCAGCTTTTGCCCTGCAATTGGGTCTTCCGGACCTTGCCCCGCCACGATGAGAATGCCGGCGCGGATGGAGACCTCCCGTCCTGATCGGTCAGTCTGGTGCACTGGGCAGCTGTCGCAAACGGTCCTTTAGCATTTCGAAATCGACCGGCTTGGTGATGAACTCGGCAGCCCCATACTCGCCGGCGCGCCGGCGGCGCTCGTCATCGCCATAGGCGGTCACCATCATGACCGGTAGCTCGGCCCATCGCTCTTTGATCTCGCGCAATAAAGCGAGCCCGTCCATGCCGGGCATGTTGATATCGGACAGGATGACGATAAGCTCAGGCCTAATGCCATTATCGAGTTTTGCGAGCGCGTCCTCGCCGGAGGCGGCGAAGTGCATGACATAAGTGCCCTGGCGGGCTTCTCGGCGAAACCGTTGGCGAAAGAGTTCGGCGACATCGGGCTCGTCGTCCACCACCAGGATGCTGACGCTCATTCTCTGGACTCGGCTCCTCTTGAATTACCCTGCCGCGGCAAGCGCACCGTGAATTCGGTGAAGCGGCCGACCTCGCTGTCAACATCAATCGTCCCGCCATGCTGCTGCGTGACGATCTCGTAGCTGATCGACAGGCCGAGGCCCGTGCCTTCCCCGGTTGGTTTCGTCGTAAAAAAGGGTTGGAACAGCTTGTCTCTGATCTCGCCCGCAATGCCTGTCCCGTTATCGCGCACCCGTACTTCAACGGCCTCACCGAAATCGCGCGTCGCCACCCTCAGTGTCGGCCGGAACGATGCGTCTCCATTCTCCCGGGCGCGCTTGGCCGCCGCGTAAAAGCCGTTGCCGAACAGGTTGAGGAATACCCGGGTCATCTCCTGCGGCGCCAATTGCATCCGCCCCAGCTTGCCGTCGAAGTCCCGCTCCAGCGTGATATTGAAGCTCTGATCCTGGGCCCGTGCTCCGTGGTAGGCAAGGTTCAAAGCCTCGTCGACCAGGGCATTCAGATCCACCTCGCGGCGGTCGCCCGTCACCCCACGCGAGTGTTCCAGCATGCTCTTGACGATGTTGTCGGCGCGCCTGCCGTGCTCGATGATCTTTTGCAGGTTCCCGGTCAGCGTCGCGATCACCTCCTCGGCCTCGGCACGCCCGTCACTGTCGAGCGCCACGAGCGCGGGTCGAGTGGTCTGTTTAAGCTCATCGAGCAGCTCGGTCGAAAGCGCCGCGAAATTGTTGACGAAGTTGAGCGGGTTTTTGATCTCGTGGGCTATCCCGGCGGTCAGCTGCCCTAATGAGGCCATCTTTTCCGCCTGAATCAAATTCGCCTGCGCCGCATTCAGCTCGCGCAGTGCAGCTTGGGCGGTATCGCGCGCTGCGCGGATTTCGGCTTCGGCGCGCCGCCGCTCGTGCTCCAGCCGGTCGCGCTCGATCAGGCTGTCCCGCAACATGCCGAGCGTGCTTGCCATAGCGCCGATCTCGTCGCGGCCGGGGGGCGGGATCGGCGCGTCCAGCTCACCGCGCGTGATTGCGGTCATACTGCGCTCGAGGCGCCGCAGCGGGGCGTTGATCGAGCGAACAATCAGCGCGGTCAGGCTTAGCGCCACGACCAGTGTAATAATTCCGCCGGCGACCGAAGCGTTGACCGCGGTTTTCGCTTGGCGCATCGACGCATCGCGTCGCGCCAGTGCGTGCTGCTCCGATCGGTCGACGATCTGCTCGATTTCCCGGTCGACATTGAGGATGTGGCTCTGCGCCTCCTGCATCAGAGCATTGCCGCCGGCGCTGTCATCGCTGGAGTAGGCTTCGGCGGCTTTCCGCGCCAGCCCGCTCAACGTATCGACTTCGCCTCCGATGGCCGCAACCCCAGCGGGATCGACCGGTGCGATAGCCTTCAGGTCCACGTCGAGTCGGACCTTGGCGGCATCGGCATTCTGTTGCGATCGAACAAACAGGGTCTTCGCGGAATCGGTGATCCAATATTTCAGGTCGCCGAAATGCTTGCTCGCGCTGTTCGCATTCTTGACGATCGAGACGAGCTTCGCTTCTTCGGCAAGGTCGTCCGAGGCCCGCATCAGCTGACCGATCAGCAGCGCCGAGGCGATAGCGAGGATCGCCAGCAGCAGGACCGCCAGGAAGATTAGGCGCGAGCGGATCGAGACAAACGGCATCCGCTGTCCTCTACTCCCCCTGCTTTGTCGGTCCCTGCCTTCCCGAGCGCCGAGTATGACATGCCCGGCGCGCCCACAACAGCGAGGGAACGCCATCCAACGAGGGTTAGGCACCCCCCCATGGTCGCGTATGATTGGCGCGATTTTTTTGGTCGGCAGGAGGCGAAGATGAATTTTGCGGTTACGCGCTGCGCGTTGATCGTCACGGCTTGCCTAGCAGGGTTCGGCTGGTCTGGATCGGCGCAAGCCGATCCCCAATCCTTCAAAGTCCCGCTTAGTGGAGCGCGAGAAGTACCGCCGGTGGAGACGCCAGCGACGGGCGCAGCCGACATCACCTACGACCCCGCAACGCGTGTCGTGAGCTGGGTCATCACTTACAGCGGCCTGTCGGGTCCTGCCACGGCGGCGCATTTACATGGTCCAGCCGGCCAGGAGGGAAAAGCGCCCCTAGTAGTGTGGATGAGCAAGCAGGGCAGCCCCGCGGAAAACCCGATTGAGGGGCAGGCGACGCTCACGCCCGAGCAGGCGCAGCAACTTGCCGCCGGTCAGTGGTACGTCAACGTCCATACCCAGGCCAATCCGGGCGGCGAAATCCGCGGTCAGGTCATTCCACCAAAAACCTAACAGCGCTAACCGGCAGGAGCAAATCAAGTAGGGCAGCTTCTGCTGGTCCACTTCCGAACCGCAGGCGCGCGATAGAGACCGCGAGAGACATTCGGCCGGTCTCGATGGCATTTCCGCGTTGGAAAGGGTCCGGCGGTTTTCGGGGCAGGCGCAGCGCGGGTTGGCATGACCGGAACAGCAGGGTCTGGAAAACGCAGGCTCTGTGTGCCACGTTGAGGCTGAAATAATCGGAGATGTGCCATGAGCCCGCTCGATGTCGCCGACAACAAGCCCGCGGCGGACAAGGAGAGAGCGTCGCCGGCCTATGTGCCGC
>WNGC01003720.1_pt1 | contig 15288 bp, 12 predicted proteins | sample 5400051 | NCBI WGS metagenome assembly WNGC01 (sample SAMN13153368, study PRJNA577476) | soil metagenome | isolation source: 20 cm soil or saprolite under grassland replicate 2 | place: USA:California | collected 2016-06-15 | reverse complement strand
AACTTTTCTCGCGCCGCAGCCACGGCTTGCGCGCAATCGGATTCCAGAGATAAATCTGCCGTGGCGTATCCGCTGCGGCCTCCGCCACGCGAAATCTCCCCCGTTGTGGTGGCGAGTTCCTTATCCGTGCGTGCCGTCAGAAACACCGCGGCGCCTTCTTTCGCAAAAAGATGCGCAATGGCGCGGCCAATTCCCCTGCCTGAACCAGTGATGAGTGCGACCTGATCTTTGAGCAGCATAAGGACACTGAGAATAGAAGGAAGGAAGCGCCGAGGCAAGCAGGCCAGCCATGGTGGTCCCCAGCCTGCTCCCAACGCGCTAGCCAAAAACTGTACCGCAGTTCACGTGCAATTCCCCAGGCGCGAAGCTAGTAAGGCCTTACAGTTTTCTCCTAGGCCGTATTTCAGGTATTTTTCTGCTAGGCCGTATTTTATGTATTCGCTAGACTGGTTCAATCTGCCCCGGCGTCTCGTTCCCTGCTTAGCCCAGCCGCTGAGTTCAATATCGAGGGTAATGCTAATGCGGCGAATCGCCGTCTCATGCTCAATCATAGTCGTTCTCATGGCGTTCTCTTTCGCGGGGTGTGGCGGCAACCCCATCACCGGTTCCGTAAATGGGAGCGGGGCGGGTGGCCCCTATGCAGGCGTGGACGTCCTCACCTATCACTACGACAACCAGCGCGCTGGCCAGAATCTGAATGAAACAGCGCTGACTCCGGCGAACGTGAATTCCACGAAATTCGGAAAGCTTGGCGAATTCCCCGTGGATGGCAGGGTGGATGCCCAGCCTCTCTATCTTTCCCAAGTGACCATCAGCGGGCAAAAGAAGAATGTTCTTTACCTCGCTACGGAACACGATTCCGTCTACGCCTTCGACGCCGACTCCGTCAGTGGCGCGACCGCTTCGTCCTTGTGGAAGACGTCAACCCTCGGCAACAGCGAAACGCCGAGCGATCCGGTGGGAGGATGTGCCCAGGTCTCGCCGGAAATTGGCATCACCGCGACGCCGGTGATTGACCGCACGCGCAATGCCATCTACCTCGTGGCAATGTCGAAGAGCACCACTGGAACCTATTTCCAGCGCTTGCACGCGCTCGATTTAACTACGGGCAAGGAGCTCTTCGGGGGCCCGCAGACGATCACGGCAACCTATCCCGGAACGGGCGACAACAGCTCCGGCGGAAACGTCGTCTTTGATCCGAAACAATATAAAGAGAGGCCCGGCCTGCTGGAGATCAACGGAAAGATATACACCACCTGGTCCTCTCACTGCGACCATCGCCCTTACACCTCATGGGTCATGGCCTTCAGCGCGGACAACCTTGCCCAAACGAGCGTTTTGAATCTGGTACCAAACGGGAGCGAAGGCGGAATTTGGATGTCGGGTTCCGCTCCTGCCGCCGATTCGTCGGGGAACATCTTTTTCCTGGAGGGCAACGGCGATTTTGACACCACTCTGAACGCTCAGGGGTTCCCATCCAACGCAGATTGCGGAAATTGTTTTGTGAAGATTTCCACCGCTGCGGGACTCAAACTGGTGGATTATTTTGCTCCGCACAATACCGTTTCTGAATCAAGCGCCGACCTGGATCTCGGCTCTGGCGGCGCGATTCTCCTGCCGGACGCTCAAGACGCGGCCGGCGTGACGAAGCACCTGTCCGTCGGCGCCGGTAAAGACACCGTCATTTACGTTGCGGACCGCGACAACATGGGCAAGTTCAACCTAAACTCGGACCAGATCTATCAGGAAATCTCAGGCCAGCTCGGCGGGCAGGTCTTTTCCATGCCCGCCTATTTCAATGGCGCGGTTTACTTTGGCGCCGTGGGCGACGCTCTGAAGGCCTTCCCAATGACGAGCGCGAAACTCGCGAGCGCTCCTTCGTCACAATCCACGCATCGTTTCGGATATCCCGGGACGACGCCGAGCGTCTCCGCAAACGGCACAACCAACGGAATCGTCTGGGCCATCGAAAATAGCGGCGCCATCCTTTTTGCGTATGATGCCACCGATCTCACCAAGGAACTCTACGATTCCGATCAGGCCGCAAATGGCCGCGACCACTTCAGCGGCAATGGAAAATTCATCACCCCGGTGATCGTGAACGGAAAAGTTTACGTGGGCACACCAAACAGCGTCGCCGTCTTCGGTTTGCTGCCTTAGCTGTTTGGCCTTGCCTGCTCGTGCGAGTATGGGATTTAGCTATGCGTGTCTGTGACAGGTGAGGTCCTTCGCTCCGAACGACATTCCTTGGCGTAGCGCACTCGAACAGAGTCAGCCCGGCGAAAGTGGATCGACCCTACCCGTTGGTCTTCAACTTCCCGAGCAGGTGGTGGACGAATTCATTGATCTCGTCCTGATTGAAGGTATCGCGGTGCACCGGCTTTTGACCGGTCGCGCGATACGCCAGCCGCTTCGTCGATTGCTTCAGAAAGTCAAAGACCACCGTGCCTTCGCGGAAGCGAATATTTTCGTAGCTGACTTCCGGCGGCCCCCAGCCCCACGATTCCCAGCATCCATAAGGGCCGCAAACGACGCCGGGGTATCCGCCCGGGTACACACGTTGCACGGTCACGTCGTGCCGCCGTACCGCGACGTGATAGTCCACGAGAAAATCCGCAGCTTGCGGGTCGCTGACTTGCCGCAATCCCTTGGACGACAGGGTCTGCTCGATTGCCGCGCGGATGCGCTGGCGAACAATTTCGTTGTTGGCGCCGGGTTCGCGCGCGACGGTTTCTCCGCGCGAGATCACGTCCCGCGATACAACAGGACGCCGGCCCGCGTCCTTGGGTGGCGCGACAGGCTTCCAGGCCCAGGTGCTCCCCTTGGGTATGGGGATATTCGAATCGCGAATCACGGTGACGCGGTCGTCGCAACCAGCGAGCAGCAGTCCAAGAATCAAAACCGAAGCCGCCAGAAGCGGCGATTTTCCAATGCTATTCATCCGATACTTCATCAGAGCGTCCTCCAAGCGGACACCGTCCCTGCTATATCGAACCCTGAATTGCTCGAAGAGTTGCGGTGGTCAAGGGATGCACGTGAGCCGGTAAAAAAGGGGAAGGAATCAATTTCGTGCGGCTGAAGTTGCCCAGCGCGGCATCAGGCGCGTGGAGCATCCCAATCCGAGGGCGGAAAAACGACCGGCCAGAACTTGGGGTTCGGTTGATCGAACTCGAACGCCACGGAGAAATATTCCGGTGACGTATCTTCCACGCGAATGACCCGGCAGTTTTGCTCCACACTTTTCTGCGGGTTTACGAGAAGCATAGGCTGGCCGACGTGCATCTCCATCTTCATCTTCAGCAGGCCGCCATGAGCGTTGACGACCAGCGTCAGCGCTTCTTCTTGACGTGATTTGCGCTGGACGTCTTCCGCGATCACTGTGACCTTCATCTGCAGCATCACGCGCTCGCTGCGCCGGCGGTTAATGGGATTGTCGGGCGTAGCCACGATCCTCCTTCAAATCGGATTGTATGCCGGCTGAATTTTACCCTAGTTGATGATGTTGGAGTGCTGCCGAATGGCGAGCCGTTGCGCAAGAGGTAGGGCATCACGCCGGCCCGCGCGGCTCTAGCGCTTGCGGGAACTCAGTATCGCTTCCAGGCGAGCTTTCACCGCCGGCCACTCGGAATCGATAATGCTGAAATAAACCGTATGCCGGATGCGCCCGCTCGCCGTAATCATGTGCTTCCGGAAGGTGCCTTCTTCCCGAGCGCCGATGCGCAGGATCGCCGCGCGCGAGCGCTCGTTCAGCGAGTCTGTCTTCAACTCCACGCGCATGCAGCCCAGCGCTTCGAAAGCATGCCTCAGCAGCAGATACTTCGCTTCCGTATTCACGGCCGAGCGCTGCCACTCGCGCGCTACCCACGTCCAGCCAATCTCCACGCGATGATGCGTACGGTCGATATTGCCGTAACGCGTGCTCCCGATCGCACGCCCCGTGGCCTTCTCAAGAATGGCAAACGGCAATGACACGCCCCGTTCTTGTTCCTGGAGCGCAGTCCCGATGTACGCCGCCATTTCATCCACCGTTCGAACCGGCACGGGAATCCAGCGCCACAACTCCTCGTCCAGGCCGGCCTCGGCCAGTCCCCCCAGATGCGCCTTCCTTAGCGGCTCCAGCCGCACGTGCTCGCCTTCCAGCATCACCGGTGAGACGGCCATCTCCGTTGCCATGATGTGCGAATCTTACGGCTGAACGCATTGGTTCAGCGAGCGCCAATTTGGATATGGACAGAAAGCTTTTTCAATGTGCGGAACTAGCGGACCAACGATGTGCCGCTACGCGTAGTAGGAAGCCAGCATGGATCTTCCTATTACCGGGAGGTATTCGCCGTATCTGCAGATCTGCGAGAACTTCATCACGAGGGAATCATCAAGCCAGCCGTACCCAGCCTCTCTGTTGAGAGTTTCCAAGGCCTCCTCTGAAGAAAGCGCATCCCGGTAAGGGCGATCCGTGATGAGCGCATCGTAGATGTCTGCGATTTGGAGGATCCGCGCCGTCAGCGGGATTTCATATCCGCACAGGCCATCAGGATATCCACTCCCGTCCATTCGCTCATGGTGATGCCGGATCACCGGCAGGATGCGGCGCAGCGACTTCAGCGGGGCGCAGATGCTCTCCCCAATAACGGGATGTTGCCTGACGATCTCGGTCTCTTCCGCGTTCAGCGCGGCGGGCTTGAGAAGAATCTCATCCGGGACGGCCACTTTTCCGACATCGTGAAGCAAGCATGCGATCCGCAACTCCTGCAATTCTTCTTCCGGCAAACCCACACTGCTGCCGAGATGCACGGCGTACTTTGCTATCCGGTCGGAGTGCCCGTTCGTGAGCGGATGTTTCGCTTCGATGCTGCGGGCCAGCGAAAGCACCACGGCCTTCGCCTGTTCATCGATATAGGTCTTGAGCCGCAAGAGCGACTGCACGCGGTGCAACGCTTCCGCGAGCGAACTGCAAGTTCCCCAGAAGTCGGCAGCGCCTGCTTCCTGTCCACGCGCGACATCTGCTGGCTGTGGCGATGACTTGATCAACACTATGGGGAGCTCGTGATTGAGCGGGTTTCCCTTCATACGGCGACAGACGTCGAAGACATCGACATCCGGCAGCGCGTCATACAGCAGAACCAGATCAGGCTGAAGTTCGAGACACTCCCGCAGAGCAGATTCCCCGTCATCTGCAGTATATACTTCGTAGTTATGACTCTGTAGAAATAATTTCCAGGAATCGCGGCTCGCCGAAGCAACATCCACAAGCAAAATGGCTGAGTTCATGAGGCCCTCGTTATTCCCCTGCGCGTTGGCGCGGGGGTCTTGCGAAGGATTGGACTGGCTTCCGAACTCCAATCCCTAACTTCGGACGATTCTACCTCCGCTTCCTGGGGACGAGCAGGAACGAAATGGTTTAGCATGGTTGAGTAATGCTTATGGAATGCCAAAATGGGTGCCCCATAAGTGATTAAGAATTCAGGTCTTGCGGCTTGGTTGGCAGGTGGGTGTGCGAGCCGCTAGGGATTATATTCATAGTACCTGTTAAGTTTACCTCGTGCCGCGCGTCCCGGCCTCCCTTCGTTCCCTCTTCGCCAGCTTCCAAGAACCCTCCCGTAGAATTATGCCATTAAGCGACTGACCGTCGGCGATAGCTTTTGGCTTCCTCTTTCATCCTGAACCTGAAAGCGAGTGGAATAATCGGAGTTAGGTGAAAGGGAATTCTTGGGAAACGGGATGCCGGCAAGGCGCGCCGTGAGGTATGATAGAGTCCTCGGAAATCGAGTATTTAGGACAAAAATGCCGACTGCAGCGAATGGAAAAGTATTGCTGAGGGTAAGGCCGCGGGGTTTCTGCGCGGGCGTAGTGCGCGCCGTGGATATCGTCGAGCTTGCGCTGGAAGCGTACGGTGCGCCGGTCTATGTACATCACGAGATCGTCCATAACACTTACGTAGTCGAGCAATTACGCCGGCGCGGCGCAATCTTTGTCGAAACTATCGAGGAAGTGCCGCATGGCGCCGTCCTGGTATTCAGCGCCCACGGGGTTCCGCCGACGGTTCGTGAAGAAGCCAAGTCGCGAGCCCTGAAGGTGATTGACGCCACCTGCCCGCTGGTGACTAAGGTGCACCTCGAGGCCCTCAAGTTTGCGCGGGAAAAACGCACCATTATTCTGATCGGTCATCGTGACCATCAGGAGATCGTCGGAACTTCGGGCGAAGCGCCGGATCGTACCATCGTGGTGGACTCCGTCGCCGCCGTGGATGCTCTCGAAGTGCAAGACCCCGACAAGCTCTCGTTCCTCACGCAGACGACCCTAAGCCTTTACGACACTCAGGAGATCGTGGCGCGGCTGCGCCAGAAGTTTCCCTTCATCCAGGGTCCTGCGAGCGACGACATTTGCTACGCTACGCAGAACCGGCAGGAAGCGGTCGAGCAGGTGGCAAAAGACGTTGACCTGATCCTGGTGGTGGGTTCGCCGAACAGCTCGAATTCCAACCGCCTCGTCGAAGTCGCCCAGCGCAGCGGCGTCAAAGCGCAATTGATCGATTCGGCGAAGGACATCGATGTGAAGTGGCTCGAGGGCCTTTCGCGCGTGGGCTTGACCGCGGGCGCGTCCGCACCGGAAGTCCTTGTGGAGCAGGTAAGCGAACGGCTGGCGGAGTTCGGCTTTACGGATCAGCGGGATCTGGATTTGATCCGCGAGGACGTGCGCTTCACGCTGCCTCCGGAATTGGCGACCATTGCGCCGGCGCCGCGCCGCTAAGAGTTTTTAGTGCCCGGCAGGGAAACGCGCGGTGCAGGACTGGTGTGATTTGCAGCCCTGAGCTCGATATGATCCAGTCAGCGGTAGCCTAGCGCGGTAGACGGGAAACACAAGACAAGGAGACAGCCCTTGGCGGTCAAAATCGTCCGTCAGCCGAAGAAGATTGCCTTGATTGGCGCGCCCTCGAGTGCCGCGGCATTTTCCGCGGGAAGCGAGAAGGCCCCGGCGGCGCTGCGCGCGGCGGGACTCGCGGAAAAGTTAAAGGGTGCCGGCTATGAAGTCGTGGATTATGGCGACTGCGCCCCGCGGCTCTTCGCCAACGACGAAGAACACCGGCGCGCCCGCAATTTGACCGAAATCGTCGCTGGCCTCAACGATTTGAAGACGCACGCGGAACTCGCGGTGAAAAGCGGCGCTCTAGTTTTGGTCCTGGGCGGTGACTGCGCTCAGGTCATCGGCTTGCTCACCGGCGCGCGGCGCTACTACCGGCACGTGAATCTTCTCTGGTTCGATCGCGACGCGGATTTGAATACACCAGCAAGCACTCCCTCCGGCCGCATCGACGGAATGGTTGTGGCCCACGTCATCGGCAAGGGTGCGCCGGAGCTGGTGCGCTTCTGGAGCGAGGCGCCGCTGGTGCGCGAGCCGGATGTTACCCTCTTCGGACTCAAGAGGCTCGATCCACCGGAGCAGGAGTTCCTCAGCAAATCGCCGATGCGGCATATGGACGCCGCGGATATCCAATTCACAGGCGGTAGCAAAGCGGCGCACCAGGCGCTGGCGCTGGTGCACGCCGACGCGCGCGAATTTATTCTCCATCTCGATACCGATGTCATTGCGGAGGAAGATTTTCCTGCGGTGAACGTGCCGGGCAGCGGCGGCATGCGCTTCGACGAGGTCCGCGCATCCTTTATGGAGTTTGTGAAACACAAGAACCTGCTGGGTCTCGACGTGGCGCAGTACAACCCCGACAAAGATCCCAGCGGCAGCGGCGCAAAGAAGCTCGTCGATCTGCTCGTCGAAGCCCTTTCTGCTCGCCTCGAAGCGCTGGCCGCACCCGCAACAGAGTCCGCCGCGGGTTCGGAAGAAGTGTCCCCTTCCGGAACGGCCGCGTAGTCCTTCCGCTTTCCATTTCGAATCACCAGAATCCAGCGTGCAGTTTAGGAAACGGCTGCAGCACGTTTGCGCAGATACCGGGCGAGGCCGAGGAACGAGAGATTCAGGCCGGCGCTGAAGGCGTAATGTTCGGCTTCACCGGCGGGGAGATGCTGAGCGATTTCGGCATACGTCGCGGACATGAAGGAATCCATTGCGGCGGACTCGCTGGCGGCGTTGCGCAGGATTTCCGCGGTGAGCGCGGCCCAGCGATGCAGCCGTTCGCGGAACAAAACGATGTGTTCGGAAGGATTATCGGAATAACCGAAGTGCGTGAGGAAGAGCCGCGCTGGCTTGCGTTCCAGGATGGCGGCGAAGGAAGTATCCCAGATGCCGAGATCGATGTCCGGCGGAGGAGTAGCGGGCATGACGAAGGAATTTCCCTCAATGCGCACGCCCGCCGTATCGCCGACGAAGGCAACGCCTTCCGTCTTGTCGAAGTAGCTGACGTGGTGCGAGGCGTGCCCGGGCGTGTAGACGACCTCGAGTTGGCGCGAGCCGAGAGTGAGATTTTCTCCTCCCTCGAGGATGCGTAAATTTTCCGCCGGAACGGAAAGAGTTTCGCCGAACAGGAGCTGCAGATCGTTGGGCCAGAGACGCTGGGCGCTGGCGAGGAGTTTGGACGGGTCGATCATGTGCGGCGCGCCATTCTTTTGCACGTAGACGGCAAGCCGTGGATTTTCGCGGACGAGGGAGCCTGTAGCGCCGGCGTGGTCCAGGTGGATGTGCGTCAGAAGAATGGCGTCGAGATCGCCCACGCCGATGCCACGGGCATAAAGCTGTTGGTGCAAGGTGCCGAGCGTGGAACCCGGCCCCGGGTCGACGATGGCGCGGTGGCTGTCTGACTCGAGTAGCGCGGCAGCAATGGAACGCGGCCGTCCCATCCAGAGGTTGTCGAGCGAGGTTATCGAGCGCATCCGAAAAGTAGTGTAGCGCAGGACAGAGCAAGGAGAAAAACTCACTGGTGGTGCGGACGCTCCGGGCGCCCGCGACGGTCTTCTTTCGAGCCATTGTGTCGCCGAGTCATGAAAGGACTGGGGCTGGGCCAGTCGAGGATTCTGTTCATTTACTCCAGCACTTGAATCGGAGATCATGCTGGGACTGAATGGAGATTTCTTACGATCGATGGAGGGAGCTTGGATGTCCAAGTCATTTGCAACGGCCATTGTCACGGTGCTTTTCTATGGCGTAGTTCTCAGCGCTCCACAGCCCGCCGCAACTCCGGCGGCTCGCGCCCGAGAGCGCAAGCTTCAAAATTTATTATGAGGTGACCGCAACGGCGGCCGGCGCCAAGGTGTTCTTCAATCCGATCCGCAAGGGCAGCACGGCGAGCGACGAAGCCGTCTACGACGCCATGACCGGCGAGTCCCTGCGCTTCGAAGTCGTCAGCGGGGCCGAGGCCGTCAAGGATCCCTTAATGCCCGGCGCGGATCCCTCCGGGAGCTACATCAGGGTCCAACTCGCGCGTCCCGTTCCCGCGGAAGGACAGGGCCGGATCCTCATCGTCAAAACGTACAGAGATCCGAAAAGCTACTACCGCGATGGCGACGCCATCGTTTTCAATCGCGGGCTGGGCATCAAACGAAACAGCGTGGTCTTGCCGAAAGGTTACGAGCTGGTAGGCTGCAACGTACCGTCGCAAGTTTTGTCAGAGCCGGATGGGCGCATCGCCGTCAGCTTCATCAATGCCGGCGCTGGTGAAGCGCCCCTGACGCTCCGCGCGAAGCCGGGCGCGCAAACCGGGCCGTCCGCCGCGCCCCATCTGTTGACGCAAACGCGCAGTTGGGAAGCGCCTTTCCCCGGAGAAACCGAGCGTGAGCGGCTTTCCGAACGCGCCCATCAGGATCGCGATATCGTTTACTTCCTGCAGCAACCCGAGACTCACGCGTTCAGCCTGTATCACGACTACACCGAGTCCCATCCTGGCGCCGATAAGTATCTCAACGTGGTTCGCGAGGGCAGCACGGTTTCCGATCCATCGGCGTACATTCTGGACACCGGCGAAAAACTTCCGACGCGGCTGATGACGGGCGCCGAACTCGCTGCCGCAAGAATCGAATCCGGCGAACCGGTAAAACCGGCGGCGCAAGTCGTGATGATTCCGTTTCCGCCGGTGAAAAAAGGACAGTCGATGCGATTGCGAATCTCCGAGACTTATACGGCTCCCGTCAGTTATCACTTGGACGCCGACGAACTGGTCTTCGACCGCAGCCTTGGCCGGCCGCGCAACGCGGTCGTTCTTCCCCCGGGCTGGTACTTAGTCGCAAGCGCCATTCCCGCAACTGTCATGCAACTTCCCGACGGCCGCATCCGGCTCGATTTCTGGAATGGCCGGCCGGATTCCACCGACGTCCTGCTTAAAGCCAGGCGGCGACCCAGCCCGGCATTGCCGCCGCACTGAAGTACGCGGCCTATTCGCCGGCCATCGAGACCGCACAAATCTTGCGGAAAAACTACGGCGTCAGCACCTATGCCGCGAGAAAACTACGAGATCAGACCCGCGCAGAGGTTCGGCGCAAATGGGCAGGCAGGCAAGAGAAAAATAAAAGAGAAGAGGAAGGAAACAGTTGCGGAAAGAGGGAGTTGTGGAATAACCTTGCGGCACCGCGCTCCCTTACTTCCTTGGAATTTTCCCGGCCCGGAAATAGGTTTGGGATAAGTTACCTGCGGAGGCTAGAAGTAAAGAGTTGAAGAGCTGCGATGCGTCCAACGGAGCCCGCTGGGAGCAGCGAGCGGTCAGCAGGCGGGCGCGTAAACCAAACGGGATTAGCTGGATAGAGCTCAGGAGGAAAGAGATGCGTAATTGGTGTGCAGCACTGGCGATGAGCGCGCTTTTGGCATTGCCGCTGTGCGCTCAAAAGAGCGGCGGAGCGGGCGACGATGCCACGAACGCGGCAACGGCCGCGGAGAAGAGCGTGCCTTCCAGCAGGGCTGCGGGGAGCAGCAAAGCGGTGGCGAAGGGCGTATTCGCGTTGCCTGCAGCGCCGCAGCCTGCCCCCTTCCCGGGACCGGCAGCAGTTTCCGCGGACACGCGCACACCGGGCCGGCTGGTACCGCGGTATGAAATCGCCGGAATGTATGACTACATCAATTTCGCGCCCGGCGACCCTTTTGCGAATTTCAACACCCATGGCGGGTCGGGTTCGTTCACCTACAACGCGTCGAAGTGGCTGGGACTTACTGGCGAGTTGGCCGCTTACGATTTCAAGCGCAATCTCTTCCCGCTGACCGGCAGCAACATAGATACGAACGGCAGTCTGATCACCTATTTGTTCGGTCCGCGGCTGAACTTGCGCAAGTTTGACTACTTCGTTCCCTTCGGCGAGTTCCTGGTCGGCGGAGCCCGGGGTGGCATGGAACTGGTGGGTGTCAGTTCGCAGAGCGCCTTCGCCATGGCGGCGGGCGGCGGCATCGACATGGTCCTGACCAAGAACCTCGCTTGGCGCGTGGCCCAGCTGGATTACCTCATGACCACTTTCTCGGGCCCCGCGGTTACGGCCACCGGGCGCCAGAATAACTTCCGCGCCGGCACGGGCCTGGTGCTGCGGTTCGGGATTCCGAATCCGCCGCCTCCGCCGAACCACCCGCCGGTCGCGGCCTGCTCGGTGAGCCCGGCGTCAGTGTATGGCGGCTCGGGCGACAGCGTGGCCGTGCACGTGAACGCCAGCGACCCGGATAACGATCCACTGACCTACAGCTACACGGCGACGGGCGGCGCGGTGGAGGGCACGGGCCCGGAAGCGCGCTGGAATTCTTCGGGCGTTGGAGTTGGTTCCTACACTGTCACCGCAAAAGTGGATGACGGCAAGGGCGGGACGGCCTCCTGCGCCGCGGACATCAACGTCGAAGAAAAGCCCAATCATCCGCCAACGGCGACGCTCTCCATCGAGCGCAGCCCGATTCTGCCGGGCGAGCGCACCGGCGTCACTTGCAACGGCAGCGACCCGGACAACGATCCGCTGACTTATAGCTACACAACAACGGGTGGACAGATCGTGGGGAGCGGTTCGAATGTTCAATTTGATTCCACCGGCATTCCGCCCGGCACGTACACCGTGAAGTGCGCGGTGAACGACGGCCGCGGCGGCACCGCCGATGCTTCCGGCAAGTTGGAAGTGAAGGAGCCCCCGCAGATCAAGCAACTGGAAGCCAAGCTGGCGCTGCACAGCATCTATTTCCCGACGGCCCAGCCCACCGTGGCGAAACCCACAGGCGGTCTGATGGCTAGCCAGGCAGCGACGCTTGATGCGCTGGCGAGCGACTTTCTCCAATATCTGAAATACCGGCCAGACGGTCACTTGATTCTCGAAGGCCATGCGGACATTCGCGGGGCCAAGGACTACAACGTGAAACTCTCCGAACGCCGCGTGGAACGCACCAAGAACTACCTGGTGGAGAAGGGCGTACCCGCGGACCACATCGAGACTCGGGCATTTGGATTTGAAAAGAACATGACCTCCGAGGAGGTCAAGAACCTGATCGAAGCCGATCCTGACCTGAGCGCGGCGGAAAAGCAGAAGATCCTGAAAAACCTGCTGACCGTGCGCCTGGCCAACAACCGCCGCGTCGACGTCACTCTGAGCACCACCGGTGAACAGTCCGTTCGCCGCTTCCCCTTCAGTGCCAAGGACGCCTTGACGCTGCTCAGCAGGGGCGGCGGTGAAACACCCAAGAAGAAAACGGCCGCTCCGGCGCCGCCGAAGAAGGCCAAGCCCTAGCGGCCAAGTGTTCGCGGAAGAACATCCTCGCCGGAATGACTCGTAATTTCTGGCGAGGGAACTGAAAGCCATCCAAGATCAAACAGGCGGGCTCTTCGAGAAGGATTCGAGGAGCCCGCTTCGTTTTGGGAGCGGGCGCTGGCGGGATCTTCGCCCGACCCCTTCCCCAAATTGGAACGGAAAAGGAGGGAGGAGCGGGACTGAGTCCCAAAGTGGAACTTGCCAAGAATGTAGTCATTTAGCAAATGGTCCGGGAGGATTTCCTGAAACGGAACCTAAGATGCAGATAGGATCAACTCAATTGGGGTGAACCCCTAAGCTGGCACAGTTTTTTTGGACACAGCTTCCGCTTTCATAAAGGCGTTCTTGCATCTCGTAGCAGGAGAAGGGGTCTGGGGAAGGGGACGGCATTTGAATACTGTGGGGCCGATGGTCCAGCCGCACCCGTCGCTGGACCGCGAGCGACTGGCAACTCACCAGGTGCTATCACTCCCCGAACTGCGAAAAACGCTACTACCTCGCTGAATGTACAATCCAAGGCAATACCGCAACAACGCTGCATTTGCTGGCTTCATTCATGGTGGTGTTTCCGAGCGCAGACTTCAGCGCTGCAGCAGGCAATCCCTTTCTTCTGGGAGTTCTTGGGCGCCGCCAATCGGGACGCGACGACGACTCCCCCTATGACGATAAGGAGAAATACGAGCACTCTAAATGGCACGTTCACAGGTGACAGGCGCTCCACTTCTTCCGTCGTTTCCACAGACGCTCGAAGGGGTGATGATATTGCGCGAACCTGCGAAAGCGAATGGTCCCACGGTACTGCCGCGACAGTACTCTCGGCAGTGCGGCTGACGCACTCTAGTGCACTGCGTCACACAGATAGACTGTTGTTGAGGTTAGCCTTGGCGCGTTTAACTTTTTCGAGAATGTCATTGGCCTTTGCGGTCCAGATAAAGGGTTTGGGTTGGCGATTATGTTCTTGAATATAAGCGAGAATGCGTTCTTGGAGAGCTTCGACGCTGGTAAAGACGCCGCGCCGGAGCTGATTCTCGGTCAGGTCGCGGAAGAATCGTTCGACCATGTTGAACCAACTGCTGCTGGTGGGCGTGAAGTGGAAATGAAAGCGCTTGTGGCGCCGCCCAGCGCTGAACCGTCGGGTGTTTGTGGGTGGCATAGTTGTCGACGATAAGGTGAAGCTGTTTGTCGGCGGGCGTTTGGCGATCGATCTGACGCAGGAACTTCAGCCATTCTTGATGGCGATGATGCTCCATGCAAGTGGCCATCACACTGCCGTCGAGAGTGTTGAGAGCGGCAAACAACGTGGTGGTTCCATGCCGCTTGTAATCATGCGTCATCGTATGGACACGGCCCTTTTTCATGGGCAGACCGGGCTGTGTACGGTCAAGAGCTTGGATCTGGCTCTTCTCGTCCAATGAGAGCGCATACTCGGGCGGATTCCGATACAGGCCGACGATGTCCTCCAGTCTCTCGGCGAAACGGGCATCGTTGCTCAGCTTGAAAGTTTCCACGCGGTGCGGCTTCAGACCGTGACTGCGCCAAATGCGCCGTACACTGGCCTCGCTGATACCGGCCACGGCGGCCATGGTGCGAGTGCTCCAGTGGGTCGCATGAGAAGGTCTTTCCTGTGTGGTCTTGGCAATGATCATACGCACGAGTTCCGGTGAGATGGAAGGCGTGCGGCCAGGTCGCGGAGCGTCGTGCTCCAGCCCCGCGATATCGTCATGCAGAAAACACGAGCGCCAGCGAGCAGCAGTGCGCGGCACGATCGAAAGCAGGTGGGCAGTCTTCAGGTCCTGCTTGCCTTCGCCGGCCAGCAACACAATCCGGGCGCGCAGCACAACCCGCGCCATAGGGTTGGGTCACTCCGTAAGGGAATCCAAATAATACTAGACACAGACCTTCCAATCTGGGTTTCGATTGTGCCTACCGAAAATCTCCTCTGGCCGCAAAAAAGACCGTATGACAATGTTACATGCCTGTCTTCCCAAGCTCTCACGTTGATATGGATGTCGCTGATTCTTAAGCTCTTCGCGTCCGATATCATTTTCGCGAACCACAGGCAAAAAGCTGGGCACGATGTATCGTGCGCCTACATCGCCAAAGGCGGCGAAATTAGGCGGGGAGGGGAACGCAGGGCGAACGAGAGGGCGGGGGAATTGGAATCGAGGGGGGCTTGATGTGGCCGGCGCCGTCATCTAATCCGCCAGAAAAGAGAAGGGCGCTGGCAGAAAAGCCAGCGCCCCAGGGGAACCGCAAGATCAGATGACTTGCAGCTAGTCGCTGGTGCCGGAGGACATGGAGCGCCTGACCACCTTTTCGGCAGCCATCGTCGGCATGGTCATGGTCTTAAAGAGTGGCCCGCGAACGGAAACCATCTCCCCAGGCTTGAAAGAACTGAGGCCGGAAAAGGATTGGTCTTCTTCCGTTTCGAACTGCGTTGTGGCCAGGACGTCCACTTGGATCGACGTGATCCCCGCGTTCGTGAAGAACGACGGGAGGCTGCCCAGCGTGAACGACTGGGGGTTGCTGCTGGTGTTGACAGCTGTGACGCTGCCGGTCACGAAAGAAGGCTCGAGCTGCACCTGGTCAACAGTGACCATCAGGTTGGGAGGCGTGCCGGTCGGAGCCCCGGTCGGATGAAGGCGGA